>CETM01109186.1_pt1 | contig 14697 bp, 15 predicted proteins | sample 361451 | NCBI WGS metagenome assembly CETM01 (sample SAMEA2622690, study PRJEB7988) | marine metagenome | isolation source: saline water (ENVO:00002010), including
GAGATGCACAATCATCTCCTTGCTAATTGTTTAAGTCAGAGTCTCGCTCTCATGAAAGGAAATCCTGAAAGCGAAGAAGCACAAAAAAAGGTAACTGGTAACAAACCCAGTAATACTTTACTCATTGACGAGCTCAATCCATTCAATTTAGGTTGTCTAATTGCCCTGTACGAACACAAAGTCTTTGTTCAGAGCATATTATGGAATATCAATGCCTTTGATCAGTGGGGCGTAGAACTTGGAAAAATAATTTCAAAAGATATCTACAAGAAATTAACTTCTACCGATAACGAATCTAACAAGCTAGATTCTTCTACGAAAAATTTGATCAAACTAATCAAAAGGAACGTGCCCCATAAATAGGCGCGGAGCAAAACCTTTTGGACAATTTGAAATAGCCGTCGCTAAATTTAAATCGTTCGAATCTCTTAAGATCGAATTTTTCAAGACCTACTTATATGCTTGAGTAGTTCTTCTTTTTTTTCGTTCATTAAGTCCGCATTACCACGAGATTCGACATTCAACCGGATCACGTGCTCGGTATTTGACATTCTTAAATTAAATCTCCAATCTTTGAAACTCATCGACAGGCCATCTATATTATCTATGGCCTCTGCAGAGTTTTGATAGCGAGATTTAATTTTCTGAATCAACCCCTCTGGATCTTCAACGGCTGTATTAATCTCTCCACTGGCTGGAAATGCGGTCATATATTCGGTTACAAGTTCAGAGAGTGATTTATCTTGGTCTGCCATCATCTGAATTACGAGTATCCAAGGGATCATTCCACTGTCACAATAAAAGAAATCCTTGAAGTAATGGTGGGAGCTCATCTCACCACCATAAATAGCGTCTTCGCTTCTCATGCGCTCTTTCATGAAAGCGTGGCCCGTTTTGCAGCATACCGCTTCACCACCAAATTTTTTTGTTACAGCGACCGTATTCCAGGTAAGTCTTGGGTCGTGAACTATCTTTGAGCTTGGTGAATTCGACAAAAAAAAGTGCGAGAGTAATCCCACGATGTAGTAACCCTCGATAAATCTTCCATGTTCATCAAAAAAAAAGCAACGATCAAAGTCTCCATCCCAAGCTATTCCTAACTGAGCATTATTATTTTTAATTGCCTGAATAGTCGGCAAGCGATTTTCTTCTAAAAGGGGATTTGGTACCCCATTCGGAAATTCTCCGTTTGGCTCATGATGAATCTTTACAAATTCAATAGGTAAAACTTTTTCTAATTGATCGATTACCAACCCTGCTGCACCATTTCCCGCATTGCAAACAACTCGAATCGGTTTAAGCGCGTTAATGTCAATATAACTTAATAGGTGGCCTACGTATGCGTCTCTTAAATTTGCTAACGAAATTTTTCCGATTACTGACGAGTCCTTAAATAAATTAGATTCCGCTATTTCTTTAATCACATTCAATCCGGTATCACCACTAATTGGTACCGAATTCTTCCTAACGAACTTCATACCATTGTAGTTTTTAGGGTTATGACTCGCCGTAATGATGATCCCACCATCAACATTAAGATGTGAAGTCGCGAAATATATTTCCTCAGTGCCACATAAACCAATATTTACAACATCCACTCCCGAGTCTCTCAGCCCTCGGATCAAAGCATCATTGAGTTCGCGACTAGTTAGACGAATGTCGAAACCAACGACAACAATTTTTGGGGATAGAAACTCAGCGAAAGCACGCGCAATTCGGTAGGCTATATTAACGTTCAACTCTTCCGGCACGCGCCCTCTTACATCATAAGCTTTGAAACAATCTATAACTTTAGTCATCAATGTTTCTCTCTAACTATTAACATTAACATCAATCCTGACGACCGTATTTATCATCTAACCTTTCAATATCATCTTCTTCTAAATAATCTCCAACTTGAACCTCGATGATTTCTAAATTTTCTGAAAATGGATTAGCAACACGATGTTTCTCTCCTGCCGGAATAAAAAGATTTTCGTTCTTTGAGAGTGTTATTTCTTTTTCACCACAAGTAAAAATACCCTTGCCATTGATGATAACCCAGTGTTCAGCCCTATGCGCATGCCGCTGAAGAGACAGCGATTCCCCCGGTTTAATAAAAAGTTTCTTTACCTGATAACCATCCTCTTTTGTTAAAGACCTATAAAACCCCCAAGGCTTTTGAATTTCCCTCGGGGTCTTTATCTCTTCTGTTTCTGACTTAAATGACTCCGCAATTTTTTTTACATCCTGCACGGAATTTTTACTCGATACCAAAACTGCGTCTAGAGTTTCTACTATAACCATATCTTGGATTCCGAGAGCCGCAACTTGACGATCGTTGGCCTGAATATAACTACCTCTGACATCATTGACATACACATCGCCGATCGTAGTATTTTGAGATTCGTCCTTTGAGGACACTGCAGCAAATGAATCCCACTCACCCAGATCATTCCAGCCAACATCCAAAGTGGCCATTGCGGTCTTAGTAGTCTTCTCCATCACTGCATAGTCTATTGAGTCATTAGGGCACTTACTAAAATCTGACTCTTTTATTTCTAGAAAAGTATCTTTACGAATGAGGCTTTCGAAAGATCTAGTGCATGCTTTAAATACATCGAATGCGTGCTTTTCTAATTCATCCAAATACGTTTGAGCGGTCATTAAGAACATACCGCTATTCCAAAAATAACCTCCATCTTGTAAATAAGTCTCAGCGACTGATTTCTCTGGCTTTTCGGCAAAGCGAGAGACCTCGAAGCAGGATATCCCGTCTATTTGCTCACCCTTTTCAATATAACCATAACCCGTGGAGGCGGTTTCAGGTTTAATGCCAAATGTCACCAAATATCCTTCTAAAGCTGCAGGTATTGCTTCTTTTATAGCTTTCCGAAAACCGGCTAAGTCTCTGATGAGATGGTCTGCAGGTAAAACCAAAAGTTGAGTATCTGGATCTCTTTGTTTTGCAAGAAGCGCAGCCATTGCGCAAGCAGGAGCCGTCCCGCGCCCAATAGGCTCGAGCATAATCGTTCCGTCGGTTCGCTCTATTGAACGAAGTTGTTCACCGACCAGAGGATGATGCGACTTCCCACAAATTACTAATGGGGGCAATACGTTCGGTATGCCCGCTATGCGCTTAATCGTTTTTTGAAAAAGTGACTCTTTGAATTGTGGAAAGCAGATGAACTGCTTAGGCAATAGATCTTTGGAAACTGGCCATAATCTTGAGCCAACCCCTCCAGCAATAATTACAGGAAGTATCATAGCATCTACCCAATTTAACCGAGGGATAATCTTAACAAAAAAGGCTATGATTAATAACAACTAGTTTCCTATTTATTTCTCCTATTAGCATGGCGACTTTAAAATTGTATCGATTAATTGCGCGTGTCGCGATAACATCTTCACTCAGCTTTATTTAAGGTGTCACAATGTTGATGAATGGTCAGAATACTAGTTTTATTCCGAAGAACTCTTATGAACTCCCTGAGTTGGTGGAGTGTGGTTACGGCAACTTGTTCGGACCAAGAAACGCTAAGCTGCCCGTAAAAAACATGCTTATGTTGGACCGAATTTCCACAATTGAGAGCACGGGCGGTAATCATGGAAGAGGACACGTTGTGGCTGAGCTCGACATACATCCGGACTTGTGGTTTTTTGAATGCCATTTCCCCGGAGACCCTGTTATGCCCGGATGCCTGGGACTCGATGCATTATGGCAGTTGGTCGGATTTTTCCTTGCTTGGAGGGGATACCCTGGAAAAGGCAGAGCTCTGGGCGCTGGCGAAGTTAAATTTACTGGAGAGATCAGGCCTGACGCTAAGAAGGTCACCTATGAACTTTCGATAAGTCGTATCATTGACAGAAAATTAGTTGTCGGTTTAGCTGATGGAACGGTAGCGGTGGACGATGAAATAATCTACACAACAAAGTCATTGAAAGTTGGTCTATTCACTCCCGAGCAGACGTTTTAGACGTTTCAAGATAAGGAGACATAATGAGACGCGCTGTTATCACAGGAATCGGAATCGTATCTTGCATTGGTAATAATAAATCCGAGGTGACCGATTCTCTCAGGCGAGGAAGGAGTGGAATAAAGCGTAATGAATCTTATGCAGAAATTGGTATGCGAAGTCATGTCAGTGGATCAGTAGAAATCGATACGAAAAGTTTAATCGACCGCAAATTTTTAAGATTTATGGGCGATGCTTCCGCCTTCAGCTTCATTGCAATGAACCAAGCAATTGAAGATTCAGGACTCAATCAAAGTCAAGTTTCCAACACTCAGACTGGACTCGTTGCAGGCAGCGGAGGTGGTTCCCCCGAAGATCAACTTATTTCTACGGATATAGTCCGTGAAAAGGGTGTCCGCAAAGTCGGAGCATATCGGGTGCCCCGCACGATGAGTAGTTCCGTTTCAGCATGCCTTGCTACTCCCTTTCAAATCAAGGGGGTGAATTATTCTATATCTTCCGCATGCGCGACTAGTGCGCATTGCATTGGACACGCGGCTGAACTTATCCAATTAGGTAAGCAAGACGTCGTTTTTGCAGGTGGCGGAGAGTCAGAGCATTGGACCTTATCTCATATGTTCGATGCGATGGGAGCCCTATCGACAGACTATAATGAAACTCCCACAAAGGCATCTCGCGCTTTCGATGCAAACCGAGATGGTTTTGTAATAGCAGGTGGTGGTGGCATGCTTGTGGTGGAGGAACTTAATCACGCTCTACAAAGAGACGCAAAAATTTATGCTGAAATTACCGGGTACGCGGCTACCTCTGATGGTTATGATATGGTGGCACCTTCCGGCGAAGGAGGCGCTCGCGCTATGAAATCAGCATTAGAGCAAAGTACAAAGTCAATTGATTATATAAATACACATGGAACCAGCACACCAACTGGTGATGTAGCTGAACTCAAGGCTATACGGGAAGTTTTTGGAGAAAAAATTCCGACAATAAATTCAACCAAATCATTGACCGGACACTCACTAGGCGCCGCAGGTGTGCAAGAAGCGATTTATAGCCTAATCATGATGGAGCATAATTTTATTGCAGCTTCAGCAAATATCGAAAACCTAGATCCAGAAGCAAAAGGCTTACCGATAGCAATCGACATGCAAGATAATGTAAAAATAGATAGAGTCTTATCGAATAGTTTTGGCTTTGGTGGGACCAACGCTAGCTTGGTATTTTCTCGATACGAGATCTAAAAAACTTAATCTTTCCACTAAAAGTTGACCGTAGACGAATGAATAAGAAACGAATCTTGCTATTCACACTAGTGTTGCTATTTTCTCAGCGAGATTTGGCCCAAACGGAAACCAATCGAATCATCTCTTTGCAACTCCAAGGGCAAAATGTTCCACTTCCAGTGAAAGATGCATTTCGATACCATCTAAGTATTATGGATGAGGTAAAATATCAGGCAACCTGGCAACTAGCTCCTGGTCATTATCTATATGGACACGCATTTGAATTCAAAATGATTCGAGGTCAAAATACCTCAAAATTGCCTATAGAATTCCAGCTTCCGATAGGTGTAAACAAGAAAGATCAATTTTTTGGAGATGTACTGGCATTCTACGACAACGTCTCAATCGAACTTACTCTACCCGCTGTCCCTTTACCCGAAGATAAGATTATTATTGAATATCAAGGTTGCGCCGACTGGGGTTTTTGTTACCCTCCCCAAAGTGATTCTTTAGTGCTGTTGCCTTAAGGGACGTATACCCTAGCCCAACTACCGGCGGGAAATGAGATTTAACTATAATAGGTGAAACATAAGCTGAATTCTGCGAAAATGATGAATATAGCTTGTTTAAAAACCCTCATATCCCTATCCAGCATCAATCGGAAAAAAAATGGCTAAAATCCTTGTGCTACACGGCCCGAATTTAAACCTTTTAGGAGTGCGTGAACCTCATATCTATGGTTCTGACAGTTTAAATGACATTAATGAACGTTGTAGAAATCTGTGTGCCGCAAAAGGCCATGTTTTTTCTTCCCTTCAAAGCAATGCTGAATCGGATTTTATAGGCAGACTTCATGAAGCCAGAGACGATGGTACAGAATTTATGATAGTCAACTTTGGGGGGTTCACTCACACAAGCGTAGCGATTAGAGACGCGATAATAGCTTCTGAGATTCCATTCATTGAAGTACATCTCTCTAACCTTTTTTCCCGCGAGGAGTATAGGCAATTTTCTTTTTTTAGCGATATTGCTGTTGGCTGTATCGTCGGCCTGGGCGCACAAGGCTATGAACTTGCGCTGGAAGCAACTTTCAAGAGACTTGAATAGTTCAACTAAATTACATCAATATTCTAGACTTAAAAAAAACAACCTTTGTTTAACCGTAACTGAGCAGAATTATGGACATAAGAAAAGTTAAGAGCTTAATCGAGTTGCTCGAAGCTTCAGACGTTGCTGAGATTGAAATCAAAGAAGGTGATGAGTCAGTTCGCATTAGTCGGGCGGCTATTTCACCCTCCCCAATTATTCAAAAAGAAAATGCCGCTTTACGGCAAGAAATAAAAGTAGCTGAATCTCCACAAAGACAAGTTACTGGTCACGAAATTAAGTCGCCTATGGTGGGCACTTTTTATCGGTCTCCATCGCCGTCGTCTGCCCCATTCATAGAGGTAGGATCAAAGGTAGTTGCGGGGGAAGTGGTCTGCATAGTCGAAGCCATGAAAATGATGAATCAAATAGAAGCTGACAAATCTGGAACCGTTGATTCAATTCTAGTCGAGGATGGAGAACCCGTTGAATTCGACCAAACTCTCATTACGATCGTGTAGTCAAAAACTCATGCGGCTGAGACCCTTGTCATGTTTAACAAAGTCTTAATTGCTAATAGAGGTGAAATTGCTGTGCGTATTTTGCGGGCATGCAAGGATTTAGGGGTTAAAACTGTCGCTATTCATTCTTCGGCAGACAAAGACTTGATGCACGTCAGACTGGCAGATGAGTCAGTTTGCATTGGGCCGCCCAATCCTACCGAAAGCTATCTAAACGCACCTGCAATCATAAGCGCCATGGAGGTCACGAATTCAGACGCTGTCCATCCTGGATATGGATTTTTGTCCGAAAATTCAGACTTTGCTGAACAAGTAGAGCGAAGTGGTTTTACTTTCATCGGGCCGTCACCGGAGACCATTCGCCTGATGGGAGATAAGGTTTCCGCCATCGAAGTAATGAGGAACGCAGGTGTACCGACTGTCCCTGGATCCAATGGCCCCATTAATGATAATTCCGATATCAACATCAAATTAGCACAAAAAATTGGCTACCCAGTTATAATTAAGGCTGCAGCCGGAGGTGGTGGCCGTGGAATGCGAGTTGTTCACAATGAGTCAGAGCTTCTTTCTTCCATTCAACTGACTCAGACTGAAGCGAGTAATTTTTTTGGTAACGGTGTAGTTTATTTAGAAAAATTCTTGGAAAGACCTCGTCACATCGAGATTCAAGTCATAGGGGATGGTAAGGGCAATGCCATACATCTTGGCGATAGGGACTGCTCTCTTCAACGCAGACATCAGAAAGTCCTCGAAGAAGCACCCGCTCCTGGGATTTCATCAAAGTCAAGAGATTTGATCACAAAAACATGCATTCAAGCTTGCAGGAATATGAAGTATAGAGGAGCCGGAACCCTAGAATTTCTGTATCAAGATGAAAATTTTTATTTCATCGAAATGAATACTAGGGTGCAGGTTGAGCACCCGGTAACCGAGATGATTTGTAACTTTGATATAGTTAAAGAACAGATCAACATAGCGAGCGGAAGCCCGCTCTCAATTTCCCAAGAGGATGTCAACATAAAAGGCCATGCTTTTGAATGTCGGATTAATGCAGAAAATGCAAAGACTTTTTTACCAAGTCCCGGCAAAGTCGACCGCTTTCATTCACCTGGAGGGCTCGGCATTCGGGTTGACTCACACATCTATAGCGGTTACGAGGTTCCTCCATTTTATGACTCACTGATTGCCAAGTTAGTAACATATGGAAATTCAAGAAAAGAAGCATTGATCAAAATGAAAAACGCTCTCGATGAAATTTTAATTGAAGGTATAAATACAAATATTCCTTTACATCAAGATTTAGTGAACGATATCGAGTTTCAAAAAGGGTGTGTAACCATCCACTATCTAGAGCAGAAACTTGACGTGTAATGTGGCAAGAACTTAAATTTCGAGTTTCATCTGAAAATGCTCTACTCGTAGAAGAAAAGTTATTTTTAAGTGGGGCCTCAGCAGTAACGTTACTAGATGCCAAAAATCAACCAATCTTTGTAGAAGAAACAGATCAAACGCCGTTGTGGGAAGACATCTGTATTGTTTCACTTTTTTCTCAAGACGTGAATTTAGATCCGGTAGTACATAAATTAGTTCATGACCAGCCAGCCATTAACTCGAATGACATAGATATTCATCTTATCAACGACCAAGACTGGGAAAGCAAGTGGATGAACGACCAAAAACCACAACAATTCGGCAATCGCCTGTGGATTTATCCGAGCTGGATAACCCCATCAAAAAACTCTGTGACTAACATGATCTTAGATCCCGGATTAGCCTTTGGTACAGGTAGTCATCCAACAACTTCTTTATGCTTGAATTGGCTCGATAACAATCTCATACCGAGTCAACACATAATTGACTACGGCTGCGGATCTGGAATCTTAGCGATTGCCTCTGCCTTGCTGGGCGCGTCTAAAGTTTATGCTGTAGACAATGACCCTCAAGCCATAACCGCTACTTTGAGCAATATGGAAAAAAATAGGATTTCTAATCAGTCAATCCAAACTTTTAGCCCGGAAGCTTTGCCTCACGTTAAGGTTGATTTGCTAATCGCAAATATATTAGCAAACCCGCTGATCCAGCTCTCGGAGATCTTTTCAGCTTTGTTAAAACCAAGTGGAAAAGTCGTTCTTTCAGGTATTCTAGAAGAGCAGGTTGAACAAGTATCCTATCACTACAAATCTTATTTCGAATTAGAGGAGCCGCAGCTAAATGACGGTTGGGCATTAATAGCCGGTTCTCATAAAGACTGATCACATAAGTTTTTAAATTATTGTATTATCATATCTCGCTCATAAATTCATGTTCATTCATGCCTCTTCAAATCACTATTTGTCCAGAATGTCGGTCGAGTTTTAACTTGAACAGATCTGCACTGAGCTCACCTAACGGACTAGTTCGATGTGGAGCATGTCTCGCTGTTTTCAGAGCATCTGAACATTTTCTTGAATCAGAAGCACAATCCGAAAATTCCAAAGACGGATCAGTATTTATGTCTGAGGAACCTATAGATTACTTCAATCCGGTGGATTTTTTGAAGTTAGAGGACTTAAACGGCAATGATGAAACATGCAGTAATGAATCAAAAATACGAAAATAACAAGATACTATTTCTTGTATTTTTTGTCTTCCACTCAAACTTTTACAGAGCTAAAATCCGCACTGTGATTTTGTTTTTTTCGGCAGAGACATGTTAAACCTTGGTCCACATCAACTAAAAAATCCAATATTTTTAGCTCCGATGGTGGGAGTAAGTGATAAACCATTTCGAGAGATTTGTGAGCAAAATGGGGCTGGCCTGACCGTAGCAGAAATGCTCACGAGTAACACAGAGCTATGGGACAACAAGAAGAATAAGCTCAAGCGAGTTAGGCCTAGTTTATCGGGACCAAATGTTGTGCAGATCGCCGGCTCAGATCCTATAATGATGGCTCAAGCTGCCAAGCTGAATGCCGAGTGGGGAGCAGACATTATTGATATAAATATGGGCTGCCCTGCAAAAAAAGTACTAAAAAAAGCAGCAGGATCAGCATTACTGAAAGATATAAAACTTGTAAAATCAATTGTAAAGGCGGTAGTAGATAGTGTCGACATTCCCGTAACCCTCAAGATCAGAACGGGCTGGTGTCCATCCACAAGAAATGGTGTCGACGTTGCAAAAATTGCCGAGGATTGCGGCGTATATTTACTTACCGTGCATGGACGAACGAGGCAGTGCCGTTTTAAGGGCAACGCTGAATATGAAACTATCGCTAAAATAAAACAAAGCGTTAAGATACCAATAATTGCAAATGGTGATATTGACTCTCCACAAAAAGCAAGACAGGTGCTGGAATACACCAAAGCCGATGGCTTAATGATCGGAAGAGCTTCACTAGGCAAGCCTTGGATTTTTGACCAAATCCGCCAATTTATCCTTTTCGACATAAAAAAATCTGACCCAAGTATGGCTGAAAAATTTAGGATAATGGAAAACCATGTAAAAGAAATACAGACTTTCTATGGAGATATTAAAGGTGTATGGTACTCTCGTAAGCACATTGCTCGTTATGTTGAAAATTTTCAAAATTCAAAGGAATTTTTAAAAACCTTTAACGAAGAAACAGAAGGGCCAGCCCAAATCGACCTGCTCTGGTCGTATTTTGCAAATCTGGCTAGGGATAATGAGGCGGAATTTGCATGAAGAAATTTGACGATAACTCTGCGCTTCAGAGTTTTGAGCTAATAGAACAAATTGATAGACTATCAATACAAGAAAATAGCCTGAGATCTCAAGTAGAAAAAGCGCTACGCCGATACTTTAAGCATATCGAGGGAGAGCCTGTCACCGACTTACACCGAATGGTTATTTCAGAGGTAGAAATTCCTCTGTTTGAAGCTGTTATGAAGCATACCGGAAACAACCAAAGTAAAGCCTCTGTCATGCTAGGAATAAACCGTGGTACTCTTAGGACCAAACTTAAGAGCTACGGTCTTTTGTAAACCGAATAGACATGTTAGTGATTAATCACTATAGCCATCATTTAAACTGAAGAATCAAAAATCATGACATCGGATAACTCTGGCGCCGTACGCAGGGCGTTGATAAGTGTTTCGGACAAATCTGCTATCGTACCTTTTGCAAAGTCCTTAACTGATTTGGGTATTGAAGTTATATCTACTGGAGGGACCTACAAGTTACTCAAAGAAGAAGGGGTCCATGTGACTGAAATTTCAAACTACACCGACTTTCCAGAAATCATGGGCGGAAGAGTAAAGACCCTTCACCCAAAAATTCATGGGGGTATTTTAGCAAGACGCAACGTCGACTCTGCTGTGATGGAAGAGCATAATATCTCGCCGATTGATCTAGTCGTGGTTAATCTATACCCTTTCGAAGCTACTGTCGCAAAGCCTGATTGCACACTAGCCTCTGCGATAGAGAATATTGATATCGGCGGACCCACTATGCTCCGTGCCGCCGCAAAAAATCATAAACACGTAACAGTTTTAGTTGATCCTTCAGACTATGATTCCATCATAGACCTGTTAGAAAATAATCAAAACCAGGTCGATGAGACGATCCGTTTCAGACTGGCCGTTAAAACCTTCGAGCATACTGCAAATTATGACGGAGCAATTGCCAATTATTTAGGCAAAATTCTTGATGACGATTCCCCGTTTCCACGAACTATAAGCATGCAATACACTAAAAAGCAAAATATGCGATACGGAGAAAACCCACATCAAAGAGCTGCTTTTTATATTGACAAAAAGTGTTCTGAACCGAGCATAAGCACAGCTGTGCAACTCCAAGGTAAGGAGCTTTCATTCAATAATATTGCCGACACTGATGCGGCCTTAGAATGCGTTAAGTCCTTCAACGAACCGGCATGTGTGATTGTAAAACACGCTAACCCATGCGGAGTCGCGATTGCCGATTCCCCCGTTAAAGCATATCAACTCGCATTTAAAACGGACCCGACATCCGCATTTGGCGGGATCATAGCCTTCAATAGAGAGCTGGATGATGAAACGGCGCAAACTATTATCGAGCAACAATTCACTGAGGTGATTATTGCTCCCTCTATCGCAGAAAGTGCCCTAGAAATTACTAAACAAAAGGCGAACGTTCGGGTTCTTAAGTGCGGAAATTGGACTAGGAACAGAGATGCAGAGACTGATCTAAAGCGTGTCAATGGTGGATTGCTCATGCAGGATAAAGACATTGAAGTCGTTAGTCATGACAATTTAAAAGTAGTCAGTCAGCGAACGCCTTCATCTGATGAACTAGGAGACCTCTTGTTCGCATGGAATGTAGCTAAATTTGTAAAATCTAACGCAATAGTTTACTGCAAAAATAACCACACTATAGGGATTGGCGCGGGTCAAATGAGCCGAGTTTATAGCGCAAAGATTGCCGGCATAAAAGCTGCCGACGAAAACTTGACCGTGGAAGGCTCGGTCATGGCATCTGACGCATTCTTTCCATTTAGAGACGGAATTGACGCGGCAGCTCAGGCGGGAATTACTTCAGTCATACAACCGGGCGGATCGATGAGAGATGAAGAAGTCATTGCCGCCGCGAACGAAGCAAATATGGCAATGGTATTTACTGGAATTCGACATTTTAGGCATTAAACTTAAAATCCATTTGAACATAGAATTTTCTTAATTTCTGAAATTAAAGTAGTTATCGATATGAATGTGCTTATTATAGGCTCTGGCGGAAGAGAACATGCACTTGCATGGAAGTGTGCGCAATCTCCAAATGTTGATTTAGTATTTGTAGCGCCTGGCAATGCTGGAACAGCCAACGAGAAGCATGTTAAAAACGTGCCGATCGATACCATGGACTTCATAGCTCTCACTAAATTTGCCAAGGAAAACTCAGTCTCATTATCCATCGTGGGCCCCGAAGCTCCGCTTGTAAGTGGAATTGTTGATTACTTTCACGATCAAGGTTTACGTTGCTTTGGACCTACTTCTAAAGCTGCAAAGTTAGAGGGGTCGAAAGCTTTTACAAAAGATTTTTGTAGTAAATACGGCATCCCATCAGCCTCCTATCAGACGTTCACAAATGTTGAAGCGGCTGCTGAATATATAAAAAAACAGAGAATGCCTATTGTAATAAAAGCCGACGGCTTAGCTGGCGGTAAAGGCGTTGTGATAGCTGCTACAGTGAGCGAAGCTTTAGAGACCGTCCACGATATGTTGTCCGGCAATGCCTTTGGAAATGCGGGTCAACAAGTAGTAATTGAGGAGTTTTTAACCGGCGAGGAAGCAAGCTTCATTTCCATCGTGGATGGTGAAACAGTGGTTCCGATGGCGACATCGCAAGACCATAAGGCGCAAAAGGACGGAGATTTGGGTCCAAACACCGGTGGAATGGGCGCCTACTCGCCGGCACCAGTTGTCACCGGGTCTATTCATGAAAAAATAATGAACGAGGTAATGCTTCCAACGGTTTCTGGAATGGCGGCCGAGGGAAGGAGATATGTTGGCTTTTTATACGCGGGTTTAATGATCTCGCCGCAAGGTGATGTGAACGTAATTGAGTTTAATTGCCGTTTCGGTGATCCGGAAGCTCAACCAATAATGCTTCGATTAAAATCAGACTTACCGGCGCTCTGTCTCAAGGCTCTCTCACAAGAACTTCGGTCAGAATCTGCAGATTGGGACCTTCGCCCCGCAGTAGGGGTAGTGATGGCGTCTGCTGGTTACCCGGGCTCTTACCAAAAAGGAGAAAAAATTCGCGGGTTAGAACACAAATTAGGAGAAAATGAAAAGATATTTCATGCCGGTACAGTCGAACGTAACGGCGAAATCATGACCGATAGTGGAAGAGTGTTATGTGCAACCTCTCTGGGTGAAACGGTAACTGAAGCTCAAAAAAACGCTTATGAACTAGCTAAATATGTTAGCTGGGAAAGCTTGTATTTCAGAACAGATATTGCATACAGGGCAATAGAGAGAGAAAATACCAGTGATGAATAAAACCCCGAACCTCTCTTCACTAGATAAAATATTAATCCAATGCGATCAAGCTTTGAGAACCTGCATACCTGGTGCTAGTAAGGCCATTAGGACTTCGCCCGCTGAAAAATTAGAGGAGCAAGTGCTATCCGAATCGGAGAAGAAGCACGTATCAGGCCTAATGCGAATAAATCATACAGGCGAGGTTTGTGCTCAAGCTCTTTACGCTGGTCAAGCGTTGACGGCGAGATCAAAGTCTACAGTAGAATCCATGCATCAGGCCGCCGCCGAGGAGATCGATCATCTAGCTTGGTGTGATGAGAGGCTCACTCAGCTCGATAGCCGTCCTAGCTTTTTAAATCCAATTTTTTATGGGTTGTCCTATACTCTTGGCGCAGCGGCTGGCTTAGCAGGAGATAAATGGAGTCTGGGATTCGTTGCTGAAACTGAAGAGCAAGTAAGCAACCACTTAAAAAGTCACCTGCTAGAAATTCCTGAAGCTGACCCAAAAACTAAAGCAATACTTGAACAAATGATTGTTGACGAGGAGAGGCACGGGGAAACAGCTAAAAAATCTGGCGGTGTGGAACTACCGGGCCCAATTCAACTAGCAATGAAGATGATGGCTAAAGTGATGAAGAACACCACCTACCGTATTTAGGTTGTGATGTTGTCATCTACCCCTCTTTCGGTGCTTCAGACAATTAGATATAAAAATCCATTACATTATCTTTCAATGATTTCGTAGTCGTGAGTGACTTTCACACCGGAACCCTTCAACATTATAGATGCAGAGCAATACTTATCGGCGGAGAGCTCAATCGCCCGCTCTACTTGTTTTTTTGCCAAGCCCATTCCAGCGATTTTAAAATGTAGATGAATTGACTCAAATACTGAGGGCACAGAATCTACTCGAACTGCTTCAACTTCAGCTTCACAGCTCAAAATCTCCTGACG
>CETM01186011.1_pt1 | contig 14689 bp, 12 predicted proteins | sample 361451 | NCBI WGS metagenome assembly CETM01 (sample SAMEA2622690, study PRJEB7988) | marine metagenome | isolation source: saline water (ENVO:00002010), including
TCCGCAAAAAAATGCAAATTTCGTGGAATTATTCCACAGTGAGAATTTCAGCACCACCATCTGTAATCCAAACTGTGTGCTCATATTGACCGATCATCCCCCCATCAGTGCAACGCAGAGCATGATAGGTTTCCAAAAATCGAATACTGATTAATTTCTTAATCAATGCGTTCCATTTCCGAATTCTACTTTCCTCATTTTCTTGTGGGAATGGTTTTTCCATCAGAGGAAACGCCCATCGCTCGGCAAATGGTAGAGTAACATACCGTTCTTCGATATAGTGAGCCAGACGTGCACCAAGTGGCTTTAGTTTCTTTTTCGCAACCGCCTTTTTGATCGAAACATCTCCAGTAACGCGATAAATGTTGGAAGAGTGCCTCGGAGTGATATTTTCGACCATCCCCGATTTTCCGGTTGTATTGAATGGTTCAATTGCAAAAATTCCTCCGACCGGAACCGTACCTTTGAACCCGGGATTGTCTGCTCCACACGCGTATGATGGAACAGAAGTACCCGCATGTAAATTGTAGATTTCAAGCTGATGTCCACACAAATTTCGAATTGGCTCAAATCCCGCATCAATCGCAACCTGTTCTGCTGCAGCCCCTACTTTGTACCAAGGTGTACCTGGGTGCATTTGTTCAATAGAAGCATCTCTCGCCTCTTTTGCAGCCCGAATTTGTTCGGTATGATTTCCGCCATTGCCCACTTCAACGGTAATGGCATTGTCAGCAATTGCACCATGGATGTGTACGCCGATGTCAAGTTTGACCAAATCTCCCTTGACAAAGGTCATCTCCTCATTCCAACCATCAGGAGGAGTCAATAGATGATCAGTGGTATAGTGTGCTGCAATATCGTTCACAGAGATGGTACACGGGAATGCAGGTTTTCCACCATGCCTGTGGATATATCTCTCTGCTGACTCGATAACATCATGCCAACTCGCACCGATTTTGATTTCGTCTTTAATCGCCTCAAGTGTTCGACGAGCGACATGGCCGGCATCACGCCAATGCTTCATGTCCTCTGCATCGACCATTCCTGAATCTCTCCTGCGCTTACCTTTCCTTCTCTGATGATGGTCCAGTCCGAGTCTTGCGACGCGTCCCCGGAGTTGTTCCATCTAATCAATGTACTTGGTAACCCACCCACGCATCGTCCGGGAATGAATTCATCTTTTCTCAAGTCAAGAATCATCGCAGCACTCTCGCAATCCGCCTCAGGTTCTTCCCCACTGATATTGGCACTTGTTGCAGTTAGAGGCCCTGTTCTAGATACCAACACTCTCGCGCGCGCGTCAGACAGCACACGCACAGCGACCCAATCTCCACCCAATCGTTCATCTAAGGTATTGATTGCAGGCAAAATCAATGTCAAAGATCCTGCCGGGAAACTCGCTAATATATCCTCTGCGCAATCAGGAATTTGAACCAAGGTAGATGCCTGCTCTAGGTCACATACTCCCAGTGAAACCACCTTTGTTCCCGAGCGCTTTTTCATTTCAAAAAGCCGATCAAGTGCTTCTGCATTCGGTAAACAACCCAATGCAGGTAGTGTTGAGGTTGGATAGACAATTGGAAATCCATCCAGTACTCTTCCAATCACCTTCTCAGGCAACTCGACCTTATCCACGGAATCCGAAAGGCGTTCAGCATATCAGTACTCCGCGAGCCAAACGTGTACATGATGTTCCGCGATTTTTGCCGCAACTTCTCGTTCGTCAGTTTTGATGAGCAATTTACCACTGGGATACAATGTAATGTCCACTGCATCTCCAGAAAAAGTGTAACACAAACGATTCCTTAGTGTACAATCCCAACCTTCTTTTTCAATAATTGAGGAAACTTGTTGCAAATCAATTTGCTTTACTTTCTCAGGGACAACAGTCCACGCAGCTCTCCCACTACACATCTCTAGCAGGTAATCATCAGAGGACACCACCAAGGCCCCCTACCGACATACGATCTTCCAATTCCACAACCTCTCTGGCTGCGCTTTTTGCGGCCCTTTTCTTCTGTATTGTCCACAACAAAAAAATGAGGAAAAGTAGAGTACAGACATTGTTCAGATGGGGCCAATAAGTTTCAAACGTTTCTTGCGAAATCCACCCTGTACCAAATACAATGGCTTGAGCAACATCTTCCATAGTGACAATATCAGGAAGTCCAAATTGTGCTAATGCAGGCGCAATGATGTTGTCCCAAATTATGGGAAAAGGCCCGAGAACAAGGGTCAGCCATCGCATCCTTTTGATAATGGCATAAGCGCGCCATTGGGCACGGTACCTTCGCTCACGAAGTTTCAATTCATCATTCATCATTTTCCCATCTCAACTAGGGGGCGGGCCGGGTGGGCCTGCAGATTTTGGAGGTGGACCAGGTGGTGCACCTGTCGGTGGCCCAGTGGGCGGTCCAGATGGAGGACCAGATGGTGGCCCGGTGGGTGGACCTGATGGAGGGCCAGATGGCGGACCCGTGGGAGGCGCAGTAGGTGGACCAGTTGGTGGACCAGTCGGAGGACCTGTAGGAGGTGCAGTAGGCGGACTTGATGGTGCGATAGAAGGAGTTGGATTTGCCACGGGTTCTACATTTTGCTTAGATTCCAGCAATCCACCTGCAAATGCAGCCTGCATCGGGTCTTCCGAATTCGCATCTGCGGAAAGAGCCGGTTCAGCAGTTTGTATTTCTCCGAAGCCATCCATTGCAGACCCAAAGGCAGCAGCAAAGGGGTCTCCTTCATCCACCTCGATTACAGAACTCGAACCAACTGTTGTTTGCATAACTTGTTTTTGCTTTGGCTTTGCATCTAGTCGCAACTCGTTTGTGAAGGGACCCAATTCCACATTTCCAGAACCAGAGTCTGTATTGAATGTCAATTTGAATAGCCATGCTGCCGCATCTGAAGGTACCCAGAAAATCAGTTCACCATCTTGTTTTGATTCGATTCGAGAAGGCCCGTTTCTCGCCTCCGCATGCGTACCATTCATATCGCGAATATCTCCGTTAAGGTCCCACAAATCTTGACCAGAATCATTCTGTACATCAATGGTTACTTCCAAGACATCTTCGTCATCATCATCGATTTCTTCGACAACCGACCATAGTGCAATCGTCACTCCATTTGCTGAGGCCGATTGCTTCGCCATGATTCCTCGAATCGTTGCCGATACTTGAAGTCCGCTCTATTCAGCGCAGATGAATTCGCTTCGCAGGAGGCAAGGAATTGGCCACAACAACAATGCTTGCGCAGGCCAAATCAATACTCGACTGATGTGTGTGTCGAGTGCGAATATATCGCCCATCGACGTAGAGGAAATACAAATTCAGTAAAGGAATCAAATATCGCAATTTTGAGATTGATCGTCGCCCACAATCACTTCTTTGCAAAGGTTCTCCATCTTCTCTGACCACGGCGAGTCCAAACCAACGTTGACCAAGTGAACGACCCATTGAAGTTACAGAATATTTGTGATAGAGATAATTTGTTCCGAGAATTAGTACCCAATTCACCATCACAAAATACCATTCTGAACTCATGAGTGATCCGAAACTCCATGCATATGCAATCCATGAACCGGTAGCGATTAGAAGAATCCCCATGACGACAGTCGTATCAAGAATATAGGCAGAGATTCTTTTCCAAAGTGGTGCGAGAATCGTTCCTTCTGGAACAGGCCAATGCCCCTCTTGTTCTTGCACTGCAATTTTGGCAATCGTGGGTCCTTTACCATGAATAGAGATAGGGTTCTCATGTTCCATAGGCTCCCCTCATTTTGTGCGGTATGCTCAGACCTTATCTTACATGTGGAGCACATGATACGCTTCAAGTCCCCGTTCTGCAGCCCAGTCACACCAAGATGCCCAGTTTGAATCGTGCCTCAGTGTTCTTGGGTTTCCAAGTACAATCAACCCCCGGCGAGCTCTAGTAATGGCTACGTTCAACCTTCTCCTATCTTTCAAAAATCCAATCTCTCCGGCATCATTAGCCCGTACAGATGATAACACGATGACTTCCTTCTCACGCCCTTGATAACCATCCACCGTTTTGATTTCTAATCCGTGATATCTCTCATGTTCTTCCCGTCCGCCTGCATTGTCAAACAAATCATTCAGCAAGCGAACCTGACCACTATATGGTGTTACCACACCGATATCTGAGGGCGATATATCTCCTCCAGAGAGTAGCATATCCACGACACGAATAGCCAATGCGGCTTCATCCATATTTTGTTTCGATGCTCCATCAGGACTTGTATCTTCAACCCCCTCAACAGGCACAAATGCCACGGGCGCATCCCAATCTGGCCAAACAAAACCAGCCGGAGCACTCCTTTCTTCTGCTCCAATTCCGTCTTCCAGTTTCCCGTGATAGAATCGTTCACTAGGCCACTCCCTAATTGCAGGATGCATTCGATATTGGGTTGTCAGCATGGTGGTAGGGGCGCCCAACAGATTCAATCGCTCAAACAAGGATTGTGCCAACCCTTCGTCTTCCGCTCGCCTGGAAATGACAGTTGGAGGTAGTTGGTGGTGATCTCCAACCAATACCACGTGCCTTGCACCCTTTGTCAGAGGAATCAGTGATGCCGGTTCCGTTGCCTGCGTGGCTTCATCCAATAACACGAGTGGAAAGCGACGTGATTCGAGTAACAGGTCACCCGCTCCTACACAGGTTGCACAAATTACCTGTGAGTGTTCAATAATGTCATCCCGCATTTGATTTTCAATTCGTCTGACTTCTTTCCATCCGCGTTTGATATCACGGTGTGCAAGCCCCTTTTCCTTTCCTTTGAGTGTTGGTAAACGGCGAATCGCATCTTCATTCAAGCCAATGATAGTTTCAACATCCTCACGTAGATGATGTTCTTCCATCTGTGCAGCCATTGTTGATTCACGTAGGGATTCTCGAACTTTCACTGGTTGCCCCAGTCGAATGGCCTTGACTCCCAATTCTAGCAAACCCTCTAACAGATTGTCGACCGCTACATTTGAGTCTGCAACTGCGAGAATCGGCCCGGCTCCATTCCGGGCCCATCCCGCAAGAATACGAACCGCAGTATGCGTTTTTCCAGTTCCAGGTGGGCCTTGAATTAGCGATAGACGACATTCCATCGCCTTTGCAAAAGCCTCTGCTTGGCTAGAATTGAGTTCACCCGTATGTTTGGATTGAGCAACCAATCTCTTTTGGATTCCTCCCAAGTTTGCAGGTCGGGTTGCACTACTTTCGAAATCTCGAACTTGGCCATAAATGAGTTCACGTAATGCGGTTGAACTTTCTTCAGAAAACAGAGCTTCCAAAGCTGCAGCCATCCGATCATGCGCCACTCGATTCGCACCTCGATCAAGCCTCCAAGTATCCTGACGAATTTTGGCAGGCTGCTCATTGACAACAACACGAATGAACTTCCTTGAACGAGATAGAACAGTTCCTTCAATGGCATTTTCTTTGAGTGGGTTTTTCCGCGATAGAGTCACCATATCGCCCTGGCGAAAACGGTGTTGAGGTAATGCCTCACCTTGAGCATACAATTTGACGATTCTTTCTCCAAACAACCACCCATCATTTCGTCCTTCCAAATCAAAAAGTGTGACACCATTTTCGACCAAGCGACTGCGACTCCATTTGCGAAGTCTTTCTTCAACTCCTGCCATCTCGTCTTCGAGTTCCCAACCAATCAGTTTCGTGAAACGATCAAAGTGGTCTTGGGAACGAGGAAATGCTACTCCATCGCTTTCGTCATCCTCATTTCCAGACCGAGAGGGGCCGGCAGGAGGGCCCCGTTTCATACGGCGAACCGTGCCTTTCCTTCCTGCCATGCTTCGACCAGATATGGGGCTGCATTTGGAACCTTTCACCACCCTTTGGCCCTTAGGGGCCAAATTATTGAATGAAACAATCTTCAACCGTGGGGCAGCGAATCTTATACCTGAATTGAGAACGCCCTTGCTTTGGGTGGGACGTTGTTCGGCTTCCGGAAGAAGAAAGAGGACGAAGGACAAACATGTCCATTGTGCCAACTTCTGAATGCGATTGACGCCCCATCTTGTACACGTTGTTATTACGAATTTACTGTTGCAGCCCACCGCCAAACAGTTTCTGAAATTACTGAGGAAGAAAGCGGTGGTCTGTTCGATGCTCTCCTAGAAGATGATGAAGATATGGACGAAGACAGTCCACTTGTTGATTGGACAAGTCACTCATTTTCGATGGACGATATGACCGTAGAAGTGTCTCCTTACGACCAAGACGGAGTCGTCGAGGTAGACCAATCCATTTCCATGGAGCATCAATTCGATGCACCACAACAGATTGCGAGAGTCAAGGGTGCGAAACCGAAAGAAGAAGACGAGTATGAATTGACGGCAGCTGATGCACCGAAAAACGTGACAAAATTTGATACAGGCGATGGTCCCGATTTGGATTTTACAGAGGAGGAATATAGTTCTCCAGTTGTCAAACTTGTTGAAATGACGGAGAGCGAAGATGTTGAACCAGTCTCATCGGCATCTTCGATTCCAGAGGAGTCGGATTCCACTGAATATGAACAAAGTGACGTTCCACCACCCACTCCAGAAATTGTGCCTGAACCCGCTCTAGAAAATCCACCTTCTCAATCGGTCAAGATCCCAGATGTACCGGTTGTCCCATCAGTTCCATCAGTTCCAGCGATTCCAGCAGTCCCGGTAGTTCCAGCGATTCCAGCAATACCAGAAATCCCCTCAACAACCTCGGATGCTATGGCTTCGCCAATCCCTACACCTCAATCCTCTGGCATCTGGCCTTGGCCACAAACAGATGAGTGGGATGATTCAACAATTCGGAAAATGCTGAGAGACGCGATGGAATCAGCAAAAGCTGGCAACATCGATGATTCCAAGCGCACCATTGTTTCCCTAGGTCCACATTTGGGAGAAAGAGTTGACCTCATTTTCCATATTGGTGTACTCTTGAAGAAATTTGGTCAAGAGGAAGTCATGCGCCGTATGATCGAATCCGCAAAAACTCAATATCCAGACTCTCCAGATGTAGCCAAAGCAACACAACATCTGCTTTCCTAAGGCATAAACCCCGCCAACATATGGGTCAAATGTGCGCCCGATTTCAGATATCCAGTGCGATGGAGATTTGCGATTGATTCCAGCAGTACCAGCGCACTTGCCCGAGATTCTGCAAGGAATCAAAGAAAGTGGAGATGAGATTTTTCAAGCCATGCCCTGGTTGGAGTTGAATGAACCAATTCCAAATCAAGTGTCGGAGTATTTGCACGATGTCGAACGCTACGGTTCAGGGGGATTATCATATCATTGGGGTGTAATATATTGTGAAGAATTTGCAGGTTTAATCGCATTGGATTATACCTCACACTTGATTCAAGGGCATTGGAATTTAGGATATTGGATACGTCCTAAATTTCAGAGAAAAGGCATTGCAGGCCATGCCATTGACGCCGTCCTCAATTGGATTGGTCGTGGTGGGCTGACATCGGTTGAAATCGGAGTCAATCCAGCCAATGTGGCGGGTGTCAAGACCGCAGAGTCAGCAGTTCGTCGTTGGAATGGACACCCATTGGAGCAACGAGTGAATGTTGAAGTTGCGGGACAAGAAATTGCTCATCATTGCTGGTTGATTCCACGCTTGCCACTGGAGGATTCGAAGTGAGTGCGTGGCTAAGTGTCGATACAGATGATTTGATTCATCTACCATCTAAACGTGGACATCCATATCGCTCATCGATTCCGATGCCAACATGGAACACCCAAGGCTACAAAGCGAGCAAAGAATTGCTTGAAGCCACAGATTCATTCATTGAGTGGGTTGAAAACGGTCCCAAAGTGACCATTTTTTTGATCGCTGAACAATTGGATTGCCCTGAATTCTCGGTACGATTGCAAAAACTAGTGCAGATGCCAAACATCACATTTGCCTGTCATGGTTGGGGTCATCGCTGTTGGTCTGCATGGCCTGAAAACGCCAAAGAATTTTCAGACATGTTGGTGGCATCTAGGAATCGAATTTCGGCATTTGCGGGCCAATCGTGGAGGCCTTGGTTTCGCGCACCCGGTGGTTATGTTGCTCCTTGGATGTCAGGTCCTTTGGCAGCAACAGGATTCCGCTTGGATTCATCTGTTAATCCATCTAGATGGGTTTTGAAAAAAATGTTGGGTGATTGGCAACGAGTCATCAGTGCAATGGAGCAAAATGGTGTAGTCGAACGGCCTTGGTTGTCGACATTTCTTGGCCCCGCATGTGGACCTGCTTTGAGTTTGATTCCCTTTTCTTGGTTCGCAAAAAGGGCTTGGAAAAATCACTCAACAGAGATTACTGACAATCCAGAATCATCTGAAGTGACAACATTGTATTGGCATATTTTAGATCACAGACGGAAATCCGGGAAATGGACTCCACCTCTCGCTAAATCGAAGTGATATCCTCTCTCTCAAAAGTGATTTCAAACTCTTGAACCGCTTCGTTGTAGATTTTTTCAGATATTTCTCCACGCTTCACCAATGATGACAATGCTGCAAGTGCCACGTGTTCCGAATCGATTTCAAAGAATCTTCTCAACGCCTCACGCGTATCAGACCGACCAAATCCATCCGTGCCCAAGACTACGTAATCTCCACCTACCCATTGCCGAATTAATTCGGGGACCGCCATCATATTGTCACTGACCGCAACAGTGGTTCCAACGCTATCATCCAAGTGGTCGGCAACCCAGCATGATTTCGCCTCCTCGGTCGGATGCAACCGATTCCATCGTGTCACTTCGGACGCCTCACGCCGCAACTCACCATAGGAGGTCGCAGACCAAATCTCACAACCAACATCCCATTTGGAGAGTAGTTCAGCCGCCCGTTTCACCTGCAGCATAATGGGTCCTGAACCCAATAAGCGAACCTTCGCATCTGTATCGGAATCAATGCGATAAAGTCCTCGAATGATTCCTTCGTCAACGTTGTCTGGTTTGGCAGGCATTGAATGGTTCTCGTTGTAGACGGTAATGTAGTGAATGACATCTTTTTCCTCATCACACATTTCCTCAATACCATGTTTGATAATCGTCGCCAATTCATATGCATAGGCTGGGTCCCAAGCTCGTACGGCTGGATTTGTCATCGCCATCAAATGTGAGTGCCCATCCTGATGTTGGAGCCCCTCTCCATTGAGTGTTGTTCGTCCTGCTGTTGCTCCAATCAAGAATCCCCTTGCCCGACTATCTGCTGCTGACCAAATGAGATCTGCAACGCGCTGGAATCCAAACATCGAGTAATAGATGTAGAACGGGATAGTAGGGCAAACTTGTGTAGAATATGATGTCCCACTTGCGATAAATGTCGACATCGCTCCAGCTTCGTTAATGCCTTCTTCAAGAATCTGGCCGCTTTTGCTTTCTTTGTATTTCATCAACACAGCGTGGTCTACCGGTTTGTACAGTTGTCCCTCAGGCGCATAGATTCCAAACTCACTGAACAATGGATCCATTCCGAAGGTTCGCGCTTCATCTGGTACAATTGGAACCACACGTTCTCCAAACCCTTCTGCTTTCATCAAACTACGCATCAAACGAACAAATACCATTGTCGTACTCACTTCGAGATTTCCTTTGGTCCCATCATCAAATTCAGCGTACGTATCGGCAATTGGGACCTCTAGTTCTACAGAATGTTCTCTTCTTTCTGGAACAAAGCCACCCAATTGAGTCCTTTTCTCCAACAAGTATTCGATTTCTTCTGGGAAGTTTGCTGGTTGTAAATAGGGTAGTTTTTCCAATTGCTCATCCGTAAATGAAAGGTCCATCTCATCCCGCATGAATTGCATAACAGCTTGGTCAGCCTTCTTTTTGCCATGGGTAGAATTTCTTCCAGCAAAAGAGGGTCCTAGTCCCCATCCCTTAATCGTTCGAGCAAGGATGACAGTAGGACGTCCTTTGTGTTCGCGAGCCGCGGAATATGCAGCGTAAATTTTGACGGGGTCATGCCCGCCGACATTGTTGGTCAACGCTTCTAAATCCTCATCCGAAAGGTGTGCGACCATTTCAGCAAGCTCAGGAGTATTGAACAACTCAGTCCGTATGACTGCACCTTCAGCAGTCATGATTCGTTGTTCATCACCATCCGCCAACGCCTCAAGGCGCGCGGCTAAGAATCCATTTCGATCCTTGGCAAACAACTCATCCCATTGAGAACCCCACAGGCACTTGATGACGTTCCATCCTGCACCGGTGAATCGTGCAGCCAATTCTTGGACAATCTTGCTATTGCCTCGAACAGGTCCGTCCAATCGCTGCAAATTGCAGTTGATAACCATGACAATGTTGTCCAAATTTTCTCGAGAAGCGAGGGTCAATTCAGAGAGCGACTCTGGTTCATCAGATTCCCCGTCCCCCATGAAGTACCAAGTGGTACTCTGTGATGTATCCACCAAATCACGATCGTGGAGATAGCGATTAAATCTGGCTTGACGAATTGCCGTCATGGCCCCAAGACCCATGCTTACTGAAGGATACTCCCAATAATCCGGCATCAACCGGGGGTGTGGATAAGATGACAATCCAGTGTTGAACGTTTCTTGACGGAAATTTTCCATCCTCTGTTCATCCATCCTGCCCTCCATCCAAGCTCGTGCATACAAACCGGGACTCGCATGTCCTTGCCAGTATACATGGTCGCCGTTCCCTTGCCCATCTTTTCCACGGAAGAAATGGTTCAGTCCAACTTCCCAAAGATGAGATGTACTCGCATAGGTCGAAATGTGGCCTCCAATCCCTTCGAAGAATTTGTTTCCTCTCGTCACCATCATCATTGCATTCCAACGAATGACATCTTGGATACGCCGTTCCATTTCCAAATTCCCCGGATATCCCGGTTGATCATCTGGATGGATACTATTGACGTATGCTGTATGCGTCAATTCGCCAATTGGCACCCCAACTTCATTGGCTGCATTGACCGTTTCTTGCAACAATTGGCGGGCACGTTCAGGGCCGAAATTATCCTCGACTGAAAGAATGGAATCGCGCCATTCTTGGGTTTCCCCTTCATCAGGGTCAGGAAGAGCGCTGCGATAGCCGCTATCCTTCACTCAATCGCCTCAGTTGTTCGGCATATCGGTCGGTATTGAACCAATCGCTGGTTTCCACTCGACCACTTCCGTAGTCGCAAACACCCCTTCAGTGAACCAAATTCTCGCTTAGCATCGAAATAACGCCAGATGGGTGTTTTTAATAGCATCCTCCTTACAGGAGGAAACATGAGCGCACGCTATCTGAATGCTATCTTTGTGGCCATCATTATGGTCTTGGTATCGACAAGTGGTATCATCGATTTCGACGAAGGTTACTCCGATTTTGAGATTGAAACCTTGGAATCTGAACCTGTAGTCCAATACCCATCACAAGCAACAAGCCCAGGACACGTTGTCTTCAGTCAATACATTTCATCCGATAATTGTGGCCACTGCTCAAAGACTGGTGGTGGCTCTGATGCACATCACTCGATTAAGCAAAATCATCCGATGGAATTTGTTTACGTCACCTACATGTCAGCCTCATACGGTGATACCGACACTGCCAGAGCAGGAAACACAGGTCCATACAATTGGGCTTGGTCAACTGGAGGGGCTCCACAGGCTTACTTCGGAGACAGAACAGATGAGCAAGGTGGCGGAGGACCGGGTTCAGGAGGATGCGCGATTGGTGGAGCAGACGCATCATACACCTCATATGATGCAACATTTAGTAGCGGTGGATGTATGGCTTCAACCACCAATGATTACTCCATGAGTGCAGGAATTAGCCAAAACGGTGGAACCTATGACATTTCGATCTCCTATGGATATTCAGGCTCCGGAAGCCCTGCTGGTAACATGAAATTATACGCAGCCCTTGTCGACAAAGATTGCACAGGATACAGTTATTCCAGTGGCATTCCACATGGTTACAACTGTTGGATGGCTTGGTTGACTTCTGGTGATACGTACAAGTCCAAGAATGGCGGCAGCGGCACATCATTTGAAAGTGTCACACTCACCTCAAACATGCAAACCTCGACTTGGTCTTCAGTTCCGACATCAGTCGTCCCAGGCGGTTTGTCAAAAGCCATCGTCATCGGTGTTTTGATGTCTGGCAACTCTGTATCTGTTGGCGGCTCTTCCCCGCACGTTTACCATGCGGTTGACTCGACCATGAATCCAATGGATTTGTCCGTGTCGGACTTTACAGTAACCAATGACGATGTATCGTATGATGGGTTCCTTGCAGGAGACACGCTAACCCTAGATGCAACTGTCACAAACACAGGCACTGAGGATTATTCAGCCGGTGGTTCAATCCAACTTTATCATGTTGAGGGCACGACAGAGAACGCCATAGGACAATCCGTATCCCTAAACAACCTCAATGTCGGTCAATCACAAAACATCAACGAGCAATTCGATACAACTGGTATCCAAATGGATCCAAATGGCAAAGAAACATTCAGAGTCAAGTTGTTCGGCACCACAGGTGAGAATGATCCAGTTGGCAATAACCGCGTAGACGTACGGTTGGACCACGATTTTTCTCCATCTGCTGATACGCCGGTAGCAGACGGACAAACATCGATCGCAAGAGGCTCTACCCTAGACTTCGACGTCACTGGAAATTCGCGGGATCAGATTGATACATTGGAAACCATGACAGCAGAATTTCAAACATCACCCGCTGGTAGTAACACATGGTCATCCAACTGGGTGATTGCACCAACCAGTTTGACTGCCCCAGGAACACCTTCAGCACGTTACGTGTTCACAGTTGATCCAGTACAAACAGCAGCAAGTGGTGATTATGATGTTCGAGCGAAACTCATTGACTCTCGTAATCAGTCAAGTGAATGGAAGGTTCAGGAAGACGCCTTCAGTTTGGAGAATGGTTTACCCGTCGTGGTTGACCCCAATAATCCGGATACAGCGCCAGGTGATTGTCCAGAATTCCCTGGTCCACCCACAGTTAGGGTAGATTCCAATGAACGATTCTCATTGGCAGGATTGGTTTGCGATGCTGAAACAGATCTATCGTCGCTTCATATTTCGCCAACCTCAGAAAACGATCCAAAATTCGTTGGTTGGTACCCAGAATCAGGGGAAATTGAGGTATACTTCCCAACCGTAGTGTTGGATTCAACAGGTAGCCCCGGCCCCCAAAATCTTGCGATTACGATTGATGATGGCGAGGACTCCAATACAGGTACACTGAGGATTACAGTCATCGAAAATGGTCAACCACGATGGGGAAGTGTCCCTGCGCAATCCTTTGATGAAGGATTCACAAATGAGCAACTAAATCTTGGTGGATATCTTTCAGACACGGACAGTAGCGGTAATCCAACCAGTGTCTCATCGCTATCTCTAGCCGTGGTCTCGATAGAACCTTCAAACATCCTTGAGGCTGAATTCACCGGTAACACATTGAGTCTTTCAGCAATCGATGACGATGCTCACGGCAATGTTGTAGTAAATGTACGTGCGACAGATGTAGATGGCCAATATAGCGAGAATCCGATTTATGTATACGTAGAGAACATCAATGACGCTCCACGATTTGATTCCACAGGCCTAGAAAATCTCGTAATACAAACCGGTGAGACACTTGAGCTCGACCTTTCTTCAAGATTTACTGATGTAGATGGAGACGACGCTGGTATTTGGATAACTGCTACTTCAAGTAATGGAATCGTGCAGTACGACTTCAACACTGGCATATTTACCTATTCTTGCTTCACACCGGGGCAATACATCATTCAGTTTTCAGCAGATGATTTGACTGGAGATGGAGGCATCGGTGGCCCCTGGAACATTGTCGTTGATGTTGTTGACAGTATGCCATTGCTTTGGAGTGAAGATGGAATCAATGGCGATCTATACGTCAACGCCTCTGACATACATTTTGGAAAGAGTCCAACATTCGCCATTATGCAACTGAGCGATGTCACACTCAATGACATCGTTGCTGAATGGCAAATTTGCAACGTTCAGAGTGGAGTTTGCTGGGAATTTGGCATTGAAGAGATTGATTCTACAGCGCTTCGAACCGGACATACATTCGTCGCCGTGAATCCAGACACAGGAGCAACATTGGCAAACTTCGATGAAGTGAAGTTGAAGGTCACAGCAACAGGTGAGGATGGATTCGATTATGAATCGAGTAGCCTTTCCTTCTTGGCAGAAGCAGAGCCGACAATCGACGATACAACAAGTGAAGAGGATAACGATCAATCCGGCAATGAAGAAACATCCTCCGAAGCCGGGGGAATGAGTGGAGCAGTAATCGCAGGTATTGTCGTACTAGTACTCCTCCTCGTCGTGGCTGGTGTGCTTGGAGCCATGTTGTTGCGTGGTGGGAAGAGCGAATCTCAACCCTCAGTTGACTGGGGTACTGAAACTACATTCGCAGCACCTGCTGCAGCAACACCCGCAGTCCCCGCACCTGCTGCTTACGCGCCACCGGTTGCCGCAGCACCAGCCGTACAATCTGTACCGGATTACACTCATTTGACACCTGGTGGACAATATATCACCGGTCATGCGGGAGAGACGGTATACCTCTCACCTGATGGTACTGCATGGACAATGCAAGCAGATAGCTCGTTCACACGAACATCTTGAACACCTTCGGCTGAAAACCCGTGATTACTAGAGGGGGGGACTCAAC
>CETM01137109.1_pt1 | contig 14683 bp, 33 predicted proteins | sample 361451 | NCBI WGS metagenome assembly CETM01 (sample SAMEA2622690, study PRJEB7988) | marine metagenome | isolation source: saline water (ENVO:00002010), including
CACTCCCGTATCAGGTAGCGAACCCGATATACTATTTATAGCACATCCTGAAGAGGTTGTCAAGCGAACTGCCTAAGACCCTTTAGTATGTCACCATATGCAGCTATGAGTGCTTCATCTGATCCATACTTCCTAAAAATATCCTTATCATTACTCCTTCCATCCTTCTTACCCCATAGTCTCATAGAATCAGGACTGATCTCATCAGCAACATATAGATCACCATTAGCATCATATCCAAACTCTAATTTAAAGTCTACAAGATCTAGATCCAATTGACTAAACATCTCTTGTAGATGTATATTAACATCCTTTGCAATGTGGTACATGGGTTCTGGATCAATACCCATTAGTCTTATACGATCCTGTGTAAGTAATGGATCACCCTTAGAATCATCCTTCAAGAAATATTCTACAAGAGGTGGTGATATAACCGCACCTTCATCTAGAGTAGTATTCTTAACGACAGATCCAGCAGCAATATTCCTAACGATAACCTCGATTGGTATTATAGTAAGTTTCCTGCATAGCATCGTGTCAAGGGAAGGACAATCAATATAATGAGTTTTTATACCTTGCTTCTCCAAATAATTAAAGAGAAGTTCTGATATAAGACAGCAGATCCTACCCTTAGTTTCAGGAGTAGACTTCTTCCTACCATCAAATGCAGTGACTTCATCACGATACTTGATCATAACCCTCTGTGCATCTACATCATAGACACTCTTAACTTTACCCTCAGTCAATGCAGGGTGTTTGATGATAATCCTATGAAGTTTATCAGGATTGTTGTTCGGGTTCGCTTTCAGTTCCATAGTTAAATAAAAATCCTTTCACTAATTGCTCTGACTGTTCCTTACCAAACTTACCAGCAAGATAAGGACCAACGGGGTCAAGTCTTCTCATATAGTTATCGAAATCTCTATATGTCTCAGCAGCATTATTACCGTCTGGGATTTCCCATTCAATTAATTTCTTGTATTCTAGCAGATACTTCTTGAACATGTCAAGGTGTTCATCCACTTCACTCATCTTACAGTTCCTAACGAAGATGTTTTCTGAGAAGTGGTTACCCATCTCAAAGAACCTATAAGTCTCTGTTGTCTTTGGTAAACCAGGTACAGACATCAAGTAATGCTCTACTGGATGCTGGAAGTCAAATACTATAATAACTCTGTTCTCATTGAATCCCATGAGATCCATGCCGAAGCAAGGCAAATTACCTGCCCATCCATTTGCACCACACTTAGGATAAAGAATATTGTTATAGATAGAGGACTTTTCATCCCAGATATCAACTTCTCTTGATTTAATAAAATAATCATGTGTGTATACGGTCGCAGTTAAACGAGTACCACCTTTACCTGTCCAGTCTGCCCATACAGGTAGTTGCTTCTCAAATTCTGGGAACGTTTCCCATAAAGCTTCTTTATAATTCTTCCAGAGATCCATTATTTAAGTGTATGATAGTTTAAGTTTAGCACAATACGTGTTTTTGTGCTACTGGGAGTAGATCCAGCATGTTTCAATCTTGATGGAAATGTAATCAAAGTATTCTCTACACTCTGAAACTCTTCACCATTTTCAAATGTAGTACGTCCATCATTACTATTGATATAGTATATGGATGTTGTATGTCCATACGGTCCAACATCAGTATGATATCCTCCTACTCTAACCTCATCAGTCTTCATCCTCATGTTTGCTTTAACCCTAATCCATACTTCAGGATTTATTTTGTCTAGTAAAGGTGATATCTTATCCATATGAGGAGAGACCACCCCACGATTCGGATACCAGAACATATGAATGAACTGATAGTCATCAGGATGGTCTCCTTCACCTACAACGTATGAACTATACATCCATTCGCATTGATTTATAAACCACTCTTGCAGTGGTTTAAATTGTGTCTTAGGTAAAAAATTCTCTGTAACTTCTATCTCTGATTTGACAGTATCAATGGTTAGCATCTTCAATAAAATCTGGACATAATAAAGCACCTGCTAAGGAAGCTGCGGATTTGTTATGTTCGCACAACTTGTTCATCCAAATTCTTTCGTCCAAGTCCACTGTCCCATCTGTAGATATCATCCTGCAACAGATATCCACTATTCGGTTTCTGTAGTTCGTGCTTAACATACTTGATTGCTTCTGGTAAAATAGCGTACTCACGTCGCTGAATTGCTTTGGTAAGAGACTTAACATCATCATCTGGCATAATAGGAACTTTTGATTGGATGATGATAGGACCACCATCTAATTTTTCGGTTACGTAGTGTACAGTGCATCCAGTGTATTCTTCACCAGCATCCATTGCTTGTTCTACTGCATGTAACCCCTTATACTTAGGTAACAACGAAGGGTGAACGTTGATTATTCGGTTTGGAAACTCTTTTATGAGATGTTTTGAAACAATTTTCATCCATCCTGCTAATATTATGAGATCTACATTCCATGCCTGACATAACTTAACCATGGATATTTCATCCTTGTGATCAATCCATGCATGGGGTATTCCAAATTTTGCTGCTCGTTTAACAGCACCACATTTCTCTTTGTTGTGAATCATAACCACAACTTCATCCTCATGACATGTTCTAACTATATTCTCAAAGTTAGATCCACTACCTGAACAAAAAACTGCTAGTCTCATTTCGGTAACACTCCACCTTCATGTAGGTCTTTAATAGGAAATGTAATCATCTTCTCCCAAGGAGAATAATTATCAAAAAGAACTGCTGCATTAGTACCACTTATTCTCTGAACAAATCCAACATATCCCCAATAGATAGAAGATTTATTTTTGATTGTTACCGTAGTTCCTGGTAAAATCATATCAACCCCTTAAGTTAGGATACTGTGCTCCTTCATAAGGTGGCTCCTCTTCTCCTACACGGTACTTAAATGGTTCGGTCTCAAAGTAAGTTTGATAATTCATCTTACCTTCACGTTCATCCAATACCTCATGGAGTAAGATCTTCAACTCCTTTGCATAGGTTGGAGTGAACAATCTACGTGGATTAATAATAGCAGGTTTGTGTGGTTGAGCCTTTGGTTTTCCTTTGTAATTAGGATCAACAGGTCCACTCATGCCCTGTGTGTCAATTTTACTCATCAATGGGGATCGTAGTGACGAACAATGCTGTAGCCTAGTGCTATAGCAATAAGTGAAATACAAATCAAAGTCAATAATAAATGCATTAGGATTATGTAGGTAATTGGTCAATCATTTTTTGTACATTGTCACGAAGACTGTCATAAAACTGTGGAGTAATGTCATTTGGTGACATTCCCACCATTGCAGCAGCATTCCTGACCTGTGAGACTAATTGCTTTGCCTGTGGATCATTCGAGAGTGTAACACGCATGAACATTGTTTGTTGGAGATCTATTAACCTCATCATCTTGTCCAGTTGTGCTCTCTTCTCTACAGCATTGAGCATTAATCCCATCTTATTGATCTCTAAGTAGAGGTCTTGCATACTTTGCAATTCCTTTTGTACTACATCAGATTCAAAAAAGTTACTCATAGGTACTGTGCTTGGACTATACTCTTATATTTACCCAATTCTACACTAAGAAAGGGGTCGTACTTCACTACCTTATTACGTAGTGGCTTCCAGACAATCTCGTCTCTGATAGTTTTATCAAAATGTGAGATGAAATGGAAGACTTTGTTGAATATGGTGAGTGTCTCGATGCTTATCTTAGCACCTAAGTAGGCTTTGACAAGGGGCGGGTGGACACTTTTGACAGTGAACAATCCCTCGAAGTCCTCTTGAAGGTCATGGAGAGTGCCTACATCCTCTCTGAACTGATAACTCAGTGATTCTTTGCGTTTGATATACTCAGCATAGTTCTTGGCACCTTCTCGCACTAGTGTTGCGGGATATACCTTGTCCTCTGCTATAAAATTGGCGACGAAAAAATCGCGTAGCTCGAAGTCCTTGAACTTCCTTGAGAGTTTGACAAAAAAGAACTTATCCTTACGTTGATCAAAAGATCTCTGGGATGCCTTAGCAGACCCCCCATATTGGAAATAATCGTAAGTGTCGGATGTGAAGTGAAGTTTCAAAGCAAGATACATTTTGTAGACTTCAAATCCTGTCACAATTTCAACAAACCTCGTGAGGTGCGTTTCATAAAATTCAAACGCTGTGCGTCATATTTCAATTTCTCTTTTAACGGTTTAGATATCAACTTATTGATACCCGTCATTTCTATATTCTTATCTTCACAAAACTGTACTACTGCCTCGATATAATTTAGATTAGATTCCTTGACAATCTTCTCTATCTCGACCGAGAATTTGGCGGCTGTCATGAAGTTCTCTTCAAAAACATCATCAATTTTACCACTCGCCATGGGCACTCCGATATGCGTCAATGTACTCTTTAAGTTTACGAGCATACTTAAACTTGTCATAAATTTCAAACACCTGTGGTTCGCCTGTCTCACAAGCGATAATAGTAACGAGCTTCTTGACCATAAGACCAGTTAGCTCTTGAAACATTATAGCATAAGCTGTCTCTTGTGCAAAGTAGTCGTGTATCCAATCTTCACGTTTGTACTTAGTTGAGGTTTTGAAATCAATTATTGCAAGTTCGCCGTTGTACTCGGCAATACAATCTACACGTCCTGCCATCTTTAACGTCTTAGAAGATAAAGGTGCTTCTAGAGCATGTATATTGTTAATAGTATCTAGGTATGGTTTAATCTGATGAAATAACCCCATGGATAGTGGGTCATCCTTATATTTGCTAATATTTTGATTTAATAAGTATAGTTCACAAAGTTTGTGACACTTATTACCTCTAGTAGATGCTCTCTTAGAGATTCTATTCGCTTCCTCTTCTCCAACTTTCTTTCTCCACTCCATGATAGACTTCTTTTTAGAATGTCCTATGACAGTAGTAACAGAAGGATAGAAAGCACCATCAACTTGGTACCTTCTACCCTCCTTGGTAGTTGTTGCTTTTAGATCGGGAAAATCGTGTAAGTTTAAATGTTTAAATTCCAAGGTTCAATTTGCTAATCAAATAAGATTTGACTAGACCAGACCTAACGATGTCATCAATATTAAATTGAATACTCTCAAACTCTTCCATGTCATCAATAATTTTTTTGAAGTCCATGATACCAGTTTTCTCGCTTGCCTTAATCAAGTCAGTTTGTGCAGCGTCACCTGCAAATATAACCTTGCTATTAACTCCTAGACGTGTAATAATAGAGTCAAGTTCGTGGAAGTTAAGGTTCTCAGATTCATCGACCAATACGATAGCATTATCGATAGTGGTACCACGGATGAATGATGTAGACCAGAAAGATATAGTTTCCTGTGCCTTAAGGTTAGCATAAAGCATGTCAAATGAATTATCATCTGGCATCTCGAACATATATCTTACCATATTCTTATATGGTATCTGATATAAGTTTGCTTTATCCTCATGGTCACCTGGTAGGAAACCAATTTCTCTAGTAGGAACTAATGACCTTACAATATACAGTTTATCATAAGGTGTCTTTTCGTCAAGTATCTCCTTAAGAGCAAGATAGATTGTAATAAATGACTTACCAGTACCAGCACATCCAAATAGAAACAGATTTTTATTGTTTCCCCATGCATCCCACACCTTCTCTTGGGTGGATGTGATGGGTTTAATATCTAATAAATGGGTAGAGTGAATAGGTTTGCGTCTCATTTGTCTGGTCGATAATCCAACCATTGTTGGTTTCTTCTTGCTTTTGACGGGCATACTTAGATTGTCTCGAATTTAGCGTAAGGGTGATGCTTCTTCACATTATTCAAACGATCCTTGAAGCCTTGTGGAAGTTTGTTCTGATAATCACCTACCTCACTGATAGCAGACATAGTACCTGCTTGCCAGTTCTTCTCCCATTCGGGATTGTCGGCTCTCCATTGCTCATACTGAGCAACAGTCATGGTGAATTCTTTCTCCTCACCTGTATCGTAATTTTTTACAGCATAATTTGGCATTACTTGAACTCCCAATTCAAAGCGTTTGTACAGATAGGAAACTGTTGTTTGAAGATCTGTCGTACCTCGTGCACTATATCCATATGTTCTTTCTGAGTACCATGTGCAGACCTCAAATCTATATAGTGGATCCAAGACCGTACACTACCTGTCATATAGATTCTAGTAGGTGTTGCTAAAGGGAGAACAAATCTCGCACATTCCTTCGCAACACCCTCGTCCAAGAGGAAATTGTAGAGATCCATTGCCGCACTGAAGTGCGCCGCGATCTTGAGTTGGAGATCGACTTTCTTCTCGTCGGATATGTCATCATTACTATTCTGTCTATTTTTTAAGTCTTGACTTCTAAGGTCAGGTTCAGGTATTGTAGGGCTGAGTAAATTAGTATCAGCATATCTCTGTGAGAATTCTTGAAAGGTAAAAGAACGATGTCTTAATATTTGTGCAGCGAGACCTCTAGTTGTCTCTATCTCTACTGTCATGTGAGCCTGCTCGAACACGGACCAATGACCATGCTTTATACAATAACCTAGCAATCCTGCTACTACTGGATTTGACTGGTTGCTTGGATTGCTCACTCTTGCTATGTACCCCATCGTCTTCTCTGCGTCTGGGGTCACGCTCACTAGCTTTACGTTCATTTTTCTTTAATTTCTCACGTTTTTTAATAAATTTGGCATAATATACTTCCTGTTTGGTATACCAATCAGGATGTTTCTTTGCTAACTTGATGATTTTCTTGGCTGCTTTCTTGTCCTTCATTAGGATTTATTTTATTAGTGTGTTCGTATAGAGATTCAAACAACGTATCTGCTAGATCATCAATATCCTCATACTCTTCAGAATCATTGAATATCCAATCATCCTGTTTCTTTGCCTTCACTCGAAACAAATCATTTACCTGATTTGAGATAAGATCTGGAATCGAACTGTTGGGGTCTGATTGTTCCCCCGCAGAAACCGATAGCTTTGAGTTTGTTTTTTCCGAGTTTGTCATAATAGCAATCGAAAACGTCTACCTTAGCACCCATAACAATATCATAGGTATCGACTAAATGTTCACCATCCTTCTCTAAATCCAGATAATGAACAAGTAATGCATTAGTAGGCAACTTCTTATTCTGAGATGCTTCTCTGGCGCAAGCGATATTGAGGATAGTTATACCATACTGGGCAGCAATGTCTTGAACCTCATCATTACTTCCCCAAATCAACTTCTATTACCCCACTCAATCTTAGGGAATGCGTCTGAAACAACTTGCTTAGTAACTCTATACTTAGACTGAAGATCTTCGTTACATGCGAGTACCAACAGTTCTGCCTCATCAGCATGGAGACTTTCTAGTAACTGAACATACAACTGTTCACGTTTCATGCCCTTAATGGAACTGTCTCCACCTTTAAAGAATCTGTAAAGACCCTTATACTCATAGTCTAAACGAGTGTGATCTGTACCTGCTGGTGCTTCACTAGGTGTGTAAGGTACTTCTCCATTTGGAAGAAGGAACTTTAATGATTCATCAAAATTGATGATTAGAATCGCACGAAGTCCTGCATTATCATACTCCTGAAGAAGTTCTACCTTCTCTGCCTTAGTTTTAGCAGAGGAGACCTTTTGGAGTATTTCAGTTAACAGAGCATCGTTAGGTAATTTTCTTGGTGCCATTTCAATTCAAAATTTACTATAAATTATATCACTCCTCGGCATCTTCGTCAAGGTAATCGTCAACATCTGCGAATTTCACTGCTAAGAGCTCTTCGTTAATGTATGCACCATTTCCATCCAAAAATTCGGGGTGAAGATTGTTCATCTGTCGCTTGAGAGTATGAGTATCTACGGTAGATTTGTAGATCCATCCAATCACTGTTCCCAACACAAGGGTAATAAGCATACCTGCTGCTGAGAAAAAAAGAATTACGTTAGTTTCCATTTGAGATCCTGCGTATGTCTATTCTAACACGCACCGACCTCTTTAGCAAGTAGAAGGTGCGATCAAACCAACTTGGTTGTTCTATCCTCCTGCCTCTCGGCAACATAACCTCTATACCTTTATTTAGAACGTCTTTTTTTACTCTTTCCTTTGTGGTCTTTTGCATCTTGTATAATCGAATTCAAATACTTACGAATCATTCTCGCTTCTGGTCTAGTCCAGTTGGGATATGCTTCCCTCATCTCAGGATGTCCACCTTCTATTAAAAGATCTAAGTCCTCAATAGTTGAAAGTAAATTTGCTGCTGTTCCACTTTTTAAAAACTCCGTTGTCACCTTTTTAGTAAAATCATTAGCTTCCAGATAACTACGCATTCTAAATGTGTGTTTATGCTGGAACATTGCATCATCTACGACCTTTTCAATCATATCAATAAGTTGATCTTCTGGTTCCATTAGATAAAATTGTGTTCTTTGAGGTATTTAACTGTTTCTTGACATCCACCTAATTTCTTTCCATTTACAACTACTTGAGGAAAAGTTGCTCCTTCCCCAAATTCACCGTAAAAACTGTCTCTGTCAAAGTTCTTATTTAGATCATATACAACAAAATTGAAATTTCCTAACTCTAGGACTTGTTTGATTCTATCACAGAAAGGACATCCATCCTTTGAATATACGGCAAAATTCATACTAAGAAGGTAGTTAAAAATGCATATCCAATTAACCAAGCACAGAGACCACCCAGAACCTTGTAATACTTACGAATAGGTGTACCGAAGTATTGTTGACCTATCATCAAGCACTTGTGTGCTGGAGATAAAAGATATCCTGAATATTCTGTTGCTAGAAACCAGACGAGATATTTATCACCAAAGATCAGTACAAGGGCAGATGTCATTCCTGCATACTTGCCTGATGACCCCATAATCCATGCTGCCACTGCTCCAACAATAGAAACAGGTATAATCATGCTAGGGTCTGCTGACTTAAGGTATGCCATAACTGGTTCCTTAATCATTCCTACGACCCCTCCCAGAGCGAGTACAACAGTAGCAATAATAGCAAAGTTACCATCTAAGTACTTACCCCAATTCCAGTCCTTACAGAGGAAACTGTAATAACATGCCATAGCGAAAAACCATGGGAAAAAGAAGATAGCACCTGCTTTCCCAACACATAGTAAAAACCACAATGTTGCAATAAAAGGTGCCCAACCACGTAATGCCCTTTTCCAGTCAAATTCACGAATATTGCTCATATCAGGAACAACTGATTCTGGGTCTACTTTGGAAAATATGTACCACCACGTATATGCCAAACAAATGACTAATGGTACAAATGTGTAACTTAACATTTGCCCATAAGTTATACCTAAAGCTGCCATTGGCAATACTATGGTTTTCTCTAACGGAGACCACCAATAATAATGATGAGTACTCAAATAGTCAATAATACCAAAAGCACTACGTTTCCTCTTATCTTGAGGTGCTATGGCATCTAGTAAAGGTGCTGAGAGTGCAACTCTACCAGGAATAGGTAAAATACCCCCGAAAATACTAGTAAGAATAATGAGGATGCGATTATCCTTGACATATCTCTTAATAAGTGAGTAAACGTCATCTAATACATGGTATTGACGGATAAAACCGCCTAAAATCATAATTCCAAAAATGTAACCCATGTAGAGTTCATTCTTTAATATAGATTCAATCATAATTCTATTTTTTAACAATCCACCTTGGTAAGTAAAATATCAACCAAGCAAGTGTCCAGAAGGTTGCTAATACCATTATATGCAAAACTCTATGAGAGTTGACTATTAGTCCACAAGTTACAAATGATATCCATAACCAGTCCAATGTGCCATGTAGTCTCCACCACAACTTATCACCTAGCTTCTTCATCACCTTATCTCTAAGTCTAGCGAAGAATGGTGATACATGTCGCATCATAACAAATCCCTCATTAAAGAACATGAGGGTGAATCCAATCCAAAAAATCATAGTTAGTCGTGTTTGTGTGCTATACCCAATTCATGCATTTTTGCATGTTCGCCTATTGGATCTTTAAGTTCCTTCTTACCTTCTCCTACTGTCAGGTATAAACCCCAACCAACTAGGAATACTAGAAGAGCAATGATGATGTAAACTAAAATCATAAAAAGGTATTTGGTGAAAAATGGTCTGAATTTTTTTTTCGACTTTTTTTGAAACTAAAAGTCGATTTCCCCTACAGAGTATATAATAAAGTTTTTCTCTTGTCAATAATATTCATCCTGTAATTTTTTAACCCACTCCTGACGACCACAATATCCATGGGCATCACCGTTCTCTCTATCGTAGTGCTCATTGGTATGTAGTACCTCAATCATAAGAACCAAACCAATCATCATCATTGGTATGATCCACAAGGGGTGTCCGAAGACTTGACAGAATTCCTTATAGTAATCTTCAAACTTCATAATTTTATAGCATGAAAAAAGGGAACCCGAAGGTTCCCTTATAATTATATCACTTTCTTACTAGAATGTGAACTTAACTCCAGCTTTAGCACCCCAGTTAACTAATGAGTCGCCATTGCTGTCCTCATCAGTAGCACCAGATAGCTCACCGTATACAGATGTTGCTTCAGCAAGAGCATAAGAAGCACCAACTTTACCAGAGAAGTCGAAGTCTGTATCGTCAGCAGATTCTGTATGGTTGATCTGTGGACCACCTTGTACATAGTAAGCTACTTTACCTTCGCCGCCTTCGTATCCAACATGGATATCAGTAGCTGCTGAAGAATACTCTCCATCAGGATATGAGAGGTTGCTCTCGACGTTCACGTATGGACCAGCAAAAGCTGCACCAGCGAGAAGGAATGGAGATGCTGCAACAGCAGCGATTGTTGATTTGATTGACATGATTGTTTGTAAGTGTCTCGCAAGAATGTATAGAATAAAAAATCCTGCGGATGATAGACCCCCCGACATGGGGATCTTTTTTACATCTACGCAGGGTACGATTCTTTCGGGCCTGTCTTAGTTGTAATATTTATTTATATTACCATGGTGTACGGTACCCGTCAACCACCTATGTGACAGTTTTGGCCTTGTCACAAACTGTAGCCCAATCTGCATCAAATAGTGCTAATCCTTTCTCAGTTAGAATATGATTATACATGCCCCAGAAAACTTTAGGTGGGATAGTACAAATATTAGCACCATACTCAAATGCTCTACCTACATCTCTTACTCCTCTAATAGAAGCAGCAAGGATCTCAGTATCAAATATGTTCTGTCTCTTATAGACATTAGCAATATCTTTCACCAGACACAACCCACCAAAGGAGTTGTCATCTACTCTACCTACGAAAGGTGACACATACTTAGCACCTGCCTTAGCAGCAAGTATTGCTTGTGACTGAGAGAAGATAAGAGTTACGTTAACTTTTACACATGATGACTTAAGTTGCTTACAAACCCACAGACCTTCTGGAGTACAAGGTACCTTAATAGTTGCTCGATCTTCAAACTTGTTAGCAAGTCGTCTGCCCTCCCAGAGCATCATCTCATCGTCACCAACAACTTCCATACTGATGTCTCTAACACCAATATCAATTAGTTCTTGGTAAACAGATTCTGGATCTCTACCACTCTTTTTCACGAGTGTAGGATTGGTTGTAACACCATCAATTAATCCAGTTTCAAATGCTGAACGTATTTCTCCTACGTCAGCTGAATCAATAAAAAGTTTCATCTTAATCGTCGTATACTAAACACTCAGGCTCATCTGGGTGCATCTCACAGAATAATTCTATGGCATTGGGGTCATGATGATCTCCTGCTTCTATCTCATCATGATGATGCTCTTCATAAACTTCTAGTTCATGCAGCTCTTCTTTAACGTGTCTACGTGCAGCAGGACTGGTAGTAGGATCATCAAGGATCTCTTTATCTTTCTTTATGTGTGCTTCTATGGATTCCATGTAAGGTTTCCTCTCTTTACTTAATTATTTAGTTTGTTGTACGTCATATTCTATCACAATCTTCTTACTTGAGCGACCCGTAGAGTTTAATGTACCGATCTGCTGACACTCACCACCCAATTCAGCAGTAATTATTTTGAGTTCAGCAATTAAATCACCTTCATTCTCTACTGTCATGAAAAGTCCTCCAGTTTAAATAAACTAACCAACTCAAGATCAGCCTCAGTAAATGGATCCTCACCGTTCTCTCTTCTGTCTACGATACAAACTACCTTATTGACTACGTAACCTGCATCACGGAGCACCTTGACTGCTTTGACAGCACTCCCACCAGTAGTAACCACATCCTCAAGCAGTGTTACCACTGTACCTGTCGGAAGGAGTGGTCCTTCAATCATTGCTTGAGTACCATACCCTTTAGGTTCCTTACGTACTATAAGAGCATCAAGATGTGGTGATGTGATAGAGACACCAGTTGCTAATGGATCACCACCCAAGGTAACACCTGCTACTGCACCAGAATCAGGATCCACATGCTTCAGCATTGTAGGTGCTAACAACTTAATACCCTCATTGCTAAGTGCTACAGGTTTACAATTAATATAATGCATACTTGTAGCACCACTTGATAGGATGATGTCACCATACCTATAGTGCTTTTTAAGTAACTCTAATAAATCTAAATTCATAATTTTAATTCCAGTTGTATCTCAGGTATAGAAAAGGTGTCACCATCTTTTCTATGATGTTGCCAATAGAATGTACCGTTTGGTTTTTTATATAAGTGGTCTGCTTCGTGTGGACTAAGCAGAACCATCTGAACTATCTTGTCACCTTTTTCAATCATAATGGAGGATATTCAGATTGTATTTCTTCTGCTGTTCTTTCAACTTCAAATTCTTTAATAAGACGTTGAACTTGTTTCTTATCTAATCCAGCAAGTGATTCACAGTTAGACAAACATTTGTATATACATTCACGATCAGAGATAGGTGCTTTAATCTCCCATCCTTGCTCATCATAATACTTCTTACCCTTAGTAACTTCTGCCTCTACATGAGCAAGATCTTGTGCTTCAGATGGATTAGTATAATTATGTTTCATTCAAGTGGCCATTCTATAATAATTCTACATGTACGTTCACCCTTCATATTAAGGGTTTCTTGATCAAGACTCGTCCAGTGTCCCAAACGTTCTCCTAACTTCACGTAGTGTTTCAAAGTCTTTCTGTTTGGTTCCTCCATCATAAGCCCATGCGTATCCTTCAGTAATCATTTGTTCGTTAAGCGACAAAACGCTGTCCCCGATATAAAGCCACCCAAGTAGGCGACCGTACTTCCCGACACCGCCAACAAGTTCAGTCCTAATAGTAAGCTCGTCGTCACCAACAATGGCACCGTCCAGTTTCTCTTTGAGCCAGTTTGTTGCGTCGATTCCAAGTGCTTTTTCTTCAAGATTCCTAGTCCTCTTCTCAGGTGTATCTACACCAGCTATTCTAACACGTTCTTTCTTATAAAGATCAAAACCTAAATCAATTGTAACATCTATCGTATCACCATCAAGAACCTTATCTATCTGGGTCACTCGGAAGTTGTAGCAGGACTTCCTGCTCGGTGGTGTCATCGCTCCCATTTGGCCAAAAATTATCGTACTGAAATATGTAGTAGATTAATACTCCCACTCCTACAAGAAGAATAGCAAGCATTATATTAATAGACCAAACTACATCGTACATTAAAAAATATTCTCTTCTTGTTCACCTAATAGGGTTATTGTATCAGATGTAGGGTATGCAACGCAAGTAAGTACGTATCCTTCTTCTATCTGATCATCATCTAAGAAAGATTGTTCTTCCTGATTAACTGATCCTTCCTCTACCTTCATAGCACATGATGAACATGCACCTGCTCTACAAGATGAAGGATGATCAAGTCCTGCCTCTTCTAATGCATCTAAGATAGTAGTATCTGCATCGCAGTCAAAAGTCTCGACTGAATCGTCTGGTAGCTTTAGAGTTATTGTTGCCATGATTTTTATACAGCTCGATGTATTTATTGTACATGAATAACACCTTTCATACCAGCACCAGCATGAGGTTCACATTGAAACTCATATTCACCTGCCTTATCAAAAGTAACAGGGAATTTTTCCCCACTAACAAATGCTAGATCAGGATGTGATATTTCAGGATGTTCTAAAAATACTACATTATGAGGTGGCAACTCACCATTCATAAAAGTAACTGTATCACCTGCCTTAACTGTAAGTTCATTTGGTTCAAAGACAAGGTTACCTTTGTAACCCATCTGTATGTCCATAGACATAGTATTCTCAGTAGCATACGCTTGCGATGCTAATGATATTGATAGAAATAGAGACGTTAGCATGATGGTGAGACGGCTCATCCACCACATGATTTCGTGTTTCATACCAAACTCTTCTGATGAATCAACCAATCCAATGCGCTATCGTTAGTACACCTATCAATAGAATGAGGATGCTCCTGTAAATAGGAGACATCCTCTTTCGCGTGTTCAATAGCTTCGTATGCATCATTTGCGTACTCGCAAATTTCTAACTGATGCTGTTCTACGTCGTGATAACCGACTGTGTAATGAGCAAGGGGCATGATCTTTCAATCCCAAACTGTTTGATTATATTTATTATAGCACATAGGCAAAAGTACGCAACTATGTGTTGGCTCAAACACCTTTACTCTCTTGTATTGCCTCCTTGATTACAGTCTTCAACTGTCTCAACTTTTTCTTACCTAGACCAGC
>CETM01090252.1_pt1 | contig 14669 bp, 10 predicted proteins | sample 361451 | NCBI WGS metagenome assembly CETM01 (sample SAMEA2622690, study PRJEB7988) | marine metagenome | isolation source: saline water (ENVO:00002010), including
TGCCATACCTATCAGAGCAGAGATGATCCTCTGATTCAGGATTGGAGGGCAAGAGTGGCCGATTCGCACATGCCACCTAAACATCAGCGAAACTTGCTGGTGCTGCTCCCTTGCTCCGCTGTAAAGCCCTACAGAACCTCACAGAGTCATCGTAGATTCATGTCGGCAATTACTACTAATTCAGCCCACCAAGTCATGGTCACAGCCCCATTGGGATTGGTGCCTAGGGAATTGGAAGAGGTATGGCCTGCAGCCAATTATGACATACCAGTAACGGGAGATTGGGATTTGGACGAGTTAGAAGTAATTCGAGATATGCTAGAAAGGCTATGTTCAAGAGTTGGATATTCGCGAATAATCAATCATTCGGGAGTTGACATAAATATCGAAGGAATCGAGATTACTGATACAAGAAAAGGAGAATCTGCAGGCTCAGCCGACTCTATAGAAAGACTGAGAAATGCAGTCAGCCAAGCTGACGAGGAAATGAGTTTGAATTCAATCAAGAAATCCCAAAACACCCTCGAGCAGCTAAGAGCGCTTTCAAGATTCCAGCATGGTACTGATGCATGGCTCGAAGATGCAGCTATACGTGGAAGACCTCCTATCTTTACGATAATGAAAGGCGGTGAGCAGATAGCTATGTGGAACCCTCGTACTGGCCGATTCGCATTCTCCAAAGCTTGTCTACCATTATTGATGCAATCAGGTACTTTCCCTATAGTCGAATTATCTCCAGATTTAGATTGGAAGGGAGATCTATTTTCGAGCAATGTAATTGCTGCTGACTCCAATATCAGGATTGGAGATGAAATACTGGTGATACAGAAAGATTCCCTTGTCGGCTCAGCAAGAGCTGAGGCTGCCGGATGGGAGTGGCCAGAGGGCGCTGGTAGGCTTGCAAAGAGCCAACACAGGCTCTGAGTATTCTTATGGCGCTGCGTAGCGATTAAAGAGGGAGAGCAGGTCGCCCGGTCGCCGAGGTGTGAGATTATGTCGCGTATGCACAGTGGAGGTAAGGGCAAGAGTGGTTCAAACCGGCCACACGCTTCTGAGGCTCCAGCATGGTCTACTAGTGACAAGGCAGAGATTGAGGAATTAATCGTCAACCTCGCTAACGAGGGCCATTCAACTGCCATGATCGGCACCATACTACGTGATCGCCACGCAGTTCCAAATGCACGCTTAGTCACGGGGGAGAGAGTTTCGGAGATATTGGCTAGAAACGGCATCTCCGGAAAATATCCTGAAGATTTGATGAACTTGATGAGAAAGGCATTGAATCTTATGGACCACCTTTCATCGAATCCGAAGGATTTGCACAACCGTAGACAACTATCTCTTTGCGAGTCGAAAATTAGAAGGTTAGCTAGGTACTATATCGGTACCGGAAAACTCCCTCAAGATTGGGTGTACAAGCAGGACCAACTTCGATTGATGGTTGAGTGATTATACGCAGAGGATTTGTACCTCTAGTTCGTAGCAGTGTTGTGCGCACGCTTCTCGGGTCAGAGCCACTATCTGAGGTCGCAGACCTAATTTCCTCAGCTGCAGATTCGATAAGAAGCAACAAATCTCCTGTGCTACTGCTGGCAGCCCCCTCGCTACAAGGCGCATTAGCATCAGCACCAATTGAAGCGGCACTTCTAGACTCGGGATTACCTTACAGAAGGAGATTCAAGATGGAACCGCCTTCCGATGGCCCTTGGATTCACATTCTTGGACCCGGCGATTTTAGTGGCCCTTTACTGTCAGAGGTTCCGTTCAACCTCTCAATCTCAAATACGGTTGTAGATGGATTATCTGGACACCAAGGGGATCCCAGAAAGGGCCCTCTAACTGTAGTGGCCCAGGCTCACGCCCTAGCTGAGGCGATTTCTCCACAGGGCCAGAGGACCCGCCGCCTAAGGCCATGGGCATTATCTGGAAACTGGCTACACTCGGCTTTAGACACAACTTATGACCCGGTTTATTCAGCACTGAGGGACATTTTGTTGGAAGATGGATCAATCAGGGTGGTGCCACTCCCAAAGGTCCCAAAACCAAACATCTCCAACAACAGCTGGATAGATCCACAAGCACTGGAGGCAGTCTCATCTCGATGGGATAGTTTGGATATGGAAGGCAGAGCAAGAGCCCTTTCACACCTCATGAAACCAGGTCTTTCTCAAAGCACTCCTTCTACTGCAAGGATGGAAGAGATAGGTTGGCACTGTGTGATGGGACCAGGGTGGCAAACCGATTTGGCCGGACAGATTTCATCTGCAGCAACCTTCTGGAAAAGCGATGCAGCACCTATAGCGGCAACCAAAGTGGCGGATTCACTACTAAGGGAAGGAATCATTCCTCAATCCTAAGCATGTTCTCACAATTTGGACACTCCATCCTTAGAGGCCTAACATCAGATTCTACAGTCACTTTGGTAGAACAAACTGGACACTGGATACTCGGACCTTTTGGTTGCTTAATCATCTTTTGAACAGTTTCATTCTTCGGAGATACAAGGGCTACAGGGAAGACTAGCAGCACTGAAGACAGCGAGACTCCGAACACAATAGGCATTGGCATGCCAAGAACATAGATGACTAGTGAAAGACAACCCAGAGTGATTACAGTGACGAGTGCAGGAAGACTAGTCCTTCGCTTAGTCAGAGACATGGCAAATCCAATACCAATTGAAAGGAACAACACAGACATCGCCGCTCCGATAAGAACTCCGTAGAGGATGAATCCCGAGGGTTGGTACTCTACTCTGAAATCCAAGTCAGGATCCAGTCCAGACTCTTCGATTGTAATGACTTCTAGAACTACCCATCTCCTGTGCTTATACTGTATTTCATCAGAAGCCACAGCACCGAGATCTTCGAATAGAGTAGACTTCAATTCTGCAGACAATTCTATGTCGGTCCAGTAATCATCTTGGGACGATCTAACAAATGTCTCAACCAGAATCTGCCTAGATCCCTCTGATGAATCGTAATTGTATGATGTATCAATCGTTATTGTAATTGCATCCGCACTAAAGGCCCTAGTGGCCCCCATGTCTACATTTATCTCGGTAGGGCCTAGGTTGATTGGATTGACGCCCAGTATTGATTCGACTTCTAAGAATAGGCCATTAGACATGAATGAACGAAGGTTTGAGGCGGAACCAGTCAAATGCCCCTGCAGGGCCAATAATTCCGAATCATCGACTCTTCCATTGTGCCTGTCAGCAGAAGGCACAGAGTCGGCATAAGAGTTCAGATTTCTCCACCAACTGTTCGAACCAAGACTTTGATTACCAATGTTGTCTAGTCCCCAGCGCATCCATTGAGACATCGAACCATCGAATTTGATTACTGCCCCACGCTCGACTTCGTAACCATCCCATACGGCCTCAATCTCAAGATCTAATGTTGACCCGCCCGTTCTCAAAGGCTCATTAGCAGGATACCATCCTCCCGGATTATCATCATCCTCGCCGATGACAATTTCGTGATTCTTTGACTTAGAAATTTGCAAACCATCCTGGGGACTGAGTTGGAAATCGACTGTAATAGTCCCCGCCTCAAAATTATCAGGCACCTCCCAGAAGAAGGTAACTTCCACACCCTCCTCAACTCCAGTAGCAATCGGCATTTGACTTACTTGGGATCCCTGAACAGAAATCCCTCCCGTTGATCCAGACCACATCCTATCATCAAACCCGGATTTCAGGACAATGGGGAAATATACCAAATCCCCTAGAACGCTCGCATCCTTCATTTCGATATCAACAAGAGGGAAACGCATTGAGATTTGCGCGTCGTGTGCTTCTGAACCCCAAAGGAATCTGACCCCAGCATCATCTCCGGGTTGGGAAAACATGAGATTTCTGACAGTCAAGGAAATCTGAACCCTATCTCCATCGTTAACACTACCGGAGCCCACATCTACACTGACCTGAAGAAATCCAGATCCAGATAGAAATGGATTGAATCCACCATCTCCATCATAGAAAGATCCTCCTATTCTAACCTCAAGAGTTGAGTTGATGGTTACACCAGCAGCACCTTCGACTTCATATGGTATTGAAAGCTCCCAAGTGGAGTTTTCGTAATTTCCTTCCGTACCCCAAGTTACCTCCCATGTTCCTACTTTTATTTCGCTTAGTATAGAAGGAGTCACCAGCGTAGATTCTGAATCAGAGGAATCGCTAGCCAAGTCTTCTTGAAACGGTGTCAGAGTGCCATCGTCAGATTCACCCATCAAATATAGGCGGAAATCTGTAGAATTACAGCATGTAACTCCACTCTGTGCAGAAGAAATCAGAGGAGTAGCACTCATTAACAGAAGCACCAAAACTAGAGTCAGTGCACGCAAGCGCGCTGTATGCATCAGACCTTGTGGCCAGCATGCAACCCTTCAATGCGACGCCTACTTGGTGCCGGATAATGTACAATCTGCAGTAGTGTGGGAAACGCTAACTATGCAACCATACGAGTTTAGCAACTCCGTTGTCTGATATCTCTTCTAGTACAGCGAAACCCACTCTCTCCAGCTGATACACATTGCCTACAACGAGTTCACAGTTCTCCAACAAGCCATTAACCAAATTCACTTCATCTCCATCCGGGATATACAGATTTGCTTCACAGCACACCTCCTTCGGTAGCCATTGAACAATTGGACGATCATCGGATCTTTCGATGGATTCAATCTTCGCAAGAGAACCTGAGATACTGATGTCGGCGAATTCTTTCAATCTCAAACTGACATTCTCAAAATCTACTTTTTGGATGTATATTGAATCCGATATAGTCCACTTCCTAGTCCCTTTAATTCCTCCATCGGGGTGCCGAGGCGATTCTACAACTGTGCCCTGTATTCCTTCTATTTCCAAAAGAATTGGAGAAGCAACAAAACTACGGCGCTCTGTCTTTGCATCCAACACGCTTGAATTCTTAGACTCGATAGTCTGCATAGGTATGGAGATATCTTTCTGAGTCACGCCCAATTCTATCCAGAATTCTCGTAAGGCCTGAGGATCGAATCCTCTTCGCCTAAGGGATTGAATTGTTGGAAGACGCAAGTCGCCCCAACCTTCTCGCTCTCCTGTTTCAATCGAGGAACGCATGGAAGAAGTAGAAAACCCTCCAAATTCGTGAACTTTTACTCTTCCCCAATATAGAGTCTCAGGATAATCCCAACCCAGATGTTCATACAGCAGAGTTTGTTTTCTGGTACTATCCATCAAATCCTTTCCGCGGACGATATGTGTGACTCCTTGTTCGTGGTCTTCTATTGCACTCTGGAAGTCCAATAGTGGCCATACTCTGTATCGATCCCCAACCATCGGATGAGGAGAATGTTGGATTCTCAATGCGGGCCAATCTCTAAGCGCAGGGTTTGGTAATGTCATATCGGTCCTAACTCTGACTACGGCATCCCCCTCGCCAAATTCACCATTATTCATTGAATCCCAATCCGATAGGTTCTCGGAAACAGCCTTGGAACGACAAGGACACTCAACTTTCGCCTCTCTGAATTTTCTGAATTCATCCGCCAAACATCTGCAGACATAGCAATGACCTTCGGATAGGAGTCTACTAGCAAATTCGAGATACACAGGAATCCTATCACTAGCTCGAACAATAATGTCGGCAGGCCTTCCAGCCAACCACTCATATTCGTCCTCAATCCACTGATAAGCTGCTGGGAGGGGAGGTTTGACTTTGGTATCTGTATCGTCAAATCTCAGAACTACCTTGCCTCCATGCATCTTTGCATACTCCGAATTAATTACAACACCTCTAGAGTGACCTAGGGTCAGAGGGCCGTTGGGATTAGGGGCGAATCTGAGGACTACTGAACCCGTATCTCCGGGCAACTCTTTGAGCCCCTTGATTTTTCGATGCTTTTCCCTCTCCAGAGCATCGGGAGCAACTCTCTCCAGCTCTGCTCTAACAGCATCGAGACCTTCTTTGAGGGCCATTGTGTTTGCATTCTCTACCTCCTCTGAGACTATGCTCATCAAGCGCTTGGCATCAGACCTCAAATTCGGGCTCTCAGATAGTAGCCTACCAAGTACGCTTCCAACCTGTCCGTTGCCATTGTATTCTAGCGAATTCTGAAGGGCAAACTTCCGCACCGAAGCAACAACCTCGGCACCCCAACCCTCGCCTTCAGACATATTAACAAGACTTTCCGCGTAAATGCAGCATTTCACGCTTCGCTCGTTCACCACTCTTCAAGCATCGTTTGTCTAAGTGGACTTTGGTCTTCGGATCTAGTAGGCACAGGTGTGCCGTGAACTTCCTTCCAGAGGTCCGAAACGGTAGACCAACTCCATCTCAAATCTTTGTGAGGCAGATTCCCAGAAACTAGCTTTCTGACCGCCTCCCTAGTTACTCCATCGGAAGGGTATCCCGAACCGATTGCGAAACCCAATTCTCGCTGGATTCTTGCAATCTCATTATCTCTACTTACTTTTGCAATAATGCTAGCGGCTCCAGCAACCGGATCTATCGAATCCATTGCATGTCGCGAATCTATCTCCCAATTCGTCCAGTTCTGCCCTAATTTGGAAACTATCCTTCTTGAGAACCTGGACTCATCTACATCACAAGAGTCTACCCTCAATACGCCTTCAGAATTATCCTGGCAAGCTGACTCAATAGCCTCAGCAAACAATTCAACTTCTAGCTTGTTTAAATCCGAGTGGAGGCTATTTGAGTCTATTCTGGACGGCTCGCAAATCACAATACTAATTCCCCATCCTTTCGACTCTGCATTTTCACGTATTTCTGACTCAATCACTTCTCTTTTCTTTGCAGACAAAAGTTTTGAGTCTCTCACTCCAAGATCTCTCAAAATACTACAATCTGACTCAGAAACACACAGCGCACACACTACTAGTGGCCCAATCACGGGCCCCCTGCCTGCTTCATCCACGCCGATGATTGGATGCGTCATATCTCTAGGTCGAAGTCTGCCGGGCTATCATCATCTCTGCGTTTCTTAGTAACAACTCTTCGAATCTCTGAATCATCTGGATCCAGCATGATATTGCTTGGGTGAGGATTTTCTCCTTCGTTAATCCGATCTGCTAACTCGATTGCCGAGTCCAGAGCCTCATCGGTTTGGAACCTATCGAGAGCCTCAGTTGCCTTTCCAACTATCTCTTGGCTAGGTCCTTGCTTTGGTTTCTCCGCGAGCCCTCCTGATTTCTCCAAGAATTCGGCAGCGAACTCTCTCGAAGTTACTCTTGGGCTTTCAACCAAGTCGGGTGCATGCCCACCGCCTTCTTTGAATCTCGACATCCACTCTTCTGCACTTTCTACTTGCTTTTCATCAACTAACATACTTCCTTGCATCGCCTCAGTTCTTTTTCTCATTGCCAGTACGACTCCGATACTTCCAGCAATAAATACCAGAACAATTAGTATACCTTCATGCCACACTTCTAACCAGTCGATTATGGATTGTATTAACGAGGGCTTGCAGCAAGGGGGAGGCAATACTTCAGACCCCTCTAAGAGTACCGAATCAGTGCCGATAAATACTATGGAAGGATCTCTTATCGATCTTACTTCAACCGTTAGGACTAACTCCGAATCAACTGGAGATTCCATAGGCACAATTATCCAAGCCACGAATTCGACATTCTCTCCCCGAGGTACATCCATCAATTCAAACGATCTAGCGTTTTTATTACCCGAATCCGCTACAGCCCCAGGAGGTACAATCAAACCGAATTCGGTAACTTGGTTAGAATCGATGCTGACGACCAATCCATCGGCCTCATTTCCTAAGTTTGTCAATAACCATGAAGATGTCAAATTGTTTTGATCCGAAAGTGCGGAAGAATATCTCTCCACACTCCACTCATAGTACTCCCCAACTCTAACGCCGACTGAAAGATTAGCAGGCGACCAATCTCCCAACCACAAAGAAATAGAGATTTGAGATTCTAGGTCGGCCTGAGTGCCGTTTAACACTGCAAAAGTCAATAAAATTCCATTCATCGACTGACCAGGTCCAAGACTGAATTGCTGCCTCTCAAGTGTGATATCTAACCAATCTGGTGTTTCACCAATCTTGATTTCAAAACTCGAAGTGACATCTCCAGTATTCTCTATTCTGAGTAAAGCAGAGCAATGGCCTCCTGGAGATGTATCGGTCGAACAAGTATTCTCGGAGATAGTCATTAAGCCGCCAGAACGAGGAACTATGCTTACTCGCTGAGAAACCGAGGACAAATCCTCATTTGCAGCGACATCCCACACGATGATATTGAATTGGAGATTCCCCGGATATCTCTCAGGGGCTTGGACCTGAACTTGTGCCCTAGCATCTCCTCCTGGAGGCATAGAGTCCAATTCAGCTCTACTCAGAATTATAGCAGCCCATCCCTCATGGGATATCGAGAGCCCAGAATCAGACAATACTGAACCGTTTTCATCAGTAGTCTCAATTTCTATATTTAGGTCCCTAACTGAATTGCCAAGATTAACAACATCGACATAGAGAGTAATTACTTCGCCGGGAGAAATCGAAGCATTTCCTCCTCCAGATGTTATCTCAGCCCCATAACTGAATCCGTATCTGAGTGAGAAATTGTACCAGTCCTGCGAACCACTAGGTGTTGTAAGTTGCATGCTGAATTGGTGCAGTGAATTCGCCATTGGAAGACCACCAAAGACCTCTGGGGAGGCGATGGAGAATTGCACCCATTGAGGTGCATCAGAGGGGGCCAAGAATAAGTGTCCATCTGATGGCGTCTCAAAATAGGTCCATGAGATGTCCCAGTCCATAGGTCCGGAAATTGAAACAAGTGCTGAATCATCCACCTCGGCGTAATTAGTGAAATTGAAATTTAGCCCGATTGTCGAATCTGGTTCAATATCAAAAATCGAACCAGATTCTGGGCCGAACCTAACCTCCGTCCTATCAACTTGCCATGGGTATGTGTAGTTCGGGGTTTCATTGAATACAGTGGCAGCGGCAGCCTCTTGTAATTCCAAAGCTCGTTGCGGAGAAATTTGGCTAGGCGCCTGTCTACCCACAGGACTTTCTCCAGTGATTGTGGCATGGATTACGCATGCCGCCAGATAAGTGCCATCGATAGAGGGATGTGATCCATCGCTGTCATACAATGCAGAAAATGATGTCCAATCATCGGTTGCATTCTGGCCCGATTCTTCTACAATATCGTGGATGTGCATGAATGCCAGCCCGATTGGAGCAATGTATGTTGGACGGTCTGATGTGGTTATATTTTCGTTGTACATCTCATACCCACGGGCTATGCCCTGTTGCATACTTGTGTAATCAGGGTGCATCCAAGATCCATCCATCCAAGCCCAAGTCATGAACAGAATAGTCTCTCCTCCCTTGGAACCTATCCTCTGATTAAGGTAGATTAGTCCCGCTAAACTATCTTGCCAATAATCAGTGTCAATTTCCAATGCAGGGACTTGGGACTGATCTTGCAGAATGACATAGTCATATCGTTGTTGCAATGTTGTATTCCAAGAGTGCCCAGGAGTATCGGCTCTCTCTGCATGCTCACTAAGTTTCAGACCTCCACTAGTTAGCGAAGTGACTTGAGCATCCTCTCCAGAATCAGTCAATATGCTATCCAATCTAACCGCTAATGAATTACCAGCTGTGTATGAGTTGCCCAGCATCAGTATATCTAGAGAACTATCCTTCTCCGCTGCCCTTGAGGTACCATTCGATTCCATGATGGAGCCCGGAGAAAATACAGGAAAAATCAGCAAACCGACGAGAATCGCGATGAAGAATCTCCGACTCATATTGTTATCGGGAACTCAGAAAGATATCATTTCTACCCTATATCGTCAGTTTTTTGCGAAGTATTGATGGCCCGGGGCGTTGTTCAATGCATATGGCATCGAAGTGGCCCTTTACGAAGAAACCCGCCGAACCACGACAAGCTGTAGAAGTCGACAAGAGGAAAATTGTGGAATACGAGCGCAAGCCTGATGACGAATCAAAGGAGAAGATGGCTGACCGTAGCCATCTAGAGAACAAGTCCTTCAAAGACGCGATGGACCTGCTCGGAGAGGGTCCATAATCACAAAATCGGATTTGGAGCTACCCGACTCAGGGCAGCGATGTCCAACTCTCCTCCATTTACGGGTGAGCGTAATCCAAACTCGTTGAGAACTTGTGGAGAGACCTCTCCAAAAGACCCAATTTCATCCCCCTCATGGAAAATTTTCGCACCTCTTCCTGGAATCCAAGGGCCCTCGTCTGTCCCTTCTAGGGTTACTTCACCGATTCCAGTACCAAGGTCTCTCAGAAGCGCTTGAACCACTCCCTTGGCACTAGCAAATCCTCCTGACACTTCGGCACAAGCCCAAGCAACTCTTGGTTGGTTCTTTGAGTCTCTGACTACATCGCTAAGCTCGTAAACCCTCTGAGGCAATTCGTGATGCCGGTTTGAGGATAACAGCACCAATAGGGAAGGTAGTATATTCTGTCTGAGAATCGTATGCTCTACTGAGATAGGATTGGAAATCTTTGCAACTCCTCCATCGGGACTCCACCCAACTCTATCGAACTGATCTCTTTCATTAGATAGAGTAAGGCCCTGTGTCTCTTGGATGCCCAATGAGCGAAGACTAGCACGAATGCGTCTGTGAAAGTGAGATGAAGAAAGAGGAATTGCGTCTAGATGGACTTCTGAAAATCTATCTGGGAGATTGTGATAGCCAAATCCTATTGCGATATCCTCGACGATATCAATTGGATGCATAATGTCGCTTCTCCATCTAGGCATTTCTACTACATGTTCCTTCTCGCCTATAACGCAGTCTGCCCACTTCTCCGGTTTATTTGACCCATCGGTTACTGTTCTCGAATCTAACAGAGACCCGCCCATCCGTTGGAGTGCTTTCGTGATTTGTTCTTGGTCTAACTGTATGCCTAGGATTTTGGAAATTAATCTCTCAGGCACTCTGTGTTGTACCGAGTCCCCGCGTGGAGTATGCGCTATCTCGCCCGAGTGATTGGTGACCTTCACGCTCTCGACCTCCCCTCCTCTCTCATTTAGGGCTAAGCAGATTAGCATCAGACACGTTTCGCATGAGCGTATGTCCCACCCAGTAACATCAATCAAGAAATCTCTAGTAGAATTAGACACGGTTGTATGATTTCCATTGATAATCGGAGGGAAGGACAAGACATCGTCATTTGAGTCTAGGATTACAGGATACAAATCAAGACCGTCCATCAGGTGAGCATAGTCAATTCCTTTCGGATGTTCTTGCAGAATTTGTTTGATACTCATGCTTCGATCCATCATTAGAGGCTTGAATGAGTAAGATTCAGGCACTGTAATAACTCTGAATGGTCCTTTAACCGCTTGTAAATCATGAACTCCAATGGAGGCCAATGCTCGCTTTCTACCTAAGGTCAAATGTAACTTTTCCTGATGATCCATCAAAGATTGGATGAAAGTCTCAATGCTATCCTCATTATCTCCCGGATCCACTCCTCTTACGACTGCAGCCAAGACGACTGGCCTTACTTCCTTTAGCGATGCATCAACTGTCATCTCCAAGCCACTAGATTCAACCTCCATCGAGGGATCAACTACCTCTCCTCTGGCAAAACTTCTAGCCGCCCTAGCCAAAGTCTCGTGACTCAGCAAGTCTGGCCGATCAGGAAAGACCTCCACTTCAACGACTTCCTCGTCGTTGCCCTCTACTGGACATCCCATACTGGGTAGCCAATCTGACCACGACTCGGGAGAATGCTCAGAGCCATTCAACTTCTGGATGTATTCTAGCAGGCTATGCTGGAGATTTAGGGTCGGCATACTAATCTCAGTTTCCTAACCACATGGGCAATGGACGGTCATATCCTATTAATCTCAAACCACTAATTGACGCGGTATCGTGGTCTAAAGCCCTGAGATTTCTTCTATTCAACTTCTCCAGACCATCGATGCCGAGTCCAACCATCCATCCCCGGACTGCAGATCTCAACCATTGCAAGGTCTCCTCTAGTCCCTCTCGGGGAGGTGGTGCAACTAGAACCGAACATCCAGCTGCCACACATATGAGAAGATCTTCGCTACTTGGGGCCTCGTCCATCTCGATTAGTAAGTGACGACCATGCCCGGTCAAATTCATCGCCCTAGCTGCTAGGCCAATACGAGGCAGTGCGGCCGCAGCCCTACTGCCTCCGGGCGAAGCAGTATCGATTATTGCGCCGTCGAGATCCAAATCTACTACTAATCTAAACAAGTGGTCGACCCTGTCTACTCCATCTCTGAGAAGTACCAGTGAGTCCTCGCCCATCTTACTGGTCAAAGAGACAAGAATTGCCTCAATCTCTGCATCATTCATCGGAGGAACTCCATCTAAATCTAGGACGATGCCAGCACATCCTCGTATATCCTCAGAGCACTTAACTAGCTCATCTTCCCCAATCAATAGCAAGTCACAGGCCCGTGGAGAGGACCTAACAATTGCAGGCTGTTCCGACTCGGCTGCCCCTTGCCAAGATTGGGCAGAATCTGTTTCAATAAGCCATGGAATTGGGAATAGAAGACCTCCTTCTTCAGACCCCATGGGCATTAGAAGAGTGAAGGGATCGAGTGAGGTATGCAATGGCAATCTTTCCGAAGAAGAAGGTATGAGCGCAATATTCTCGAACCCTTCGGATACGGAGGTTTCGGGAATCTCAATTGAGGGGGAAATCGAATTCTCAGACCGAGTTAGAACAAGTGCATCTTCTTCCATGGAGAGGCCCATTGGTTCCAAGTGAATCGATACCTCTGAGACTTCCTCTGATTCGATGCCTCGCATGGCAGCCCCTTCTCCTGGGGGCGGGCAACTACCGGCGATAATGATGCGGCCACCAGTCATCCCCAGGCCCGGCTCAGTCCCGACTGAACCGAGTACTACAATCGTACCTCCAGACATTCCTGCACCAACTCTTTTTCCAGCATGTCCGCGAATAATGATGATTCCACCTTTCATCCCAGCTCCAGTTTCATCTCCTGCTGAACCTTGTACAATAATGGCACCTCCTGACATACAATGCCCTGCTCGCTGTGAAACATCCTTCTCGACTACAATTCTCCCGTCTCTCTGAAACGCTCCAAGCATGGAATCAGCCGAGCCCTGCAAAGTGAAAGTTCCGCCATCATTCATCGCCCCTGCACATTGCCCCAAATCACCTAGGAGAAGTACTCTAGAGTCCTTAGGTAAATGACTCGCTGCACCTATCTCACCACTCTTGGGCTTCTCGTCACCACTTCTTCCCCAACCTATCCTGATTAGCAAATCTCTCTTGAGAGCCTCATCTAGCATACCGTCTAAATCACGAGCGAGCTTCATGCTCTTTGTGGTAACTTCTCGCATGCTCTTCGCTTAGGGACACCATACTCCCCGTCTTGACTCTGACGGGCGACACGACCCGGATACACGCTTAGATGGCATCATCGTGATGTTCGGAGCAAAGGGTATGTTGATAGAGGGCATTCAATGAAGTAGGCACGCCCCAAGGGGGCGCTTGGGGGCATTTCGTGATTCGAGTCGCGATAAATGGATTCGGAACTATCGGCAAGAGAGTCGCCGATGCTGTCGACGCCCAAGATGATATGATAGTCGCTGGTGTCACCAAGACGGGACCAAGTTTCGGATGTGATTTGGCTGTTCGAAAAGGGTTCCCCCTATACTGTACTAATGACGACCCTAATCGCATCGCAGCCTTCGAAGAGGGTGGCTATGAATGTAAAGGTGGATTATCCGATCTTCTGTCAACAGCCGATGTGGTTGTTGATTGTGCGCCGGGCAAGAGAGGCGCAGAGAATCTATCCAAGTACAAGGCTGCTGGAATCAAGCATATTTTCCAAGGCGGCGAGAAACATGATCTGACCGGATTATCATACACTTCCTGTGCTAATCATGAAGCTAATTTAGGCGCTGAAGGAACTAGAGTAGTTTCTTGCAACACTACAGGCCTATCTCGTACCTTAGTCCCACTTTTTGAGAAGTGTAAATCTCTGAAAGTTGAGTGTACAATGATTAGGCGCGCAGCCGATCCAGGCGACTCGAGTAAAGGCCCAATTAACGCAATCAAGCCCGTGTTGAAAGTACCCAGCCACCACGGCCCTGATTTAATGACTGTCAAGCCAGAGATTGAGATTAATTCCCTCGCTGTCGCAGTGCCTACAACGATTATGCATGTTCATGCGATTATCGCCGACTTGCCGAGTGGACATGGCATGACAACTGACTCAATTCTAGAACTTTGGAGGAAGACTCCAAGAGTACTACTGATGAGCGGCTCAGGGGACCGAATTACTACTACTGCGGAGGTCATGGAGATGGCCAGAGATATTGGCAGAAAGTGGGGAGATTTGCATGAGGTATTCGTTTGGGAGGATGGTGCGAGTTTAATCGGAGATAGGCTGTACTATTTCCAAGCCATTCACCAAGAGAGCGATGTCATTCCTGAAAACATCGACTGTATTCGAGCATTAATGAGTACAGAGACCGACTGGAAAACCTCGGTTTCAAAGACTGACGAGGCAATTTCTAGCTACTATGGGATGTAATCCCATAGCGATGCATTGGACATACATCCAGCATCAACGGTCAAAAAGCCCCCTAGGACTCGCCGGCACATGACTGGGTCTCGGATGACAGTACTAGTACTGTCCA
>CETM01081201.1_pt1 | contig 14621 bp, 18 predicted proteins | sample 361451 | NCBI WGS metagenome assembly CETM01 (sample SAMEA2622690, study PRJEB7988) | marine metagenome | isolation source: saline water (ENVO:00002010), including
AACCTATGGCTAGTTTTGCACCAGCTATTAAAATAGGTAGTCAAATGATAGAACAATTGATGCTTCACAAACCTCTAGATAAGAAAGAAGCAAAAAATATATCAATAGATATGTTAAATAGAGTAGGTATAGCAGATGCTGAAAAACGATTTAATCAATATGCTTTTGAACTATCAGGAGGAATGAGGCAGCGAGCAATGATTGCTATGGCTTTATCAACAATGCCTAAACTATTGTTAGCTGATGAGCCAACAACAGCTTTAGATGTAACCATTCAAGCACAGGTAATAAATTTAATGAAAGATATCATTAAAGAATACAATATGGGTGTAATATTTATTACTCATGATCTAGGTGTAATTGCTCAAGTAGCTGATGATGTTGCAGTTATGTATCTAGGTAGTATTGTAGAAAGAGGTCCAGTTAATGAAATTTTAAAAAATCCAAAACATCCCTATACAAAAGGTTTAATAAATGCTCTTCCTGATATAAATAATTTAGATGCACCGCTTACACCAATCCCAGGTAATATTCCAAGTCCTTTAGATAGACCTAGTGGCTGTGTTTTCAGAACTAGATGTCCTGATCCTACACATGATTGTAGAGAAGGAAATATTGAAATGGGCTTAATAGAAGTCAGTCCTGGTCACTGGGTAGATAAATGTTGTATTAACTGCGGGTAATTATGAGTGAGAATATAATATCTGTAAAAAATTTATCTGTTTCTTTTGACTATCAAGAAAACTTTCTATCGAAAAAACAGAAAATAAATGCAGTAAATAATATAAATATAAAGATAAAAAAAGGTTCTTTTTTTGGTTTAGTTGGTGAATCAGGATCAGGAAAGACTACTTTGGGAAGGGCTATTTTAGGTGCAAATAAAATTAGTTCAGGGAATGTTATTTTTCATGATGATGATAGAGATTTTGATCTAACAACCATTACTTCAAAAGATATGAAAGAATATAGAAAAAGGGCTCAATTAATCTTTCAAGATCCATATGCTGCTCTAAGTCCAAGAATGACAGTTCGAGATATAATAGCTGAACCACTTGAAGTAATGCGAATAACTAATTCAAGAGAAGAAACTGATGAGAAAGTTCGAGATATCGCTGCTAAATGCCGATTAAATCTTGAACACTTAAGGAGATTCCCACACGCTTTTTCCGGAGGTCAGCGTCAACGTATTTCAATAGCAAGAGCACTAGTAAGTAATCCAAAATTTATTGTTGCAGATGAAAGTGTTGCAGCATTAGATGTTTCAATTCAAGCAGATATTTTAAATCTTTTGAAAAAACTTCAAGAAGATTTAAATTTAACTTATTTATTTATAAGCCATGATTTAAGTGTTGTAGCTCACGTTTGTGATATTGTTGCTGTAATGTATCTTGGTCACATTGTTGAGATGGCGCCTTCAAGAGAACTATTTACTAAACCAAGACACTCTTATACGAAAGCTTTGTTATCATCTATTCCGTCTATTGATCCTGAAAATAAATCTAAAGCTGTAGAACTTCAAGGAGAAATCCCTAGTGCAATGAACCCACCCTCAGGCTGTGTTTTTAGAACAAGATGTCCCAATCCCACACATGATTGTAAAGAAGGTAATATTGAAATGGGCCTTAAAGAAGTTTCACCCAATCATTGGGTTGACCAATGTTGCGTTAATTGTGGGTAAAAGTAATTTATTTATAGCTGTTGCACTTTCCTTATCTGGATTATTTTTATTAGACTGTATGGGTATTGCTATAAAATACTTAAGGGAAGATTATCATGCGGTTCAATTATCTGTTTTTAGAAATCTTTTTGGAATGATACCATGCTTAATTGCTCTTTATTTTTCAAAAGATTGGTATGATGGTGGAAAAAAAATTATTATTCCACAATGGAAGCTGGGTTTGTTTAGGGGAGTTTTTGTGTCTGTTGCGCAAATATGTTTATATACTTCTTATTTATATATTCCTTTCGCGCTTGTTGCTACCATGGAATATACTGGTCCAATGATGGTTACTTTATTAGCAATACCATTGCTAGGTGAAAAATTTGGGTGGTATAAATCTCTAGCTGTTATTTCAGGATTTATTGGAATAGTTTTTATAATGGAACCTTGGTCAGAAGGTTTTAACTTTTTAATATTTTTACCAATTATAGCAGCTTTAGGTTATTCTCTAGCTAGAGTTACTGCTCTTAATTTTAAAATTGAAACACCGACGCCAATTATAAATTTATATGGTCAAGTAGGTACATTAATATGTTCTTTGATACTTGTAGTTTTTTTTAACGCATGGGAAAATTTTAAAAATCTTTATGATATTTTTATTATATTTCTAATGGGAATAGCTGGGGGTACAGGAGTATTATTATTAATATATGGCTCAAGAAGGGCTGAATTAAGCAAAATTATGCCTTTTGATTATATCGAAATATTTTTTGCTTTAATTTTAGGTTGGTTATTTTTTAAAGAGTGGCCAGTGGATCAATTATTTCCAGGCGCTCTATTTATAGTTGCTGGAGGAATAATAATATATTTACGACAAACAAATTTAAGCAAAACAAGAGATAGAAAAGCATAATGAAAGTCAAAAGACAAAAAGTTGATAACTCATCTCAACTAAATATAGAGTCAGTTGAAATTCATAACGACAATAATTTCAGTCTTAAATTTTATACCTATGGTGGTTATATTCATGAAGTAAATATTCCTATTATTGATCAAGAAGATAAAACAGAAGATGTTTTATTAGGCTATGGTGATATTAATGGGGTATTGGAATCTTGTGGTTATTTTAATACTATAGTTGGTAGAGTTGCAAATAGAATAGATTCTTCAAGGTTCTCTATCAACAAAACTGAATATCAATTATATCCAAATACTCCACCCGATCATCTACATGGTGGTAAAGTTGGTTTTAATAAAAAAATTTGGAAAATAGAAAATATTCTTCAAACAAATAACTCTATCAAATGTATACTGAAATATCTTTCACAACACATGGAAGAAAATTATCCAGGAAATCTTGATTGCACTGTTATTTACGAATTAAATAATAATAATGAGCTTTCAATAGATTTTGAAGCGATATCAGATCAAGACACAATAGTTAATATGACTAATCATAACTATTGGAATTTTCATGGACACGGAGATAATTATCAAAATAATGAAGATCATATTGTACATATAAATTCTTCATTAATTTGTGAAATAGATGAACGATCTATACCTACAGGTAAAATTTTAGAGGTTGAAGGAACGAAATTTGATTTACAAAAAGGATTTTTGATTAATAAAGATTTTTTAAACTCAGGCGGTATTGATCATAACTATGTTTTAAAAAACCTTTCTATGAATGATGTAGTTGCAAGAATTTATAGTAAAAAAACTGGTTTAGGAGTTGAGTATTCTACTAATCAATGTGGTATACAGTTTTATACAGGTAATATGATGCTAAATAGTTATTTGGGAAAGCATTATAGGTCTTATGGTGTGCAATATGGAATGTGTTTAGAGCCACAATACTATCCAGATGCTATAAATAATATAAATTTTCCTTCACCCATTTTAAGAAAAAATAAAAATTATTTATCTAAAATAAAAATTAAATTACGTAACGATTTTTAAAAAAATAAAAACTTGTCTTATTGGTTTATTACAGTATTAATTATTTTCGATGAAAATTAGCCAAAAAATTATTACAAACTTAAAAGAAGGTGGAGCAGATTTTTTTCTAAGTGTGCCATGTAAACTTTTAGCCAATATGATAACTATTCTAGAAAATGATAAAGATATTTATTATTCTGCAATTCCAAGAGAAGAAGAAGGAATGGGTATCTGTGCGGGAGCTTATTTAGGTAATAAACTTCCATGCATTATGATGCAAAACACAGGAATTGGTAATTCAGTAAACTCTATTGTTTCTCTTCTTCAATTATATCAAATGCCTGTTGTATTTCTAATAAGTTACAGAGGAACTCCTGGTGAACCAGTTGGAGCACAAGGAGAAATGGCAAGTGTGACCGAAGATATTCTCAATACATTAAGAATCCCAATGCTTCACTGTAATACAGAAGAAGATCTTGATAAAATTTCTACTTTTACCAATCATGCTACAGTTATAGAAAGTCCTGTAGCTATACTGTGTAATTTTAATTTAATGAAAGAAGATAAAAGATGAATAGATTTGAATTATTTAATCTTTTACAAAATACTATCGAAGATGAACTTGTAGTTTGTAATATTGGACTTCCATCTCAAGAGTTATATAAAATAAATGACCGTCCTAATTATTTCTATATGTTAGGCAGTATGGGATTAGCCTCATCAATAGGTTTAGGTCTTTCATTGGCTGTAGATAAAAATGTAATTAGTATTGATGGTGATGGTTCTGTTTTAATGAATATGAATACTTTGGCAACTATTGGAAATAGAGCTCCAGCAAATTTTACTCTTTTAATAGTAGATAACGGCTCTTACGGCTCTACGGGAGATCAAAAAACTTTTACCAATGAACGCACATCATTAAAAGATGTTGCAATTGGATCAGGTTGTAAAAACGTCATTGAATGCTCAGGTGAAGAAACTAATGAAAATTTGAAGAAAGCTCTAGCAGATAAAAATAATTCGTATGTTATTATTTCTAAAATAAAGTCTGGAAATGTGCCAATAAAACCTATACCTCTTAATGCAATTACAATAAGAGATCGATTTAGAAAAGAAATAGGTTTAGTTAAATACCTCTAATTTTTCTTTATAAGAAAGTATGATTTATTCAGTTGGCTCTATTTTTCTTGATCATGTTATTAAAATTGACTCTTTCCCCAAAAATCCAGTAAAAGTAATTGCTAATGGCATAGAAAAAAGACTTGGTGGATCCGCAGCTGTAGCTAGTGTTAAAATAAAAAAACTTGGATTAGATGTATCATTTATTGGAAGGTTAGGCGATGATGATATTTCAAAATATTTAAGAAGTGAGTTGAGTAAATTTAAAATCAATCAAAAAAATATTATTTCTATTAAAAACACTAAATCTTCACATAGTTATGTTTATGAAGATAAGAAAGGTGAAAGGTTACTTGCAGCTTTTAGTGATAAAAAATTAATAAATAATAAAAAATTACCCAAAGTATCATTTACACGAAATACTACTTTTATGACTGATTTAAGATGGATTGAAGCGACTCTTCATATTGCAAAAAAATGTCAAAAAAAGAAGTTAAACCAAATTGTTGATTTGGATAATTATAAATTAAACTCAACAGTAAAACAAATAATCTGCATATCATCACATCCTGTCTTTTCAGAGACAGGAGCTTTTGAGTATACAAAAATTAAATCAATTATAAGTTCATTAAAAAAAATGTTAAAACAACCTATAATTATTAATTCTTCCAGAGGTTCTATAATTAACGAAGAAGATTTACTTAAAGCTTATGATGAAAAACTAATATCTGGTTTTGCTTTAGATGTTTATAGCTCAGAGCCTGTACAAAAATCTTTTTTGAATAACATAAATAAAAATATAAATTGTATACTAACACCTCATGTTGCTGGAGTTACTGAAGAGTCTAATACGAGAGTGACTGAGTTTATAGCAAAAGCTGTAAAAGATTTTTTTAAATTATAATTTAAATTCTTCCATAAACACAACTCTGTTTTCTTTTATTGAATTTTCAGCCGCCTCACCTATGGCAACTGCTATTAATCCATCTCTTAGAGATACTTCTGGTTTTACATTTTTTATAATAGCATTAATAAAAGCTAAATGTTCAAAATAAGTTGATCCATGATGATGTCCTGCTTCTAAAATGTTTTTATCAACCTTAACTTCATTTGATGAAGTTATATTGTCTTTTCTCAAACTAATTTTAACTTCTGAAGAGTCCTTACCTGAGGCACTCGAGGGGACAAATGTTTGTATTTTTCCTATATCTCCAATACCAACTATTCCATATTTTATAATATTATTCATTTAAAATTATTTTAATAATTATTTAAAGCCTGAATTATACCTCTTAATTCCGATAAACCCATAAGTCTACCAATTGCAGTATATCCAGGATTTGATAAATTTTTATTTTGATCATCTAATAAACAATGTCCATGATCTGGTCTCATTGGTATGTCTATTTTAACTTTTTTACTTCTTCTTTTTTCTTCTAAAATTATTTTTTTAATTAATTTTACAAAATCTACATCACCACTTAAATGATTAGATTCATAAAAACTTTTTTTATCACTTTCTATTTTAACATTTCTTAAATGAATAAAGTTTATTCTATTTTTAAATTTGTCAAAAATTTTATAAACATTATTTTTAGTGTTAGAAGCAAGTGAACCTGAACAAAAAGTCATTCCATTTGATGGTGAGTTGTATGAACTTAAAACAAAATTATAATCATCCATACTTGAAACAACTCTTGGTACGCCAAATAATGGAATAGGCGGATCATCAGGATGTAAAGCCATTTTAATATTATTTTCTTCAGCAACAGGTAAAATTTCTCTTAAAAATTCAACTAAATTTTGTTTTAAATCCTTATTTTTGATATTTTTGTATGCATTTAACATACTTCTAAACTCATGAATTGAATATTTTTTTTCAGATGCAGGAAGTCCGCCCATTATAGCTGATTTCATTAAATTTAAATCTTTTGAACTCATTTTTTTGTATAAACGTTCTGCCTTTTTTATTTCATCAATCTTGTATCTTTTTTCAAGATCATTTAATTTTAAGACGTATTTTTCAAAAATAATCATTTGTATATAATCAAAACGTAAAGCTAATCCATCAGTTGGCAATTTAAAATCTAATTGTGTTCTTGTCCAATCCACAATTGGCATAAAATTATAGCAAATGGTATAAATTTTATTTTTTGCAATATTTGCAATAGTATCTTTATAGTTATCAATTAATTTTTTGAAGTTCTTGTCTCTTAATTTAATTTCATTATGAACAGGGACACTTTCAACCACATTCCATCTAAGATTTATATTTTTTTGAGAATTATACTTATTAATATAATTGATTCTTTTTTTTATATCATTTTGTGTCCATTTTTCACCATAGGGTATGTGATGAAGAGAAGTTACTATATACTCAGCATTTGTTTGTCTAATATCTGATAAGGTTACTGGATCATTTGGTCCATACCATCTAAAAGAATTTTGCATATAAAATAAATCTACAAATCTAATTTGTTTTGGTCATTGTACACAATATTTCAAATGCAATTGTTGCTCCGACAAGTGAAGTCATATTATTTAAATCAAAAGGAGGTGAAACTTCCACAACATCAGCTCCAATAATATTTAGTTCTTTTAAATTTCTTACTATCATTTGAGCCTCTCGGACATTAATTCCACCAACCTCCGGTGTCCCTGTTCCAGGTGCAAAAGTTGGATCTATACCATCAATATCGAATGTAAAATAAACTGGCGTATCAATAAGCACATCTTTTATTATCTCTATTGTTTTTTTGAGACCAATTTCATAAAATTTATCTGTGGAAATAATAGTTATTCCTTGTTCCTCAGCCCATTTTAGATCGTCAGGGTCATAAAGACCGCCACGTAGTCCTAATATTATATATTTTTTTGGATCTATAAGATTTTCCTCAATCGCCCTTCGAAAAGGAGTTCCATGTGTGTATTTAAAACCTCCAAAATAAGTATCCCAGGTATCAGAATGTGAGTCAAATTGAAACATGCCAATTGGTCTATCTTTGGCTAGTGCTCTTAAAATAGGAAGTGAAATAAGATGATCACCCCCAATTGATAAAGGTATAGTTTTTGAATTTAATATTTCATTATAAAATGTTGTAATCTTGTTGAGTGAATCATTTAGATCTGCAGGATTTACTGGACAGTCACCAATATCTGCAATATTAAATTTGTCATACGGACTTTTCAAAGATGAAGGATGGTAAGTTCTAACTAATGATGAAGCGTTACGAATTTCTCTTGGCCCATGTCGGGCACCCGGCCTATTTGTTGTTCCTCCATCCCAAGGAACTCCACAAATACAATAATCAAGTTTATTTAATTCTTTAATAACTGGAAGACGAAAGAAAGTAGCTATATCAGCAAAGCGTGGTGTAGTTTGACCATCTGTTGGTTTTATTTGAGTCATAAATAGTTGTTATGATATAATGATTTAATTATTACAACACAAAAATGAATGATCTATCAAATAATTCTATTTCTCAAGATGAGAGTGCTGCAGAACACTTAAAAAATAAAATATTTCCTAGAATTTCATTGCCAAACCAAGAGGGTAATTTATTACGACTTAATCGTTCAGATACATTCAGGCTGGTTATATTTTGTTTTTCTAAGACTGGAAGACCAGACAAACCTCTTCCTGAAAATTGGAATAATATACCAGAAGCAAAAGGATGCACTCTTCAAACCTGTTCTTTTCGGGATAATTATGATCAAATTATTTCTTTAAATTCAATTCCAATTGGAATTTCCACTCAATCAATTTATGATAATAAAGAAATGACATCAAGACTTTTAATTCCATTTGATATTTTAAGCGATGAAAAACTTGAACTAAAAAATCAATTAAATTTACCAGTATTTAATTTTAACTCAAAAGATTACTTAAAACGACTAACAATAATTGTTGAAAAAAATATTATTAAAAAAGTATTTTACCCTATATATGATGTAAATCAACATGTAGAAGAGATATTAAAATGGTTAAAAGAAAATTAGATTTTATTAAAATATTAATATTAGCTAGTTTTTTTTCTTTATCAGTAAATGCTAATCCAAATACAGATCAATGGATTGAGTCAGATAAAACTTACAAAGATCTTATTAATCAAGGCTTTGAAGTTAAAAGTTATGCAATCAATTCTATTGAGACAGTTAATGGTTTATATGTGCTTTTATTTGTAACTGTCTTACAAAAAGAAAATGAAGTTTATGAATGTCAAGAATATCAAACTATAGATAAAACAATTGAAACATTTGATATGCAATTAATTTGTAAAGAATTAGTTCAGCCATATGAAAGGGGTCTCGGCACTTAATTTTTATAATATTCTAAAAAAAACCATTGTAAGGCAATAAGTGTTAATCCATTCATAATTTTACCTTCTTTCAACATTTCTCTAACAAGATCTACTTTGTAAGATTTTACAAGAATATTTTCGTTTTCTGTCTCTAATCCTTTTATTCTCTCTCCATCAAATGCATTAACCTCTCCTAAAAACAAATGATAATATGATTCTGATGATCCTGGAGCAGGGAAATAATTTTGAATGGGTATAATTTTCTTTAACTTACAGCCAGTTTCTTCATAGCACTCTCTTTTTGCAGTTTCTTCAGGTTTTTCATCTTTATCAATAATACCAGCAACAATTTCAAGTAGATAATTTTTATGATGTCTTGATAAAATTCCAGCTCTAAATTGCTGAATAAGAATAATCTCATTCCTTATGGGGTCATATGGCAATAATGTAGAAACGTGTGCGCCACTGAATAATTCTCGCTCAACATTATTTGTCCACTTTCCATCATGCTTTTTATGTTTAAATACATATTTATTTAAACTAAAAAAACCAGAGTAAAGATTTTTTTTACTTATTATCTTATATTTAAGTTTCATAAAATTGATTAAATTAAATTAGTGTATATATTTAATATATGATTCAAAAAGCTTTATTTGGTGCAGGTTGTTTTTGGGGAGTTGAAGAACATTTTAAAAAAATCAATGGAGTATTAAAAACTGAAGTTGGTTATTCTGGTGGTCATACAAAAAACCCTACATATGAAAATGTATGTTATCAAAATACTGAACATGCTGAAGTTTTACACGTAGAATTTGATGAAAATATAATATCATATGAAATTTTGCTAGAAGAGTTTTGGAATTGTCATGATCCAACAACACTTGATAGGCAAGGTCCTGATGTTGGGCGTCAGTATCGATCAGTAATTTACTTTTTTAATGATGAGCAAAAACAAATTGCTGAAAATTCTAAAAGAAAAAATCAGCAAAGATTTGAAAATAAAATTGTTACAGAAATTTCAAAGGCAGATATCTTTTATAGAGCTGAAGAGTATCATCAAAATTACATTGAAAAGAGTAGAAGCTGAAAAAACAAATTACAATAGATGTTTTTTCTGATACTATTTGTCCTTGGTGCTACATAGGTTACAATAAATTAAATAATGTTATTAAGCACTCAAATAATTTTAGTTTTAATACGATTTGGAGACCTTTTCAATTAAATCCTGAGATGCCTTTTGAAGGTATGCTAAGAGAAAAATACTTAATTAAAAAATTTGGTAGTAAAAATAATGCAGATTTAATTTACGAAAGAATTAAAGAAGAGGGAAAAAAGAATAAAATTTTTTTTCAATTTAGTAATATAAAAAAAACTCCCAACTCTTTTTTATCTCATAAACTTCTTGCATATGCATATAAAAAGAAAAAGCAAATAAATATATTAGGTTTGTTATTTTATAGTTATTTCATTGAAGGTAAGGATATAGGAAATTTAAGTATTTTGATTGAAATTGCAAAAAAGACAAAAATTTACGATAAATATTTTGAAAAATATATATTATCTGACCAAGACAATCAAAATCTTCTTAATGATGAAAATGAAGCAAGAAATATTGGAGTAAAAGGAGTTCCTTGTTTTATTTTCAATAAAAAGTTTGTTATAAATGGAGCACAGTCAAAAGATAATTTTATCAAAGTTATTAATTCTTTAAACTATGTCTGAAGATTTTTTTATTGCTTTTGTTACAGGTTGGTTGATTTTACTATTTTTTTGGACGACTATATTGGTATTTGTGTTAATTAGAAAACCTCCCAATTCTAAATTAACAAAAAAAATTACTATAAGTTCATATATTTTTTTTTTACTGTTACTTTTTTTAATTCTTTTCTTAAAGTAGCGATTCGTTTTTTTTATAAGATACAAGTAATTAAATAACTAGATATAGTATCTATCTCTACAATTAATGCTTACATATTGCGTTATTAAATTTTTTTAAATATTAGCTTGAATACTAGATTTTTCATACATATAAACTACATTTTTATTAACTAGCATAAAAATTATAAGATTATCTGAGGAACATAAAATGTCTATTATAAAGAACTATTTTAAACAAAATAGAGTAACCCACACTTTTTCTAATTGCCAATGGCCAATTGGTGATCCTCAAGAAAAAGATTTTTATTTCTGTGAGGCCAAAACCTTAACTGGCAAGCCTTATTGTAAAGATCATTGTGAGGTTGCATACATTGACGAAAGAGAGCTTAAAAAAGAAAAAGAGGCTCAAAAAAACCGTCGCATTGCTGCTTAACTTTTCTTCAAAAATGGCTGTATTTTTTTAATACAGCCTTTTTCATTTTGTTGACAATATAAGTCATTTTCTTAAAATACTGTATTATATAGTCATGCTTTATTCTGTTCTCAAAAAAGTAAATTTTAGAGGAATGATTATTATTATTGACTCTGATGATAAATCCCATGAATTTGGTAAAGGCAACCCTATAATAGTTGTTAAATTAAAAAATAAATCTATTGAAAAAAAATTATTTCGAAATCCTAGTTTACATTTTGGTGAAGGATATATGAATGAAGAAATAATAATTAAAGAAGGCACTATTGAGGAACTAATAGATGTTGTTACACTATGTTATGACGATTTCATTCGAAATAATTTTGTTTACAGATTATACGAAAATTTTTCAGGTTATTTTAAAGTTTTTCAGCAATTAAACGAAGCTGTAAGATCTAAACATAATGTTGCTCATCATTATGATTTAAAAGAAGAATTATATAGGCTCTTTCTAGATAAAGATATGCAATATTCTTGTGCTTATTTTCATAATAAAAATGTTAATTTAGATCAAGCACAAGAAGATAAAAAAAAACATATTATTAATAAACTTCAAATAAATGAAGATATGGACGTACTTGACATTGGATGTGGTTGGGGAGGAATGGCTATAGAGATTGCTAAGCAAACTGGAGCTAGAGTAAAGGGCATCACTTTATCAGAAAATCAATTCTCTACAGCTAGCAAACGAGCACAAGAAGAAGGTTTATCAGATAAAGTAACTTTTCATATTCAAGATTATAGAGATGAAGAAAAAAATTATGATAGAATAGTATCTGTAGGTATGTTTGAACATGTTGGAATAAAATATTTTAAAACTTATCTTAAAAAAACATACGAACTGTTGAAACACAATGGTGTTTTTCTATTACATACAATTGGACAAAGAGGTATTCCTACAGCGACAAGTCCATGGATAAGAAAATATATTTTTCCTGGTGGTTATATACCCTCACTTACTGATATTATTAATGAAACCCAAAAGCTCAATATGAATATTACTGATATAGAAATTTTAAGAATGCATTATGCTCATACCTTGACTCATTGGTATAAAAATGTGCAAATAAATAAAGACAAGATAATCCAAATGTTTGATAAACGTTTTTATAGAATGTGGGAATTTTACTTGTTAGCGAGTAAATATTCATTTGTGAATATGGGAAATGTTGTTTTTCAAATTCAAATTGCTAAAGATATTAACAATTTACCTCTTACAAGAAATTATATGTACAATTGACTTAATTTATATGTATAAAAATTAACTAAAAACATATACTTAAAAATTGTAATCTTATGCAACAAAATTTGAACCAATATCTTGTAAGAGTGGGTGTATTTCTTGCTATCGTTTTTGTTATTGTTGTTCTTATTTATCCTGTGCTGCAAAATGCTTTTTTATCCAATATATTTATTAATCTTATAATTTTGGGAGCCTTAGCAATTGGAATAATCTTTAATTTAATAAAACTTGTTACTTTAAACAATGATTATACATCTATAACAAATTTTGATATCAATAAATCACCAAAATCATTCTTAAACAATTCTGGAAATCTTAAAAATATCTCCAACGATTTAAGACAAATTGATGGAAGATTTGCTTTCAAAGCTACATCGATTTCTAGATTAGTAGAAAATATGGATTTGTCTTTATCGAGTATAAGAGAAACTTCCAGATATCTTGTTGGCTTACTTGTTTTTCTTGGACTCCTTGGAACATTCTGGGGTTTGTTAAAAACTATTGGATCAGTTGGAAACGTAATAAGTGGGCTTGGAATAGATGATACAAACGTAGCAGGTTTTTTTAACTCTCTAAAGGATGGATTAAATGCCCCTTTACAAGGGATGAGCATTGCTTTTAGCAGTTCATTATTAGGTCTAGCAGGTTCATTGATATTGGGATTTATGGATATAAATCTTGGGCAAGCTCAAAATAAATTTAGCTTATATTTTGAAAAAATTATCAATAAAAACTCTATTCATGATATGATCAACACACCGATTGAAGATAATTTAAATAAGCAAGCTTTACAAAAAATTTATGATAATCTTGATAGTATAGTTTATGCATTAAAACAAACATCGGAAAATCAAAATGAAATAAACAGACATTTATCTCAATTAAGTGATCAAATAAAAAATGCTAATTCTCATTCAGCTGGTTTAGATGAAAAATTATCTAATTTTTTATCTTCTCAACTCAATACTCAATCTAGCATATTACAACTTATTAATAAGATTAATGATGAAGGTATTCTTGATAATTCAACAAAAAAAATATTTGATAATTTAAATAAAAACATTCAAGAATTAATTTCGAATAGCAAAAAATAAAATGGCATCAAGGTCTTTAAGAAATAGACTTGGTGAGTCAACTAATATTTGGCCAGGTTTTGTAGATGTTTTAGCAACGTTGCTCATTGTTATTATTTTTATTTTAATGGTTTTTACTGTTTCACAAATATATCTCAGTGATGCTCTTTCCGGAAGAGACAAGGCATTGCAAGAATTAAGAACCCAAATAAGTGAATTATCCAAAATATTACAATTAGAGATAAGTGAAAAAGAAGAGGCTCTTCAAACACTTAATGAAACAGAAACCAATCTTAGTGGTGTTCAAAAAAATTTGAGAGAGCAAGAATTAATTTCAGAGGGTTTGCAGACAGATTTAGCAAAAAAAAGTACTGAAATATTTGTACAAGAGCAAAATATCATTGCTCTATCTGAGCAAATTACTGAACTTTTAAGTGAGTTAAGAATTGTTGCAAAAGCACTTGAGGTTTACGAAGGTCTCGATAGTACTATATTGAGTACTGATGGATTAGGTGAGAGAATCAATAAAGCTCTTGCTGCTAGAATAGATCAACTTAAAACTTTAAATAATAAACTAGATGAATCAAATAAAAAACTTTCTATCAGTGAGGCTAATTTAAAAGAAAATATTAGTGAATTAAATCTAGTAAATGAAAAATTAGCTTCTAATGAGAAAATACTACAAAGTAAAATTGAAGAACTTAAAATTAAAAATGATAATCTACTTGCAATAAATGAAAGTTTAGGAATTGAAGATGGTGGAATTGTTGAGCAATTAGATGCTATCAAAGCTAAAAATCAACAACTTGAAGTGCTAAATCAAGATTTAATTTACTCTCAAGAAGAAACACAAAAAACCCTTAATCTTTTAGAGAAAACTAATTCAAAATTAGAGCAAACAAATCTAGAATTAGAGCAAACAAATCTAGAATTA
>CETM01197233.1_pt1 | contig 14608 bp, 13 predicted proteins | sample 361451 | NCBI WGS metagenome assembly CETM01 (sample SAMEA2622690, study PRJEB7988) | marine metagenome | isolation source: saline water (ENVO:00002010), including
GGATTCGATACTAGGGATAACTTCGATGACTCGGTTCCGGTTGTACAAGATTTCTTACTGATTGCTGATGAATTCCAAAGCAGCCCATCTCCATTGTATGCAGTACTGGAAGGAGATGTAATTTCACAAGACGGCAGAGCCCTGTATGACAGCGTTGTATTGGAGTTATCAGATAATCCGAAAACGACGGGATTACCTATTGGAATATGGGCTGTTCTTGAAGAGTCTCGTACAACAAATAGTGAACTTGATACTCTGATGAATGGCTTGAGTGATGATGAATCATCTTGGTTGGCACTAGAGTCTTGGTTGCTCACTGAAGATGGCAGGAATATATCATCTGGAACTTTAAATTCAGATGCCTCGCAAACAGTAATCTCATTCCAAGCAGCAACTTTGGACTGGCAAGCCACTGTTGATTTTGAATCCGATTTGTCAGCAAACCTTGCGGATATTGCGGATGAAAGTGATGGAGATTTTACAGTGCAATTATCGGGTCGCTCATTAATTGTTGCACAAGTTACTGCAGATGTAGCAGAATCGGCGGTTATCTCTACTAGCACAGTTGCTGCGGTAATTTTACTGATGTTAGTTGGAATAAATACCGTGAGACAGAAAGATGTAGTTCGTGGTGCTGCAAGAGGTTTCGTAACTTGGATTCCATTGATGGTTGTCGTAGTTTGGGTGTATGGAATAATGGGTCTAACTGGATATCAATTGAATTCACAATCTGTTACGATTGGTGCACTTACACTTGGACTAGGTGTTGACTATGCAGTTCACCTCACGACTAGACTAGAGGAAGAAGTTGAACATGCGCCGAGTGCAGACCCTGAAGTTTGGTCAACCAAATCTGTGGCTACAACTGGCCGAGCTATGTTTGGAGCGGCATTAACTACAGCAGGAGGTTTCTCAGTTCTGAATTTCTCTTCTCTATTGCCTCTGCAATTATTCGGACAGGTATTCGTGGTAGCCATCATTCTTGCATTGGTCTCTAGTCTGTTTGTACTTCCAGCACTATACACTCCTTTCCTAAAGCAAGATGCCAAAAAATATCTTGCAAATACCGAGAGTGAATAATCAGACTGCGCGGTCTTCAAGCAATTCGAGTGGAATGATTTCCAGAGCCTTGATGTTAGTTGCTTCTAAGTCGACAGGACATGCTTGTCCGTGATTCAAAGCGTCTAACCATGTACGTGCGCATACGCACCATGAATCACCAGGCTTCAGCCCAGGGAAGTTGAAATGAGGCGCTGGAGTGATTAGATCATTACCTTTTGATTTTGCAAACTCTAGGAAATCTTCAGTAACAATACAACATACTGTATGTGAACCTCTATCCGAATCATCTGTGTTACAATGTCCATCACGGTACCAGCCAGTAAGAGGTTTGCAGGAACATTCTCCAATGTCATGTCCTAACACATTCTTTTGAGCGCCCATGAAGTGTTGTCAACAAAATTCTACTTGAAATTATGTATTTTTCATTCATCATCAGCCCAGCGCTTTAGGGCTTCATGAAGTTTGAATCTAATCCCAGCAAAATCTTCTTTTTCTGATCGATCTAATCATCTTAACTCGACTAAAGCAGTTACAATCATGAATATTGAAACAACCGTGAAAAATATTATGTTAAACCAGAATGTTTTGGGAGCTTCCCACCTAGTCCTCCACCCCTTTCCTCTAGCATGAGATCCTTGATTTACCCAACAGTATACAACATACAATAGCATCAATATAGCGATTGTAATATTGATGATTTTTCTTATTTCCATCGAACCACCTACAATCCGCCTTGTGGGGGGTCTCCAAAGTCTGGTTGGGACATATGGGTAGTAGTTGGTGTTGCGGAAATCTGAGGTTGAGTTGCAATCATTTGATTATCACTTGGAGGCATATACATCATTTCTTGTCCTTTGTTGTCATCCATCACAAATGCCATGATTATACCGATAATCAAGAAAATTATGCCACAACATATTCCTGAACCACCGCCACCAAATCCTATGAAAATCGCTGTTGCTTCTTCCTCGATTTCCTCATTTATTTTGTCATCATAAGTGACCCAAACACTCTTGTTTGATTCAAATTCAAAGGTTCCAGAATAGCAACCCCAGCAAGCACGACCAATTTTTACTAGCCCCTTGTCTTCTCTTGAATTCTCTTTATTTTCCCCTACGGCCTCGCAATTGCTCTCCTTATGATCGAACCAATTTCCTTCATTGTAGAATTTGCCATCTAAACGTTCTGCTGAATCCCATGCGGTGTTGACCTCTGGATTTTCAATTACTGTGACACTGGTTTCATTACAAACATCCCAGAATCCATTATTATCTTCATCTAAGTACTCGCCTTTAACCCAAAAGGTCAATCCCCATTCACCGGATTTATTTGAATCGTCAATTTCAATCGTGCCATTAGTAGCCCCACTTATTTCGAATGTGTTCCAACTGTCGTCCGCCTCACTTAAGGCACTGAATCCGATTGCTAATGCACCTATTCCTACGATTGTAAAGACTACTCCTATTACTAACATTACTTTGGCTGCCGTATGCATTTGCATCACCACGAGCACGCTGCTCAATGAGTTGGTCTACCTAGCGCTAAATAATACAATCTGTATTGGATTCATTCCGATTCTGAATCATTTTCAGATAATGTAGATTCATCAATCGGGGTGGAATTCGCTCCCTCTTCAATCCATTTGGTATCTGCAAAGCCATCTTCGTCACCCTTGAAGATTAGAATTGCACCCGCTAGCAGCGAACCAAGGCCACCGATCCATAAGCACAACGTTACATAGTCAACCCAGTGGTCGAAGTTAGTGAAGTATGCAAAGAAATCTTGGTTTGTGACAATTTGCGATTCCATTGTTTCTGCAGTTTCATCATCTAGTTCTGCGCTAGTCTTGATTACGAATACTTCCTGCAAATCCTCAGTGGCAGGTGGTGTCTTTTGGTCATCCATATCTCTCATGTCTAACCAGAAAGTAGATTCTGATTGGCCACCAATTATTGCTCCACTGAGTTGTTCAACCTTGATTTCAACATTACTTCCAAAGTAAACTGGAAGCGCACCAGGGATGGCATCTAGAAGGTCTCCATTGTTGATTAGTTTAGCTTGAATAGGTCTTGTCAATGGGTCCATTTCCGCAGTGCATACATCGACAGGGATTCCCTTCAGTGTACTTTCCTTAGAACAGATTACATCAGCAGTTCCATAGCCAGATAAATCGATTAAATCCCCTTCACCAGTGATGAATCCTCCAGTTGTTTCACCTTGCATTTCAGCGGTGATTAAGCCATAGGTTGCATCCTCTTTTTCCATGGTTCTCCAACCCACATATTTGCTATCACCAACTTGTACAGTTTCCCCTTTGTCGCAAGAATCGACCTCGCCAGTGCAAATTGTGATTTTGGCAGGATCTCCTGTTGAAATTCCACCGTCTACATACAAATCAGAACCGAAATATGTTTCATTAGATTCTAGGCTAGTCCAGCCTTCTGTCATATTTTCAGAATCACCGGTTGCTAGGTACGCATTGACTGGGTCGTGCCATCCAAGTAACCAATTATTTACTGGTTGAGTTAAGTATTGACTGGTTTCAAAAGAATCGATCAGGTATTCGGGAACGAAATCGCTGAACACGACTTCCATCATTAGTAATTTAGCAGCACCAGCAGCCTCTGCATCTATGCCATAAATTTCTGCAACCGTCTCATTCGTCCAATTCTTTGCCTCTTCTCTTTCTTCAGTAGTATAATTGATTGGTAGGGTCTTGCCACTTAATTCTCCATAAAGGAACATGTTTGCACCTTTTGCAGTGGTGAGCCCCCATGGCCCATACAACATCTTTGCACTTTGCTCCTGAGTTAGGTCAATTGGGTCGGCCGCAGGGAAGCCGAAAGTTCCTGTGCCCCACATTCCTCCAATATTAAGTGAATATTCCAAGTATGAATCATCTATCGGATTTGCTGAACCAAATGTTTGGTTTACAAACTGTGAAGCAGAAATGTTTCCTTCACCACCTACAAGAATTAACGGTAGAGTGAATTCATTATTTATCCAACTACTGCAATAATCTTTCAAAATTTGATGTTGGCTACTTGTAATTCCATATGTTTCCATTGCTGTTTGCATATCCATATCAAGGAATTCTGATAGGCCAAATGATAATCCTGAATCACTCTCTGCAAGAATGCCCATTGGTTGGTCTGTGCCATCTCCTAGGCCAAAGACCTTGGATGCAACATCGTCATCCATCTCAATTCCAAATAGGCGCTGAACTCTAGACGATAAGTTGACATCATCTTCAGAATAATCTGTAAGGAAATCATCGTTAAGAGCGCCATAATCTTTCATTAATTTACCCATGCCGCCAAACAATGTCCAATCTCGTGCTAGAGTGATATTGAGGTCTGTTGGATGTTCGAACCCCCAAATCTCTGCTCGTTGTAGTGTAATCGAATCTTCTGGGTTTTGCTGAATGAACTCTAAGGACTCAGGCTCGCCCATTGCGGCATATACCAATGGTCCCATGTAATTGACAAGAGAAAAATTCTCACCATTAGGACCAACCGCTTCATAGAATGGATATTCTAAATCTAAGGTCGAGACGAAACTACTGGATTCATTATCGATTTTTCCATTGTTGTTCAAATCTCCAATTCTAACTCCTGTCTCATTGAAATACCAGTCTTCATCTGGTTCAAGAATACCATCGCCATCATCATCCCAAATTCCATCGACCCATCGTGGATCTACGCCACCCTCGCCAAGGTATGTTTTGGTGTCATCTTCCAAGAAAACATCACCGTATGCATCATTAAACGCCGCAAACATTTCATCAAGGAAATAAGATTCAGCAGTGTTGTGCATTTCTGTATCGACGATGTATAAACTACCTGGCCCTTCAACAGCAGCAAGATTCACCATGTGGTCATATTTGATTTCATCAGCAACTCCATGGGCTGCGGAAACTTTCTGTAAATAGGTGCCAATAACATTTGAAGAGAAACCTGTTTTTGTAATCTCCATAACTGCATTAATCGCAGTTCCAGTTGCACCAACTACCTGTGGTGTGAATGCAATATTGAGTTGGCTGACTTCTGTTGAACAGGGAACTAATGTATCCTCTGAGCACGAATAAGAAGTCAATTGTTTGTATGTTAGCAATCCATTTTTGATATCGTAATTATCCACTTCCTTCTTTAGTGTAACATCGTAAGTTACAGGTCCTATTCTTTCGTATTCGGGAGCAGAATTATTTTCGACAACATCGTCCAAGTTTGTAATATGCCATGCAAAGAAGTCTCTTTGTGAAGTTGATTCTAACCACTCTTCGTTTACTTCAGTGCAGAGGGTATTTTTACAGATATCATCCTTAACTTTCATCGCCACTGCTTCTTCAACAGCAGCAGGAACTTGGCTTGTTGCAAAGGAGCCAAGTGCTAAGTTCAGAGATACTAATACTAGGCCAGTGGCAACAAGAATTGCATTCAGTGGTTTTAGACCCATGGCCCTCGACAAGGCCATTCAGCATTGAACCTTGCGCAGAATTTGGGCAAAGTGCTTCACTCTGTTCCAGAAATTGTGCCATCGGGCTCAAGACGGTAAAGCCTCACTGTACTTGTTGCACCGCGCATGGCTCTAGGTGAACCTGAAATTGCTACGATTCTCTCACCCGATTTTATTGAACCTTCTTTGGCTAGCAAATGTATCGCTTCTTGCATTGTTTGCGAACCTCTTTCATGTTCTTCAACGATTACCGACTGTACACCAGGAAGCAGGTTCATCCTTCGTGCAGCACGAAGGCGATCTGTCACTGCAGTGACTACGAAATCAGGCCTATAACCTGCAACTAATCTCGGAGCGTTTCCATGTTGGGTTGCTACTAGGATGTGTTTTGCTCCAGACATTCTTGCCAGTTCAACTCCTGCATGTGCAACTGCCCTAGTCGAACGGAATTTCGAGAGGGCGCCAGGCGTGCCACCAGAGGAAACTAATCCTTCTTCGGTGGCGTTAGCAATCTTTACCATAGTTTCCACAGCAGTAACAGGATGATTACCTGAAGCGGTTTCACCCGAGAGCATTACAGCCGTGCCACCGTGACGTATTGCAGTAGAAACATCGCTTACTTCTGCCCTAGTAGGTCTTGGGTTCAAAGTCATCGACTCAAGCATTTGAGTTGCCACAATAACAACCATGCCTCTCATCAGTCCTGCATCGATAATTCTCTGTTGAGCAAGGGGGACTTGTTCCAAAGGAATCTCTACGCCTAGGTCTCCTCTTGCGACCATAACGGCATCAGCAGCATCAAGAATCGAATGTAGGTTTTGCAACGCTGCAGGGTGCTCAATTTTTGCAATTATTGGTGTATGTAACCCTGCTGCCTTAATCGCATCTCTCGCAGGACGAATATCTTCAGCATTACGAACATAGGATACTGCAATCCAATCCGCACCGGATTTCAGAGCATGATCTAGTGCAAGTTTGTCCTTTTCACCAATCGCAGGTAAATCAATTGTAGTACCGGGTAAATTGATACCCTTTCTGCTGGTCACTGGGCCCCCGTCTTCAACTAAGCAGTCGATGAATGAACCGCTTTCGCCACTCGCCTCAATTACTGATAGTCGAATTAGACCATCTGCAACAAGAATAGTATCGCCTGCCTTCAATTCGGCAGACAAACCGCCATATTCAACGGGCAACTCCTCTCCTTCATGTTCAGTTTTTCCACATAATAGTCGAACAGTTTCACCGTTAGTCAGTAACTTGACCCCGGTAAATTCTCCAAGTCTCAATTTTGGACCCGGTAGGTCAGCCAAAATGCAAGTGGTTCTTCCTTCTTTTTCAAGAGAGCGAATTTTGTTGTATAATTCTGTTTTTTGTTCAGGTTCACCGTGTGAATAATTGAGACGAAATACATCTGCACCAGCATCAAAAACCGACTTCAGCATTTCAGAATCCCAAGAAGATGGGCCGAGGGTGGCTACCACTCTTGTCCTTCTCATGATTGAATCTCGAGGCCTTGAGACCTAAAGAACTCCCTATGTATATTACGGATTTTACCGGATTCCGGTTCCATAAGCAACAAATTCAAGGGTTCCTAATTTGTTTTGGTTACCGCCTCTGACTTTGTTCATGACCATAGAAGTTTCAACTCTAACATTGATTACTTCACTCCATCCTTCACCAAGGGCTTGTTCTCTCAAGCGCTGCATGGCTTCGCCTCTTCCATAAGCTAAAACCTTGTCATAGGACTGAATTTGTCCGCCGAAGATTGATTTAAGTCCACCAATAAATAGTTGCCACCATGAAGGTGACACTGTGATATTTGTCATCACTAAACCGCATTGTGAAATATGCTCAAGATTGATTGGATTCGATAAGGTGTGGATGTTATCTCCGCCAACTATACCAGCCACTTTTTGCTCCCTAGCAAGTAATTTTTTCTGGCGTCTCGATTGGTGAATCCATCCAAAAAGCATGGAGTAGATAAACGCAAGAGGGAAGAATAGAATAAAAATTGCAATTATTGCATAAATTATCAATAGCCCTATCGTTTCTGCAGTAAGATCGTACATGATATCACTCTTGTTGAATTACAACTGCAGTACCATATGCGAACAGTTCCGCTGCACCACCGGCTACACTACTAGTTGCAAATCTGACATTTACAACCGCATTAGCGCCTCTTTGTGCAGCATCCATCATCATTCTGCCAAGCGCTTCAGTACGTGCTTCCATTAACAATTCAGTGTAAGCCTTTAACTCTCCACCTACAATATTTTTCAGGCCTGCTAAGATATCCTTTCCAATGTGTTTGGCTCTAACAGTGGAACCAGTTGCAACTCCTAGCGACTTAGTTATACTGAAACCGGGAATGGTTTCAGTGTTGGATGTCATTATCTCCATGAGACACCGTCTCAATCGAAGGCGTATCAACCTTTAGATGGAAACCGCTTTCTGGTAAATCGTGTAAAGAGTGGTACATATTGTACAGTACTATTGTTAATGCAATGTAGAATATGCCGCACATGCTAGAGGTAAATACAGAAGTTTTTGCCATCCACGCATAGTCTCCACCGCCCGCATCTACCATGAATTTTGCAACAATTTCAGAAGAAATGTACGCTTTCCAAACTTCTCCTATAACCGATATTGCCCCGAATGCTAGTCCAAAATGCAACATTTTTTCGTTTTGGGTCCAAAACATAGCGATTGTTGGGACGCCGATTAGGATTGTCAATACAGCAAAAATCTGTGAGATTTCCGTTACATAAGAATCCTCTAATTCATCCATCATTTCCATGTAACTCTGGTAATCATCCCATTCTCTCAAAGAACTGTTGTACTTTCTTTGCTCTTCTTCAGTTCCATTCTCGGGATAAGGACCGGGGTCTTTCGGCTTATCTTCGAATGTGTAATGGTTGATGCCATTGATTCCAAATATTTCGAGATAGAAGAAATTGGCTACAGTTGCTAGTAGCATAAACCCTAGAAATATTGCAAACGCTCTTGCCCACCAAGGGCTGTGGTCATTTATCGAATTGATATCCATGATGATCACAAAATCGGTTGATTTCTTAACCATTCCAAATCGGAAATGTAGAGTTGCCTAATGTCGTCAAGACCTAATACGAGCATTGCTAATCTCTCTAATCCCATTCCCCATGCACAGACAGGGTCTTTGATGCCAAGTGGTTCTGTAACCTCTGGCCTAAAGATTCCAGCTCCTCCAAGTTCTAACCACTTTCCTCGCCACTTTACTTCAACCTCTAGTGATGGCTCGGTGTAAGGGAAATATGCTGGGCGAACTCGAACTTCAGGGTAGCCCATTTTCTCGTAGAATGTTTTCAAAGTAGTAACTAGCATCCCTAAGTTGGCTCCAGGCTCCATTATGATGCCCTCAATTTGGTGAAATTCGGGAAGGTGTGTTTTGTCGATACTTTCCTTGCGAAATACTCTGTCGATAGCAAAAACTCGGCACGATTGCGCAGGATTATTTGCAAGATACTGAATTGTATTAACCGTAGTGTGGGTCCTCAATAGGCCTTTTTGAGAAATTTCAGGGTCGAATTCTCCGCCCCATCCAGTCGAATCAGTATCGCCACCATGCTCATGAATGGCCTTCCAATCTGCTAATAACTTAGGGTCTAATTCAATTTGTCTCGGGTTGTCAAGATAGAATGTGTCCTGCATCTCTCTTGCAGGATGGTCTTGGGGAATGAATAGTGAATCCATATTCCAACCCGCGGTTTGAACATAGTCGTCTACTAGTTCAGAGAATCCCATTTCCAAGAAAATTGAACGGATTCGCTCGATTAATGCCTGCATTGGATGACTTCTTCCAGATCTTGGCATTGAAGCTTCTAATGACACATCATAAGGCCTGAATTCTGCATTCTTCCAATCATCACTTTGCAATAATTCGGGAGTAATTTCAGCGATTTTGATAATTTCATCTAACTCTTCAGATGGTACTTCCATTCCACTAGAAGTAATATTCCATGTGCGAGAAACAACTTCAACAATTTCAATTAGGTTCTTCCTTCCTTTGAAGTGTTCAAGAAGAGGGCTGTCCATGGAAGGCGATTGGATAAATGCAGTTCTTTCCGCAATAATCTTTGAGACTTCATTTGGATTATCACAAGAAAATTTTCCACCATCGATTAAGACTCCTAGGCCCTTTAGAAGTCCAACTCCTGGGCCGGCTTCATGCCTTTCAAATTTCGAAGACAAATCTTTCATTGTCACGCCCTTGTTGTTCTGGACGAAATCCCATAGCCTTGCTTCTAGCAACCCATTTTCAGCAGCATTTTTGCCTTCACTGCCTAGTAAAACATCCGTATTACTAGTCTCGCTAATCTTGACAAAACCATGGTTTGACAAACCGTGTCCTGCAGCAACTGCAATGGCTTGATCTTCCCATTTGCATGCTTCTAGAACATCTTCTAAGGTCCAATGCCCCTCTCGGTTTTGCATGGCGCGGAGCATCCTCCTCTCTGGATTTGTCAACTCCGCCATGATTATGCCTGTAGCGATTAGGTCTTGAATACCTTGGCAAAATGAATTGACTAATTCTGAATTTGATATTTTTTCTAAAAATTCAGGTACAAAAAGTAAGACTGAAGAGCATATTAGAGGAGCCAACGGAGGGACTCGAACCCCCGACCGTCGGATTACAAATCCGAAGCACTACCAGCTATGCTACGTTGGCGTATACCGGCCGAGCCGAATTCCATTCATGAATGCGTCGGCAATACCATAGCCTCTAACTTGTTCGGTAGGGTATGGCTGGAGAGAATTTTCTCAATGTTTCCGGTATTGGGAAACAAGGAAATGATACCATCTTCAGTTGGTGGGCAAAATATCAGGATGCTAAGGATGCAGGTAAGCCTGCAGTGAATGGAACAATAGGTGCACTGTTGGAGAATAATGGCAACCTGGCAATCAACAAAGTTGTTGATGCTGCAGTTCGAGCAGCACCCGAGCAGGAAATTTCCTCATATGCTCCACTAGCAGGCCTCCCCTCATTCCTTGACCTCTCCAAAACATTAGCATTTGGTGATGCTAGAGGGCGCCTTGAAGATTTAGGATTCAATTTTGCATCGACCGCTAGTCCCGGTGGAAGTGGAGCTTTGTATTTAGCAGCGAATAATTTCCTTGACAGGGGACAAGTGGCATTACTGAGAGATAGACATTGGGGACCATACCAAGGATTCTTACAAAACAACGGTTTACAATTTGAGGATTGGCCATTATTGCCTCCAAATGGGCATAATACTCACCCATATTTTGCTAGAGATGAATTCGAGGCCAAACTTGCTGGACTGTGTTCTAGTCAAAATAAGGTCATGGTTTGGCTAAACGATCCCGCACACAATCCTACTGGATTATCAATGGGCGCTGAAGGACGTTTTGCTTGCTTGGAATCATTTGTTGACTCTGCACTAAACAACCCTAATGTTGGGCACACTTTGCTTCTTGATTCGGCTTATAGTTTGTATGCAGATGCACCTCATGCTTGGGCAGATACCATTCTTGAATCGGTAGAAAATGGAATGATGTGGCCGGAAAATTTGTTGATTTGTGTTGCGATTTCCTTATCGAAATCTCATACTATCTATGGCTTGCGAACTGGGGCTTTGGTCAGCATACATCCAGAGAAGGAAATTACAGAGAGATTGGATACGGTGATGTGCGTAACTGCTAGGCAAACATGGAGTGCAACTCCAAGAGTGTCGCAATATTGTGTTAGTGAAATGCATTCTTCCAAGGAAGGTGGTGAAGCGTGGGGCAAAGAGAGAGACCGCCTGAAGAAGTTGCTGGATGATAGAAGGAGTGTTCTGTTATCTGAATGCCATAGATTAGATGTCCCAATAAATCCGACGATGGATGGTTTCTTTGCGTGGGTTGAATCCGAGAATCCAGTTGTAATCGCGGAAAAATGTGCCGCTGATGGCGTATTCTTAGTTCCGCTCAATGGAGGCGTTCGGATTGGATTGTGTGCATTGCCTTTGGATGATGTTCCAAAAGTAGCAGAAGCATTGAGTAGAGCATTGAGTTGATTACATGAAAAATCGTCGAGAGAATTTCTTGATTTCCGGAATCGTATTGATTGTCTTTGGAGCATTGTTTTCTCTTGGAGTAAACATTGCGATGGGTGGTGTTGTAGGATTGAGTGGAATTATATGTTTCATTATTGGCATGTCAACTCCTAGTAAAATGGGACTTAGTCCTGAAGCCATAGCGGAATGGAAGCCTTCAATGGAGCAACTACCAGATGCTGGGCGCTTCATGTATAGGGTTGATGTTACAATGGATGAGCCGGTTAGGTCCACAATATTGTGCGGCCCTTGTGGGAATTTGGAGGTTGTAGATGGTTCAAGGCCATCGGAGTACACCTGTCCGGCATGTGATAGATTGCTATGGTCGAATGAAGAAGAATAATTCGAATAATACGCAAGCCTCATCACCACTAGTCTTTTGGCTAAATTTATGCCAGCAACTCGATTGGATGGCAAATCCTGTGCAGCCGACCTTGAGAATAGGCTGAAACAGCGCATTTTTGAATGCGGTATACAACCACATTTGGCCGTTGTAATCGTAGGCGATGACCCTGCATCTCATGTATATGTTCGAAATAAAATTTTGTCATGTGAAAGATTAGGAATCAAATCTACTCATATCGAATTGCCAGCGGAAACTTCTGAAGAAGAAGTTGCAAGAACAATACTCTCGCTGAACAACGATGAATCATTACACGGTATCTTGATTCAATCACCGCTTCCTTCTCATATGGATGAAGGATCATTGACTGATTTGATTGACCCGAAAAAGGATGTTGATGGTTTCCATCCAACAAATTTGGGAAGAATTGTTCAAGGGCGCCTAGATGGAATGATTCCTTGTACTCCTGCTGGGGTAATGGAGATGTTGCGATGGGCTGAAGTTGAATTGGCTGGTAAGAAAGCAGTAGTTATTGGTCGTTCATTCAATGTTGGAATGCCTCAAGCATTGTTGTTAGCCGCTAAGGGAGCAGATGCGACCGTAACAATCGTTCATTCCCGAACAGTTGATGCTCAAGCGGAGTGTCTTTCTGCAGATATTGTAATTGCAGCCGTAGGGCGACCTGAGATGGTTAAAGCCGACTGGATAAAGCCGGGTGCAGTTGTTGTCGATGTAGGAATCAACCGTGTTGAAGATTCCACTCGCGAGAGAGGGTGGAGATTAGCAGGGGATGTACATCCAGATGTAGCCGAAGTTGCTTCACTATTATCTCCCGTACCGGGAGGAGTTGGGCCCATGACTGTGGCAATGCTCATGGCAAATACTGTCACGTCCGCGGAAGCCCAACATTCTTGAGTTGCGTGCCCCAGTCATTGTTATGGACCCGAGGCATCCGAACATCGCCTTTGCTGCGAATACCGGTGCTTTGTTGTTTTTTGTAGGCTTGTTATTTTCCCTATTTCTTCCAGTTGGGACGCCACGAGGATGGTCCACTCCGGAGACTATTTTGTTGGTTCTTGTCCCTATTAGCCTTGGTGTTTCTTGGTGGGCAAAAAGAGAGCATGAAGTTCCGGTTGTTCATGAGCATGGTTCCTCCGCTGAACAATACGAAGCGATGGAAGATTTGCCAACAATGGTGAGTCTTGATAATTCACAGGACATTGTCAATCCTAATACTGCGGCAATCATTGAATCCATTGTTGGTTCTCATTCTACTCAAGATGGTTCAGCTGTTTTCAGTGCAATCGATACCCTCTCCGCGGGAGAGATTGGTGAGAGTTCTGCGGCAGCGGTTGCCCACAATGATGTGGACCATACAAAAGTGAATTTAGATAAATTTGATGCTAGAGGTTTTCAAACAGAAGGCGTCTCTTCAGTCCCACTTCCGGAGATGCCAGCACTGGACCTACCGGAACTCCCTCCGATGGCGGAGTTACCAGAAATGCCAGACCTAGATGACTTACTTGAAGAGGATGAAAATACGGCGGCACCGCCACCTCTCGATTTACCAGAATTACCAGATTTTTGAGTTGGTCTAATGTGGACTGAATCTGTGGACCTTCATTGCCATTCATGGCATAGTGATGGATTGTTTTCACCATCTGAAATGGCTCAAAGAGCCCATAAATCCGGTGTACGAGTTTGGTCATTAACTGATCACGATACAAATTCTGGTTGGCAAGAAGCAAGCGATGCTTGCAATGTTTTGGGAATGCGTTTCATTCCAGGAGTTGAGATTACGTGTGAGGTTGAAATCAAGAGTGAAACTCATCAACCTTCATCTTGGCATTTGTTAGCATATTTTCCAGACGGTGCATCTCAAGAATTTACAGATTGGCTATTGAGTCTGAAGGATGCGAGGGTGCCTCGTATGAAATTGATGCTCGAGGCATTACGGAAAATGGGTCATGTTATTCCAATTGAAGATGTAGAAAAGTTCGCTGAAGGTTCCCTAGGCAGGCCGCATTTGGCAAGAGCCATGGTTGAACATGGAATTGTGAATTCGGTCGCTGAAGCTTTTGATGATTGGATTGGCAATGATGGTCCAGCATTTAGAGAAAGGCCTCTGCCAACAATTTCTCAAGCAGTTGAAATGGTTCATCAATCTGGAGGAATAACTTCTCTTGCGCATCCACATTATTATGGAATAGACAGTGAAATTTTGATTCCCGCATTACTGAGATTGGGTGTTGATTGTATCGAAGCAGTTCATAATTCGCATCCTGATTCGTACAGGTTGGAATTGATGCAACAAGGAATGCCAATTACAGTTGGGGGCGATTCTCATGGAACAGAAAAGCGTCCTTCACCGGGAAAGATTTGCGCCTCAATCAAGCATTTACATTCTTGTTTTCATCCGTGATATTGTCCCAAAATAAAGCGGCTTCAAACAGTAGAATTATTGGCATAGATACCAAGAATAGAGACAGTGGGTCTGGTGGAGAAAATGCTGCACCAAGGACGAAAGTAGCGAACCAAATGTGTCTACGGTATTCAAGCAAAGTGGCTCTGTCCACCGCCCCAGATTGTAGAGAAAGTAATGTGATTAGAGGGGCTTGGAATCCAATCACACAGGCCAAGCATAAACTAACAA
>CETM01015467.1_pt1 | contig 14577 bp, 13 predicted proteins | sample 361451 | NCBI WGS metagenome assembly CETM01 (sample SAMEA2622690, study PRJEB7988) | marine metagenome | isolation source: saline water (ENVO:00002010), including
CGTGAGGACTATGGTCCTCTAACAGCAATAAATTCCATGCGTCGAATTCTTTTTCTAGTGGTGCTTTTTTTTGCATCTTCACTGAGTGCTAAGCCGCTCGATTACTACTTTAACAATGATATTCAGTTCGATCCTAATGTCCCTACACCTCAGTCGGTGCTTGGGTATGAAGTCGGTGAATGGCATGTGCGCCACGATCAACTGGTTTACTATATGCGTGCTTTGGCCGATGCCAGCGAACGTGTCAATATTGAAACCATTGGTTACACCCATGAGCAGCGACCATTGCTGATGTTAACGTTTGCTGCACCACAACGCTTAGCTGATATCGAGCAAGTTCGCGCACAACACTTAGCGCGCTTAGAGGGTGAGCCAAGCACGAACGATGATCCAGCTGTGGTTTACATGGGTTATAGTGTTCATGGTAATGAATCTTCAGGCAGTAATGCGGCATTATTAGTGGCGTATTACTTGGCCGCAGCACAAGATCAGCGTGTTGAGAAGCTACTCAATGACACTGTGGTGCTGTTGGACCCGTCGCTGAACCCAGATGGCTTGGCACGTTTTGCAAACTGGACAAACTCAAACCGAGCCATGACACCCAGTGCCGACCCTCACACACGCGAACACGATGAAAACTGGCCGAGCAGTCGCACTAACCATTATTGGTTTGACTTAAACCGCGACTGGTTACTACTACAACACCCTGAGTCTCGGGCACGTATTGCTCAGTTCCATAAGTGGCAGCCCAATGTGCTGACCGACTTTCATGAGATGGGGCCAAACAGCACTTATTTCTTTCAGCCAGGCATACCATCACGGAAAAACCCGCTAACACCCAATGGTAATGTTGATCTAACCAAAGCCATCGCGAAACATCATGCTCGCATCCTTGATAGTGAAGAGCGCTTATATTTTACTGAAGAAGCATTTGATGATTTTTATGTTGGTAAAGGTTCCACTTACCCAGATGTGAATGGCAGCATCGGTATTCTCTTTGAGCAGGCGAGTAGCCGAGGCCATGTTCAAGACACTGTTAATGGTCAAATGGACTTTGCTTTCACCATAAAAAACCAGCTCCTCACTAGCTTCTCTACTTTTGACGCGGTGCTTGAAAACCGTCAGCAGCTACTTGATTATCAGCAGGACTTTTACCGACAAGTAGGTAAGCTCGCAGATAAAGACAAGTTGAAAGGTTATGTGGTGAGCGCACCTAAGGATGCTACCCGTTTAGATTATTTCTTAGAGTTACTCGCGCAGCATCAAATTAAGGCTTATGCACTCGAAGAACAAACCACTGTTGATAAGCACACTTTTGCTGCGGCTAATAGCTACTTTGTGCCACTGGCGCAACGCCAATACCGACTGATTAAGTCAATTTTCTCTGAGCAGCAAAGTTTTAATGACAATACCTTTTATGACGTATCTGCTTGGACACTTGCCCATGCCTTTAACCTTGAGTTTGCGCCATTAAGCAGTACTTGGGGGCTGGAGCTTGCAGAGCAGCCATGGCAACAGGGTGCGCAGCCATCAGCGCAAGAACTAACAAGACACTACGCGTATGCCTTTGAGTGGTTCGACTATGATGCACCTAAATTATTGAGCTACTTGCTGCGTGAGGGAGTCAACGCTCGCGTTGCCTTAGCACCACTGAGTGCAAAAAGTGGTAACGCGACAAAACAGTTTGCGGCGGGATCTATTGTTATTCCAGCAGGCATACAACAACACGAACATTGGCTAGATATTTTAAATGAGGCGCAACAACGCTTTGCTATACCTATCGTTGCCTTGGATTCAGGATTAACCAGTAAAGGCGTTGATTTAGGTTCGCGGCAGCTTGCTCCTGTGCACTTACCAAAAGTCTTGCTGGTGGGCGGTAAGCAAACCAGCCAGTACGAGGTGGGCGAGCTGTGGTATTACTTAGATCGCCATGTGGGTATCACGCCAAGCATTATTGAGTTGGACAACCTAAGTGGTGTGAATCTAGATAATTACACCCACATCGTGCTCGCCAATGGCCGCTACTCGGCAATGAGTAAAGCGCAAAAAGTGGCACTACAAAAATGGGTTAAACGCGGTGGTGTTATCTGGGGCCAAAAAGGTGGAGCTAAGTTCTTGGTTGACCAACAAATACTAAAAGCCAGTTATGTATCGCGTAAAGATATGGCCGCAGTATTCGCAACCGAAGGTCTCAAATATGGTGACCAAGATATGCTTGCCGGTAAGCAGCGTATCGCCGGGGCTATTTTTAATACGGAAGTCGATTTAACGCACCCGCTGAGCTACTCGTTGACTCGTAAGCAGCTGCCAGTATTCAAAAACAGCACCTTTTTGCTTGAGCAATCCAGTGCTCCATTTGTTAACGTAGCGAAATACACCGAGAAGCCATTATTAGCTGGGTTTACCCATGATAACAACGTAACGCAAATCGCTAATGCAGGAGCCATTGTTGCGCACTCATATGGGCAAGGTACGGTGGTCGCGATGACAGACAATCCGGTTTTCCGAGGTTTCTGGTATGGCACTAGCCGTATCTTTAGTAATGCCTTATTCTTCGGTGAGCATATTCACGCTCGCGGTGAATAATCCAAAGAGCCGGCTTTAGCCGGCTCTTTTTACTTTGCGGTTAGGCACACAACCCAGGCCGATACCTCTTTTGCCCCAGCCTCTTTTAACTTACGAGCAGCACTGTCTACGGTAGCGCCTGTGGTCATGACATCATCAACGATGGCAATGTGCATACCCTGAACACGCATTCTAACGGTAAAGGCGTTGGCTAAGTTTTTGCGTCGCGAACGCGCGCCCAGCTTAGCTTGTTGCTTTGTGCTCAATGGTCTGGCAAGAGCATTGGCGACAAATAAACCTTGTGGCACCGCCTGCTGCCAAAGCAGCACACATTGATTGAAGCCGCGCCAAACAAGCCGGGGATGAGCTAAAGGGATAGGCACGATACTATCAGGCCATCGCCAATTATCAGCACGGCTAAGAGTATATAAATGCTGCTGTAAAAGCTGTGACACGGCGACCTGGTAGTGCAGCTGATGGGCGTACTTGTATTGCTTTAGCCAAGTACTCACGGGTGGCCGATACCACTGCAAAGCCACTAAGTGATCAACATAGCGCAATGGAAACAGTCGTTGAATATCGGCACGAACTAATAAGTCGGGCTCAGAGAAGGTGCTAAATGTCGCGCAACAGTGTTGACATAACTGTGCTCCCATCGGCAGAGACTGTGAACAAAGCTTGCAGTACTGCGGAAATAGCCAACTGCGCAGGTGTGATAGAGCATCCATTGCATAACCTTTAAATCCCGTTATTATTGCTACATTGCGTGCTTGGGCTCTCTGCCCAGGCAATCCGTTTTAATAGTGGGTGTGGTCGTTAGAAAATGCAAAAACAATTGGTGTTACTGCACGGTTGGGGAATGAATAATAAGGTATGGGAGCTTATTCGCCCAGAACTCAACTTTTTATTTGATGGCGATGTACGTGCGTTGGACTTGCCAGGATATGGTGAGAGTCAGCAGTTACACACTTATGATTTACCGACTATGAGTGCGGTGCTTGCAGATCAACTGCAGGACAACAGCGTTATCGTGGGGTGGTCTTTAGGTGGGTTGGTAGCGCTTTACCTTGCCTATTTTTACCCGCATAAGGTCAGCAAAGTTATCCTTGTGGCATCCACTCCATTTTTTGCCCAACAAGCCGACTGGCCGGGTATAAAAGCACAGGTTCTAGAAGATTTTAGCTCGCAACTGCTGAACAACAGCGCAAAAACCATCGAACGCTTTTTGGCTATTCAAGCAATGGGTAGTGATACCGCCCGTGCCGATACAAAGCAATTAAAAGCATTACTTAAGCAAGCACCACCGCCTCAGGCTGAGGCATTGCGCCAAGGCCTGGATATTTTACAACACCATGACTTACGCCACGAGTTTGCCCATATTAAGCAACCAGTGGGTGCTATTTTTGGTCGTTTGGATGCCTTGGTTCCCTACAAAGCTATTGCACAAATGCAGGCGTTGCGTAGCGATTTAGATATCGCCGTGCTTGATAAGGCCTCTCATGCGCCTTTCATATCTCATAAAGATGAATTTTTAGCTACTTTAAAATCAATGCTTTGACCTAAAACCAGCGAGACATAGCCGAAACACCTTTATTTCGTCTACTTTTTGCGCAATAATAACTATAAGTGTAATTGTAATGTAGGTGGGAAAGTTATGCCTGTAGGAGCTATTTTTAATGCTGGTGTAGAAGGCTTTAATCGCGCTCAACAAGATGTTGAGCAAGCGACCGCTAACATTAATCGCGCCACTATTGAGCGCCAAGACCAACAGCAAACTCAACAGGGTCGTCAACTTCAAGGTGCCAATGCTGATGAAGCGGTAACGGCTCCGGTGTCACAGGCTCCGCGCGTGGATGAGGAGCTGGTGAATCTTAAAGTAGCTGAGTTCAACGCTAAAGCTAACACTGAGTCAATTCGTACTGCCGATGAAGTGTTAGGAACAATTATTGATATTCGTGCATAGACATGAACATAGTCACGCCAACGCCAACTATTAATTTTAATACCGCAAACGTTTACACCGAGAGTGTAAGGCGTGACAACCAGCTGCGCGAAGTGATCCCCGAGCCTAAGCAGCCAGCACAGAGCGCAACCGATAATAAAGCTGCATCAGACGCAGACAAGGCACGTAATCCCGGTCAGAGTAAAGACGCGCAAAGCAGCGAAAAAGAAACAGTTGCCCAGCAGAAAACGATTAACGAGCGCGACAGTGAGGGGTCTGAGGAGCAATCTAGCGAGCAGCAGCAACAGCAGCGCGAGCAGGAACAGCAACAAATCCAAGAGCTTGCAGAACGTGACCGTGAAGTTCGAACCCACGAACAAGCCCATGCATCGGTAGGGGGTCAATATGCCGGCTCACCGAGCTACGACTATCAACGTGGTCCAGATGGCAAAAATTACGCGGTGGGTGGGGAAGTACAAATAGATGTGGGTGAAGTACCGGGCGACCCACAAGCAACCATCGAGAAGATGCAGCAGGTACGCTCAGCGGCGTTGGCGCCAGCAGAGCCCTCCGGTGCTGATCGAGCCATAGCGAATGAAGCAACGCAAAAGCTGGCCCGGGCTCAGGCTGAGTTGGCTGGGCAACAGCTCAACATCTCTGAAGAGGAGGAAACGCCAACACCGCCAGCATTCGCAACCAATGAGCCTACTCGTCGTTTTGAGCGTGACCAAGAGGTTGAATCAAGAGCCCTGCGTATTGCCGATTTTTATCAGCAAGTCAGTGCGCCGCAAGAGCGCAAGCAATCGGCTTTTATGGCGCAGGTTTAGCGCTACTTTCCCCTTACTCGTCACCCCTATACTCGACACATTTCCTATTTCTGCCTGAAATGATTTATTTAAAAGCAACGGCACCATCATAGCGACTGCTGATGCGTTAGTGAGGGCAAAAAAAACGCAGCGGTTGCTGCGTTTTCTATCTTAAAAAAGCTTACTTCTTAAGTTTGGCAAAGGCCTCAGCGAATGCATTACCCATAGCGGCGTTATTCGCTTCTTTAGGCTTGCGCGGTGCGCCTTTACCTTTGTTTGTAGCGCCTTGAGGCTTTCTCGTTTGTTTGCGCTCCGCTTTCGCCGCACCAGCAGCCGGTAGCTCATCGTTTAAGCGCATGGTGAAGCTGATGCGCTTACGCGACACATCCACTTCCATTACTTTTACTTTAACAATATCACCGGCTTTGACCACTTCGCGTGGATCGCTAATAAACTTGTCGGTTAACGCAGAAATATGAACTAAACCATCTTGATGGACGCCAACATCAACAAAGGCGCCAAAGTTGGCGACATTGGAAACGACTCCCTCAAGCACCATGCCCGGCTTTAAATCGGCTATGGTATCAACACCGGCTTTAAAGGCCGCAGTCTTAAACTCAGGGCGTGGGTCGCGGCCCGGTTTGTGTAGTTCTGCAATAATATCGGTGACCGTAGGCAGGCCAAACTTATCATCGATATATTCTTGTGGATTGACGTCTTTCAATGCTTCTGCATTGGCTATCAGGGCATCAATGGGCTTACCCGTTTTTGCGCAAATGGCCTTTACGACAGGGTAGGCTTCTGGGTGCACAGCTGAAGCGTCCAGAGCATCTTTACCACCGACAATACGCAAGAATCCGGCACTTTGTTCAAAGGCTTTAGGACCTAGGCGCTCTACTTTTTTCAGCTCAGAGCGACTTGCAAAGGCACCATGCTGATCACGGTATTGAACGATGTTCTGCGCCAAGGTTTTATTCAGTCCGGAAACTCTAGTTAATAGGGGCGCAGATGCGGTATTTACGTCAACACCCACGGCATTTACACAGTCTTCTACAACTGAAGTCAGGGTTTGCCCAAGCTGACTTTGTGATACATCGTGCTGGTATTGGCCAACACCGATAGATTTTGGTTCAATTTTTACCAGCTCTGCTAGCGGGTCTTGCAAGCGGCGGGCAATAGAAACCGCGCCACGTAATGAGACATCTAAATCCGGAAACTCTTGAGCTGCAAACTCAGACGCAGAATACACCGAGGCGCCCGCTTCACTGACCATCACTTTATTCAGTTTGAGCTCCGGTTGTGCCTTGATCAGTTCAGCGATGAGTTTATCGCTCTCGCGGCTGGCGGTGCCATTACCAATAGCAATTAACTCGACTTTATGCTGACGACACAGTTGCTCAATCGTACGTAGCGATTTATCCCATTGATTTTGTGGAGCATGTGGGAAGATGGTGGCGGTTGCTAAGACTTTGCCGGTGCTATCGACAACGGCCATTTTACACCCGGTACGCAAGCCAGGATCAAGGCCTAAAGTGACTTTTGCACCTGCTGGCGCAGCCATTAATAAATCTTTTAGGTTCTTGGCAAACACATCTATGGCACCGGTTTCTGCATGCTCACGCATCGCCGCTAAAAACTCATTCTCTAGATGCAGTGATAGCTTCACTTTCCATGTCCACTGCGCCACTTGTGCGAGCCAGGTACTGGCTGCTTTGCCTTCTAGCGGCAAATTGAAATGCTCGGCTATCATCGACACACATAAAGCATGGCCATCAGCACTCTCGGCGTCTGGGTTAATACTCAGTGCCAGTACGCCCTCGTTGCGCGCACGAAGAATGGCTAAAGCGCGATGAGAGGGAACACTCGCCACACCTTCACTGTGTTCAAAGTAATCTTGGTATTTAGTTCCTGACTGCTCTTGGCCAGCAATGACCTTACTTTCAATATGACCATGTTGCTTAATATGTGCACGTAACTTGGCGAGCAGCTTGGCATCTTCGGCAAAGCGCTCCATCAGAATAGCGCGGGCACCATCTAATGCTGCCTTATTATCTGCGATTCCTTTATCGGCATCGACATATTCTGAAGCTTGGCTTTGTGGGTCAAGATCAGGGTTCTCGAATAAGGCATCGGCCAAGGGCGCTAGACCCGCTTCGATAGCAATTTGCCCTTTTGTGCGGCGCTTGGGCTTGTAGGGAAGGTAGAGGTCTTCAAGCTCTGTTTTAGTCGTTGCTGCGGCGATGTCAGCTTGCAGTTCGCCAGTGAGCTTATCTTGCTCTGCAATGGTTTTAGTAATGAATTGACGGCGCTCCTCGAGCTCACGCAGGTAACCTAATCGCTGCTCTAGGGTGCGTAATTGAGTATCGTCTAATCCACCAGTAACTTCTTTTCGGTAACGCGCGATAAACGGTACTGTTGCCCCTTCATCAAGCAACTTGGTTGCTGCGATCACCTGTTGCTCTTGCGCTTGCAACTCTTGCGCAAGCAAAGTTGTGAGATTGCCCATTGAAAACCTTTACACTTGTCGCCCTAATACGGGCACATTAATCATAATTGCATTGGATAATATCACAGCCAACAGTGAACAGAAGGGCAAATTTCGCCGTCCCTGGCGAGGTGTTTCACTTTGCAAAACTTTGTTAATGCGGATGCTCGACGCTGGCTACAACCTCTTGAAAAGATTGTGCGACAGGAGTGATATCTAATGCGATACCTAACTTTCTGGCAATAGCACGGGCGCAGAAAACTCCAGTTACTTGCTCTTTGTCAGTCACTAATAAATAGAAACTGCCACGGTGTTCCATAGTGCTGAGTACATTACCCAAGGTGGTATTACGTGCAGCAAGCATACTGATACAGGGCAGGGTATGCAGCGAACGCATCATGTCATGAACCAGTAGTTCACTAGGGTTGATGCCCATTTGTGCGGCTTGGGTCGTGACTCGCGCGCTCTGTAATTCGACGCTAGAAGTAACGCCTAGCACGTTATTCTGTTCATCGACCACTAACAATGCGTTGGTGGGAGTAGCGCTGGCAAGTTTTCGTGCAGCGTTCAAAGGGGTGTTAGCCAAAATGCGAACAGGCGCTTGGGCTGTAAAATCTTGCAGTAATGTCATGGCATTACTGTTGGTGTTTAACGCCTCTGGTACAATTTGGGGAGCAGTAAATTGGCTCGCACTTGTTACATAATGAGTACGTAAGGTTTTAAAATCAGTCATGATCTTCTCCAAATAATTGTTAATAAAAAACAGCTTATTTAAAGAAAATGGGAGGCGCTCGTTGTTGTGGGCGTAAGTTACATAGTGCACCCTTACCTAGCTCGGCGTGAGCCGCTCTAAGTGCTAAGGATTGGTATGTATTTGCTGAAAGTGAAGCAGCGATAAAGTCAAAATCTTTCTCGCTGTCTTTATCTTGAGCTGGGCTTGAGGTAGCTTCTAACTCGAGGGCGACACTCGGCTGATCAGTAACGCTACAAAATTGTGTGTGAGCATTGGCAACTCCCCAGCTGTTAAGCACAAGTAGGCTGAGTACCAATAATATTATGTGTTTTACACTGTATTTGTGCATCACTATACTCGCCTAAAAATACCGCTACATTTAACTATGTAATGCAGACTGTGAATTAAAACTGAACAAAAAGCAATGAAAACGAAATTAATTACACGCCGTGGATACCAGCAGTTGCAACGAGAGTTAGACCACTTATGGCGCACCGAGCGGCCAGAAGTAACGAAGAAAGTCGCTTGGGCGGCGAGCTTAGGTGATCGCTCGGAAAATGCCGATTTCCCGTTAGAGGTATTAAAGCCATACTAAAAAAGCGCAATAGCTAGTCATTACTGGCATTACCAATAGTATCTGTACTAATCGGGCATACTATTTGTGGCTGTAACCTAAACCGATAAAAATCACATATTCCGAGAGAGCAGGATTAATTTGTCTATTTCCCCTATGGCGCCTTAGGCCTAAGGTAGAGCTTTTTAGTTGTGCTTGGCAAGCAGCCTGAGGCGGCGCTCAAATCTAGAAATGGTATCTACGTAATTTGTGCAGACGAAGACTCCGCTTTCTCAATTAGAGTTATAACTAAATCCCCACTAGCCTTAACATTATGAGCTTTAGTTCTTTTGTACTCTGAATATATACAACTCACATTCCTAAATACTAAACCTGCGATAGTTGAAGCCAATAGATGAGGTTTAGGTCCAAATTGCACAATAGCAATATTGTAGCTGTTCTTTATGGGTCTAATTAATTGGCAAAGGTTTTCGTAGGTTTGTGCGACACTAAAAATTGGGGCTCCAATGAGGTTATCCCCATTGCTAAGCTGGTGCTGTATAAATTGGCTATTTAAGTCTTTTGCCAAATCTTCATAATTTGGTAATGAACCAGGAGATGAAACAACTCCAAATGCCAAGTCTGGTTCTAATAAGTTATAAAAGCTTAAAGGGCCAATTCGGTCAAACCCCAACATAAAAATGCCAGCTGTTTTTCTCTTTGTAATAGGGCTTCCTTGGCATCCAGGCAATACTTTTACATCACCCAACTCAAAGTCTAAAAAGTCGGTATTTAGAGGATACTCCGCACAAGAGTAAACCATCGTCAATTCAACTTTTATTTCTAGAATGTTGAAAAAATAGTTTAAAATTGCTGCATACCAGTTTCTAGACATTGAAGAATAATCGATCAGAATTTTAAGTATCCCTTTATCTTTCGGAAGATCTTCAACCTTTTCAATTAAAGCCGTATAAACCTTCTTAATTTCACTATGATTAAGAGTAACTACATCTGATTGGCCAAAATGTGCAAAATTAACCTTATGTATTTCATGTTGTTTACTTTCTTCATAGGTTAAAAGCAACACATTATTAATTTTATTTCTTTCTAATAAATCAAATAGATGAGTGCACCTTGGTTCATAGCCAACGGAAAAAATAGCTAAATCATATTCACTCTGAATTAGCTTCGCCCGAGACATATCTTTAATACGAATATTATTCATTTCTAAAATAGCTCTATTTGTTTAAAGGAGAGCTTCCCATTTAATATTTGTTTTAAACTAACAGCTCTTCCAACTCTGGGGAATAGGTTAAAATGTGGAGCTAAGCAGTTCGCTAAACAGAAGTTACCTTCTTTATCAGGGAATAAATTTTTATGATTAGAGTCTTTTTTTGCAACGGGATAAAGTAAACCTAAATCAACTGCTGACTTAATTGCATCCCAAACATCATCAGACACAGAGTTATTAACACTAACAGCTTGGGCCAAATCTGTTCCTAGCTTGACTTGAAGAGTCTGCTCTTTGAAATAAGCTCCTAAAGTACTTAATAACTCAAAAGAGCTTTTACCGCCTTTCTCAAATTTTAATACTTCAAGCTCACTATGTGAGAAGCTTTTTATTCGCTTCCCTTGCAGCTCGGGGGAAATCGAAGAGTTATAGTTAGTACCGTTGACTAAGTGATTAAATAATCTAAAAATTCTTCTCGGGTTTCCGTCTGAGCATCGAGAAATTATCGCTCCACCGCTATAGAGTGAAGTATTTGAGCTTCCGACCCTATTATGGTATTCGTCTCGCAAAAGGAGAACCCCCCTAATTTTTCTTGCGATTTCGTTATTAAACTTATTATCATCACCCTGCTTTAACTTTTTTGCTCTTTCAATAGTAGACTCATTACAATGCCTCTCAATTAGCTGCATGAGGGTATCTTCAGTAACCAATTCTGTCGTATCTTGGGAAAGTTTTGATTCTCCAACAAGGCTCTCTAGCGTGACGGCACTATTACAATCAAATTGACGTAAACGATTTTCAAATAACTTTGTTGCAAATAGCTGAATTTGCCTATCTGACTGAGTTTGGTTCATATTAATTGTTCCAAGTTTATCAATATAAACATACTCTAGATCGTGGCCCACATTTACGTTAGCACTAACTGTTGTTGATAGTGTGTGATGTCGGTATGGCATGGTTGTAATTTTGAAAAAAATATCATTTGCAGAGCGCATGTGTGTGTTCAAAATTTCATGATGCTTTTTCGATAAAAACTCAGCTTCGTCTAAACATAAAACCCACTTGCAGTACTCAGGTATTTCCAATGAATCCGCTATTTTTTTAGTTGCTATTGTAAATGGTGAAAATAGACTTGCATGAAATGCAAGCCCTAAAGACTTCTCTTTATCTGAGAGTGTAATCCCCATACTTTCTTTATTGAAAACTAAGTTCTTTTGATACTCTAGAGATTCTAGTTCCCTTCGAAGCTCATCCGCATTATTGACTTTTTTATCTGATAACCATAAATCTGAAAGTTCCCTACAGATAGCTCTTTGGGCTAAAGCCGCCTCAACGTCATCAGAAATATATTCATCTGTACAGCTTGTTAAGGTATCTAATAGTCTCGCACAAGTGGCGAGGTTTAAGCTCCAGATAAAATACATTTCTTTAGAGTTTTCAAAATTGTTTAATGAGTTAACCCATTCCACTTTCAACGGTACGTACGTGGCTATTAAATTCTTTTCTTTAATAACTTCCTTTGCTTTTTGAATATTGTTGCTCTCTAATGAGTCAGTTCCCACTTTCTTAGATAATTTACGTAAATTTTGATGGGATAGCATCTTAATCAAAGCTGTTTTTCCTGATCCCCTAGAACCCAAAACTATTTGGTTTTTCGATGATTCTAACAATTCAGAAAAAGAATTTGTCCAAATAAACTCACTCACTAACTGATTGGAAGTAAAGTCACGGGCGTTAGAGGCTTCAAAAGCATTTTTTAAATTTGTGCTCATTATTTTCCCTCTTGTAATATTAGAAAATCATCATCAGTTCTCATTGGGCAATACTCCCATCCCTCCTCAAAACATACTTCCGAAACTGCAGACTCTCGTAAATGTAAATTGCAATATTTCAACTCAGGCTGATTAATTAAATGTTCGGACCACCTAAATGTTTCTTTCAATTCAAATGTAGCTTTAATTTCTTTTCGAAAATGTTCTTTTAATACTTTGCGATTTCTACAGTCCCCGAAATACTCCTCATGACTTATGTAATCCCTCGTTTTATCCGCTTGTATCCACTTATTGTTATCGAAGTACGCCCATGAGGTTACTTTACCTAACGCGTTGTAGTTATTAGGGCAATGTCCCTCTATTTGAATTATGTGAAAGAAATTAGCTACACCATTATGGTAGTCCTTGAGGGATGCACTGAAACTTCCCGCTGAAAGTGAGACTATAGGGTGGTTCAGAGAATCGGAGTGAATATCAAATCTTGGAATATGCTTATGACCATGTACGATAACGTCAAACTCGTTTTCAGTTGCAAAACGGAGAAACGATTCTGCGTTTTTCATGATGCTAAAATCATTGTCTGAGAAGGTTCTATCTGTATAATTTTTTGGGTGGTGATGTGTGAGTAAAACTTTTAGTTTATTAGCACAGTTTAATTTAGATAGCTCTTCTCTGAGGGAGTCTAGTTCATGTAGCTCAACTGAGCCATGATGAATGCTATTGCATACACCATCTTTAGCTGATGAATTAATTCCTACTACCAGTAAATTATCATTTAACCAAATTGACCCAAAAGGGCTCGTGTACATATCTCTGAACTGTGCATTCTGCAATAGCCTTGAAAAAAAAGGGTGTTTACTGATGTTTAGATACTTTTTCTCTATAGTTATGTGATCTGGTTCATTATTATCGACAGAGGACTGCTCATCGCCCCAATTGCTATCATGATTACCTGGGATAAAGAAGATATCGGTCTCTTTTACATTTAAAATCTCAGCTATCTTCATGATATTGGAAGCGGCAAGATCAAACTCTGAATATTCAGCACCTTGAGTAATGTCACCAGCTATTAAAATGTGGCTAACACTAATATTCTCAGTTTTAACTAAGTTTTCAAAGTCTCTCAAATAGTTAGGCGTATTTCTACAAGACATATCATCAGGCACTGTAGAAAAGTCTTGAGCCCTTGCCTTAGGTCCAACATGTAAGTCGCTAATTACTAAAAGGTTCATAATAAATAGAGTTGAAAATATTCTTTTGAAGCACCATTGTTCGATACTATACCAAGTTAGCTATTAAGTTTTGTCTTTATTCGCAAAAAGCAATCCACTATTTCTATATCTAGTTATTAAAAATGTTATCTATTCAAGTTGGCTATAAGGAGCATTTCTATGGCTTATCTGGCTGAGATACTTTACTTTCAAGTTGCCTTAGAAGTGTTGATTTCTCCTCTTTATTCAGTGAGTTAACGATTTTGACAATTCTCGCCATTTCCTCAGTTTCACAGAAAAAGTAATTAAGGGGAACATTTAACTCTTCAGCTATGTGCTTCAAGGTCTGTAAATCTGGAATGTGCCGTCCCTTTTCGTAATGATTCATACGACCGCTGGCAGAGCTCGGCTCAATACCAATTCTGATACCCAGTTCTTTTTGAGATATTTTTGCTCTTTGCCTAGCTTCTTTAAGACGCAGAGGCAAAGGGTTGTTAAATGCCAAAGACGTTTCATTACAATAATTACCAGTGCTTAGATTGTCTAAGTTTTAATTTATCACGTATACTTAGGAATTCTAAGTTTTGTTTAGTTGCGACCTCAGTCGTATTATATGATTCAGATAGGAAGATAATTCTTGTGTCAAAAACTTATCCTACAGAGGTAAAGGAAGCAGCTTTAGCTCTAGTCATAAACCGAGGTCTTAGCTCTCGACAAGTTGCTGCAACTACTGGTGTCGCTTACAGCACAATAAGACGTTGGGTAAATGACGCGGAGTCTATTGAGTTGGCAACTACCGGAGAGATTCATCTCGTTCGTGAACTTAAGCTTCAATTGCAGGAGGCGGTAACGGAGCGAGATGTCTTGAAAAGAGCTGTAATTATCATGGCAAAGGAGATGTCTACATGAATCGACCAGCTTTTACTAGATGTAGTAGCTCATATCTGATCTTACAGTTTCTATGAATAGGTTGGGACTTAATCTGACAGGCAGCTATGAGCGATCTACGGACAGCCAACTCACACCACACCTAGGTCAGTTAATCGGCCAATAGCGGTCATTGAATTGTTATAGTAGTAATTCCATATCAACCTTTGCATGTCTAGGCCCCAACCATCAGTGATTTCTTTAATTGTCTTTGCCCCAAATTTTTCGAAGAAAGGAGCTGAAAGATGACTGGCGGTGATATCTATAACTTTCATGTCACTGTCCTTTGCCATTTTCTTAGCGTAAGACATCATTGCCGTTCCGATGCCATTAGCCTGCACCCGTGGAGAAG
>CETM01457095.1_pt1 | contig 14564 bp, 15 predicted proteins | sample 361451 | NCBI WGS metagenome assembly CETM01 (sample SAMEA2622690, study PRJEB7988) | marine metagenome | isolation source: saline water (ENVO:00002010), including
ACCATCAATAGAAAAACCTCCAGCACATTTCATTGGCTCATTAGTTAAAACATATTTTTGTATTTCATCATCACCTGGATTAGTAAAATGAATTTCTGTGCTTATTACTCCACTAGAGAATAAATTCCAATAATTTTCCTTGCCAGGCAAATTATTGCGAATATACAATGCATGACCTGTCAAAAGATAGCCCCTACTTGAAGATAGACTCTTTAACCTATCAATTGCAGCTTTTTGAGTATTGGGCTTACCATATATTTGATCCCTAAAAACAAATATTGAATCACAACCAAGAATTGCTAGATCAGAAGAATATTTCTTAGTATCAAAAGAACCTTTCTTTAATTTCTGCGAGACGGAGAAAGCCTTTGCCTTTGCCAATAATTCCGCTAAAATATTAGGATCAGGATTATTAAAGTCATCTTCATTTAAACCACTTACAGCAATATGATGAGCAATATATGCATTTTCTAAAAGTTTTCTACGAGCGCTGGAGGCTGAAGCAAGAATTAAACTCACAATGAAAAATTAATCAGTAATTAAAGTCGCATTTATGAATAGAGATGAGACCCCACAGATAAATTCATTAGAACTGCTTAGCAGCTTGAGTATTACCCGGCGAGCTATTAGATCAATAAAATGCCTTCCTTTTAATTTAGCCTTTTATAAACTTATTAGTCATAAGGGATTAAATGCATATGAAGTTTTTAATAATAAAAATGAATTTAAATCAAATAAAAAAAAATGGTTTAAAAACCCAAATTCAATTGAAGCTGAGTTTATTTGGTTAATTAAAATAGGGATTTTACGCAGAGAGGTTGATGGGCAAGGACTAACTTCTAGAGTTAGATTAACCCCTCTGGGGAGAGAAATTTTGGATAAGAACCAAAATATTTTACTGACAAATGCTAATTTGATAGAAAAAATAAGAAACAAATTTCTAATGACCCTTAATAAAATATGAATAAAAAGATGAAACCCATAATGGTTATCGGAACATCTAGTGGATCCGGTAAATCACTAATATCTACTGCACTTTGTAGGCATTTTCTACGTTTAGGTGAAAAGCCTATACCTTTTAAAGCTCAAAATATGAGTAACAATGCGTGGGTTGATTTACATGGTGGAGAGATGGCTTACTCTCAAGCTCTTCAAGCCTGGGGGGCTGGAGTTGAGCCTAGTTGTGAGATGAACCCTATTTTATTAAAACCCAAAGGGGACTTAACAAGTGAGGTCATACATTTAGGGAAAAGTGTAGGAATTACAAATTCGCTTGATTACTATAAAGATTGGATTAATCCTGGTTGGAGTTCTATTCTAAAAGGATTAGAAATCATAAATTCATCATACAAAAAAACTAGGCTTATTATTGAAGGGGCAGGTAGTCCGGTTGAAGTCAACCTTAAACATAAGGATATTACAAATATGAGATTAGCTTGTCATTTACAGGCAGACTGTATTCTAGTTGCTGATATCGAAAGAGGTGGAGTATTTGCTCAAATAGTAGGGACATTAGAATTACTTGAACCTAATGAAAGGGCTCTAATAAAAGGAATAATAATAAATAAGTTTCGTGGTGACATTTCACTATTTGAAGATGGAGTCAAATGGATTGAGAGTAATACAAGCATTCCCGTTTTAGGAGTTTTACCTTGGATAGACGAAATATTCCCTGCTGAGGATTCTCTAGATTTAATAGACAGAAAACAAAAGATTGGCGATAAAGATATAAATATTACGATAATAAAATTACCATCAATTAGCAATTTTTCTGATATAGATCCCTTAGAGTTTGAGAGTACAGTAAATGTTAAATGGATTAATCCTGGAGAAAGAATTGGCAATCCTGACTTATTATTGATTCCTGGTAGTAAACAAACATTAAAAGACCTAAAGAAATTAAAAGATTCCGGACTAGTATCTCAAATCAAAGAATACATTAAAAATGGAGGTAACATTTTTGGAATTTGTGGAGGCATGCAAATAATGGGCCATTATCTAATAGATTCAAATGGAATTGAGTCAAATCAATTGAATCAAAATAAGGGGAAAGTCCTAGGTTTAAACATTTTCCCTATTAGTACATACTTTAATAAAGAAAAGGTATTAAAGAGAGTTAAATATGAAAGTATATGGCCTTCCAAAAGTAATATTAGTGGCTTTGAGATTCATCACGGGCGATCTACAATATTAGATCAAAATATTAAATTTATTGCTAAGGAGAAAAATGCAGGTTACTATAAAGAAATCTCTAAAGATTCATTCGCGGCTGGTACATATATCCATGGATTATTTGAAAATGGTTGCTGGAGAAGACATTTCCTTAATAAACTTAGGGAAAGAAAGAAATTATCACCGCTAAATACTGAAATAAAAGATTATAAATTTGAGAGAGAAACTATTATTAATATTTTAACAAATCATTTCGAAAAACATATTAATACAATATCACTAAGATGACAAGTACACACATAAAGATTCACTGGCCAAATGGGAGCACATCCTACGTCAAAAAAGGGAGTGAATGGATAAAGTCAGCCTTAGACGCTAATATAGAAATACCAACTGGCTGCCTTAATGGAAGCTGTGGTGCATGTGAAATCGACGTAAATGGTGAAACAGTAAGAGCCTGCATATCAAGAACTCCAAATACGGATTTTGATCTTAAAGTGATTTTCTCAGAAGATCCCTACTGGTAAAATATATTTAAAATTAATCACTAATTTTTTCTGTATATGTCATTCGTGAGGTTCAACTAAAATGAAAAATACTAATACTGTTTCCCAGATATATCTTTCAAATCATTCAGATGATCTACCGCCATTTTTAAAAAAGAATAGTGATTCAATCAGAAAATACTTAAAAAGTAATCAGCATAATATATATACATTGAGAACCATGAGAGAATTTATTAAAGATAATTTTAATTCAAGTGTAATATGGGCATATGATAGTTTGAGGCCTTATTCCTATAAATCAGATCTTGGGAGATTTTGTCTCCTATATATTCATGGTGGATGGTACTTTGATATTGGTATAAGGTGCATAAACAGTTTCAATGTAGATGATACGATAGATTTAATGTGTTTTCGAGATGAACAAAGACATTCAAAAACTTCTTGGGCAGTAGCAGGAGGTATAATATGGTCTAAGCCAAAAAACGAAATCCTTCTAAATGCAATCGAAAATATAATAATTAACTGTAAAGATAAATGGTATGGGAAAACTCCATTATGTCCTACAGGACCTTCACTATTTGGGGAGTCAATAGCAAAATTAAATAGAGATAAAAAAATATTAATTGGAGACTTAATCAGACCAAAGATAATATTTACCAGAAAAAATATTCCTATTATGAGAAGAATTTTCAAGTCTAAATTTATACTTCCAGATGGCAAGGAATTTGCTCTAGTAAAACCATCAGCTGGAGGAGACCTGTCAGCATTTGGAGCAAAAGGTACAAATAATTATAATAAGTTTTGGCATGAAAAATCAGTTTACAAGAAAATTCCAATTGACATAGATATCTCTAATTTAGATTCTACAAAAATCCTAAAATCTAATAAAAACTGCTAATGTTAGATAAGCATGATTCAATAAAAATATCGTCTATTCTTTTAAGGTAATCTAAGGATTTCAAATGTCCCTCCCAAGCAATTTTTGAAGCCAAAGATTCATTATCAATTGCCCAATGCAAAACTTCATCAAGATCTGAGTAATCAGTCTTAATAGGAATATAATGGATATAAGGTTCCATATCAGTTTCATATAGTAACTTCTGAATATGGATAGGCTTAAAAACTAAATTTCCTCTTAAAAACTTCTTTATAGTACCCCAAGAACATCCGTGCTTGTTATTACCTGGTATATCTAAGTAATATTTAAATTTCATAAATGAAGCTTCACGAACTCTTTTACTATAAATACTTTTAGATTTTAACCATTCTCTTACTAATGATTTAGGAATATTATTTTGAACTATATTAGTTATTTTTAAATCCATATTCTTATTTTTTTCATACATAATGCAAACCTTTACTCTTAAAAGATTAGACAATTCGTTCATTGATTTTATTGGATCACCAGTAGTACTGCCTCGCCAGAATAAGCTAGGAAATCTTTCAGTCCAAGTACTTAAAAATGTATTATAATTTTCCCAATATTTAACTCGATCCAAATTAAGAGATTCAAACATTGCATATTCATCAGGAATTAAATTTTTAGTATCTTCATCAACCATAGAAAGATAGCCAGGCTGAGGCCAATCACTTGCATTTAGTTTAAATACCGAACATGAACTAAATTTATTTTCCAGCTTAATAAGATTAGGCAGCCAAAAACTCAAACAGTTTCGGATTCGTTTTACATTCTGGCTATTATCATCAAGTCCATATGGTAACTCTAAAAATACAGAAGAATAATTAATATTAGACAGTGAAATATGGACCCTCAAGCATAAATCAATTAATTTCTTATCGAAAATAATAGAGGAAATTATAATATTCTTACTCTTAGCCATTCGACTAATTAGATCAATTGTCCTAGGGTGACTAAGCAAATTAAGTTTGGCAAGGATTGTATTGCCTTTTCACAAGACAATCATCGAATTATATAAAGTATAAAGTAAATTGGCTTATTTATAAATAATTTTTCATACTTCAAAAAACTACTTTTAGGCAAGAAGGGTACGGGAGTATAAACTTACAGAATCTCAACTGTATGATAGGATTAAATCATTATAGCCTTTACAAAAGGTCTAAACTTTAAAAAAGTATTCATAAAAACAGTGAAGCTTTCTATTATTATTCCTTGTTTTAATGAAAAAGATACTATTCTTGAATTAGTAAGATGTGTCAAAAATTCTTCAATTGAAAACAAAGAAATAATTATTGTAGATGACGGTTCTAATGACGGCACAAAACAAATATTAGAGAGCCATAAAAACGAAATCGACAAATTATTAATTCATCCGATTAATAAAGGCAAAGGAGCTGCATTAAGAACTGGAATAAATGCAGCAACTGGTGATATTTGCATTATACAGGATGCTGACTTGGAATATGATCCGCAAGAATACAATATAATGATAAAGCCAATAATTGATGGGAAAGCAGATGTTGTCTTCGGTAGTAGATTCCATGGTGGTAGACCGCATCGAATAGTTTACTTTTGGCATAGAATTGGAAACGGGTTTTTAACCTTAATGAGCAATATATTTACTGACCTTGATCTAACAGATATGGAGACCTGCTATAAGGCTTTTAAAAGAGAAGTCATACAATCAATAAAAATTGAAGAGAATGGGTTTGGGTTTGAACCAGAAATAACTGCGAAAATCTCAAAAATGAAATTAAAGATTTATGAGGTAGGTATATCGTATTATGGTAGAACATATTCAGAAGGCAAAAAGATTTCTTGGAAAGATGGTTTCAAAGCTATTTATTGCATCTTAAAATATAATATATTTTCCTAATAATTGGGAAGCAAAGTATCAAGAAAAGGGAATTAATATAAATAGTAAATATTTTTATTAACTACTAATCGATTTTTTCTTAGTAAAGCCTGCGACTGTTGCGAGCAAAAACATTCCCAATAAAGCTGCTACAAGAATTAGGTTGGCTCCCTGACTAACACCAGCTCCAACTGCAACAATAATTGAGTCGCTAATTAGTAGACTCAAAATTAGAGCAGGCGTAAATATTCTCCATTTAGTTCCACCTATTCCAATGGCATAGCTAAGGAAATCGAATAGTCCCGTCATAAGAAGGCCACACATTAGAAAAAAATTACCCTCTAACTGATTCTGGTTAAATCCCTCAATTCTTTTCATAGCTTTAACGCCAACTAGGCGCCTTACAGGTTCACGTCCATAATTTCTAGCGATGAAAAAAGCAGCTTGACAAAAGATTAGGTCCGCTAAAAGAATCGTTATGTAACCAGTTTTAAATCCCAAAAGAGAACCTGCCAAAAGTGAATATGCTGAACTAGGTAAAGCAGGCAGAATTATACTTATTCCCCGCAACAACATTATTCCTAAAGGAGCCCATATCCCCATACTCTCGACGGCATTTCGAAGAGGTTCAATCCCATATGTTTGTATTAAATAAAGAAGAATTACAACTGCAGAAACAACTGATGTAATTACTAAAAATTTTCGAAACCGCTTGATAGTAAAAATCATCTAATAAAAACGGAGAGGGTTTTTGTCGACTTAGGACAATCCTATACAACTATGATCAATATCGTAAGGATTTTTATTAAGTCTTTCTACAATTACCCTACAATATATTCAGTACTATATGGACAGAATAGGGTAAATGAATAGACAATAAGAAAAAACAGGAGCTTGCTTTATTAACGGTAGAGATATAGATGGCATTTTAAATTCCATATTTGCTTCTAAGAACTTCAATAAATAATTTTAAAATAACTATAAAAATTAGAAGTATTTTTATAGATTGTAATTTGGTCAGATAAGATAAGTTATAACTTGATTCAAATATACGTTTTATATAGATCTCAGTAATGGTTTGAATCTATTCAATTTGCTCTTATGTATAAATACATAGTTAGCTTCTAATACTGATTCAAAGGTTGTGATCGGCTTAAGAATTTTCTGGTCTTTTAGATACATATACATTTTGTAGCCCTGTTTAAATAGAGGTTCTATCAAATCATCAATACTATATGAGAAACCATCAAGGAACCATGGGTTTATCTCCATTATTATTGTTGGATCATTCTCATCTATTAGTTTCTTAGCACCCTTAAGAGCAAAATATTCTGCACCTTCTATATCTAATTTTATCAATGATATAGGTTCTCTGATTAATCCTGATCCATCTAAATGAATAGTTCTACTGATTATTTCTGTTGTCTTATTCCACCTAACTTGATTTTCAATGTCTCCATGATTATCTTTTCTAGAACCTAGATAAGCTTGACCTGCCATTAAGTGACCTGCTGCTTGAAGTGGAATCTTGAAACTTGCTAATTCATTTTTATCACTAATTGCAAGCATGTGTAGGGTTACGTTTTTCAAGGATAATCTTTTGCATATCTTTGTCAAAGTTTTAAAAGTAAATGGTATTGGTTCGAAGGCAATTACATTGCCATTCTCCCCAACCAAATTGGACATGTGATAGGTATACATTCCATAATTAGCGCCTATGTCTATAACATTTTCACCTTTTATAATTGCATAATTTAAAAGTTCTATTTCTGCTTCTGTCATCACATTATTTACTATATCTCGTGACATAGACCATGCCTGTATATAGCTATAAATTGATGTTCCTTTAAGAGGACCTAATATGTACTTTGCTATGTCTCTAATAGGCGAGTTTACAGCTTTCATTTTTTAATTTTCTCAACTATTTATTTTAACATGAAAAGTAAATAATAGTTTAATTAGTATTTTGAGATTCAAGCGCATGCTCTATTTGCTCATTTGTAAAGTTTGCCTTAGGAAAGCCATAATGTATATTTTTCGTTAGTCTTGATTCTATTGTTTCCTCAATATTTATTTTCTTAATTAGACTATGTAATAATATTTTATCTTCGTTTGCCAAATCTTTATTCTTTTTAAGTATTTCTTCCTCTCCTATGTTTAATACCAAGGAAGAATTACCTGTCTTTTGGATTATATGAAAAAGACTATAGAGATAGTCACATACAGGTCCTCTGGTGAATTCAACATCAGACCTGTTTTTCACTCCTTCGAAACCACCTTTAACTGGATAAAAATCAAGGAAATCTGTCCTTTTTAGGGCAAATATATTTTCACCGCCCAAGGTTAATATTAAGCTTTTAAGAAATTGTTTATTTTTATTTATGAATTTATTTGCCTTTATTCTATCTAGCATAGATGTTTGTATTGAGTCAGACCATAAGGCATATGTAATTGTTAAATCGCTTATGTACATAGGTACATGAACAACAAGTGAATCTACAAAGGATATGTGATGGCATGGATGAGCAGCTCTTTCTATTAGTTTCATAGTGAATTTAGTATCTAAGCCTTTAATAGGAATAGGTTTTTCAAGAAGCCAATGTTCATAACCAGGACCAAAAGATGTCGCAGATGTGAGTAACATTGTCCCATGGTGATGAAGTGACTTGGTTGTAATATTCGTTTGTTTACCTGGCAGAGGAAGCCAACAGTTTGCGACAAGATGAAAGTCAGAATTTCGATATATAGGTAAATCTAATACAGGGTAATGCTTCCTTGAAATAAAATTTTTACTCTTTAGGTTTAATTCAATAATTTCAGACAATATCTCTTTTTTGTATGTCATTGATTTGAGAATATTAAAAGAGTTTTTATGTGCTTTCCTTTTATCTGAAGTTGTCTTGAATATTTCTACTAATTCTTTAATATATTTAGAGGTATTAGAGTACATTTCAATCTTTGGATTATTCATCATAAAATAATATTACTGTCCAGTTATATCTTCTCTTTTATTTAATTTTGGCTTATAACTGTTTATAATTAATTGATTACATTCTCTTGAATAACTACCCTTTTCAGAATATTTAATTTCATATTTATCGCAAAGCTCTTCAAATGCCCTTCTCTCTCCTCTTGCCATATCAGTTGAATGACAATACCAATCATCAAAGAGTAGAATAGCTCCTAAAGATATCTGACCTCTTTCGAACAAAGGATCTAATGCATCAATAGTAGATTGATATAAATCACAATCTACATGTATTAAAGAAAATTTAATATCATTATTTACTATTTTCAAAGTATCACTATACCAACCTTTATAAATATTGAAAAACTTCTTATTTATACTTCTCTTTAATATGCGATTGAATTGACTTAATGTTAGATAATTAGCTCTACCTTTCCCCCACTCGCCTCCAATTACATGAATAGATGATTTATCTATTTCAGAAACCGCCTCAGGAAATCCTTCGAAGCTGTCGAAAAAATGAAGATTTTTCTTTGGTTGAAGGCTTTGATCCGCATAATTCTTATTAAACCAATCGCAAGAAACTGCTAATGCTACCGAAGATCTAGCTGAACAAGTCCCAAATTCTGCTATATCGCCATGCACTCGTGAATTAAAAATATAGCCGCAAGCATTTGTAAGGGCTTTTGTGAGATCTTTTTGATTATCTGTATATTCTAAAGTTCGTTTTTTAATTTTAATTAAATCTATCTTATGCTTTACACTCCTTTTGAAGACTAGTAAGTGGTTTAGAACGGATACAAATGATATGCGTAGAAAAGATACAAAACCATCACGCTTGTAAACGCGAAATATCTTTTCTTTGAGATTCTCTTTTTCTGAGGTAATTGCCACCAATTCAGAGTATAAATAAATATGATACATCATACCTCAATCTTTTACAAAAACCAAATTAAAGTTCATGTGGCTAGGCCTCTGTTCACAACTTCTGAAGAATTATAGGATTTGTTTGCTAATAAAAGTATTCTAGACATAACCAAATTATCTATATTTTTTTAAAGCCATATTATCAACTATCTTTTCTTTAAAAGGAATATGATCCCATATGTTTTTGATTTATTTGATAATATGGGTGCGAATAAAAGATATAATTGCGCCAAATTCTAAAAAAGGCTACCTTTTACTTCCCTTCAGTTACTGTCTCAAACAAGGGCATTTAAGTTACTGAAAAATACATTATAAGAATTATAACTACTTATGATTTTGATTTCATCTATATAACATCCATAACTAATATGATTGTTAAAATAACAGATCAGATGTATTTGCTTATTCTAAGTAAATGTAAAAATCAAATGAAAAATAAAGAGAGGGTGATCATTCAGTAGGGACTTCATAGCTATTCCTGAAAAAACATCGGATTATTTTTTTCAATGCAACTACAGCGCCTTATGGGAATTCTTTGCAATTCATCCAAAAGTTCCCGTTGTGCAGAGAAGAAGTATGTCATCCCTCTCATAGGAATTTCATGAGCGCTATGTCAATGGTGGCTTTTTACTTGGCCAATAAGTGCTGTCATGTGAACAAAAACACCTAGTTCAACTGGGGGAAGTCCTCCTGGCGAAAAAAAAGGGAACACGCACTCTATCTCTACGGGAAAAAGCCTTTGAACCCTTTTTTTATAATTTGATATGAGAGTTCAATTTGAATGAATTAGAGAGTTATTCTTTTAAAGCGCCAAAAGGTTGTAAGATGGGGATAACTCGCAAATACTCCCTAAAACGGAATTTATAATTATGGCTAAGAAAGGTACTAGGATTGTAGTAACACTAGAATGCACTGAATGTCGCACCGTCCCCGATTCTGAAAAGCGTTCTCCTGGAGTGTCAAGATACACCACTGAAAAGAACCGCAGAAATACAACTGAAAGATTGGAACTTAAAAAGTTCTCCCCACAACTCAATAGAATGACTATTCACAAGGAAATTAAATAGTCACATAAAATCCCCCCTTTAAAAGGTTAGTATGCTCAAAGATGAATATTCCTGTTAGCAAAATAATTTCCGATAAAAACAATATTAATAATGCTGTAGATTTAACAGTAAATAAGCTAGATATCAAAGATGACTTTGAGTTAGGCTTTCTTAAGCGCAACTATAGGGGAGGTGACTTATCTCCCTATATCGAGAGGTTAATTGGGATTGGTTTTAATGAAAAAGGTAAAGTCTTAGATGCAGGTTGTGGCTATGGTCAATGGTCTATAGCACTTGAATGTCTAAATAATAATGTATTAGGCGTAGATATTGAACCAAAAAGGATAGCGTTCTGCGAAGCCTTAAGCAAAAGGCTTTCATTAAAAAATAATAATTATATTTGCAACACTATTGCTGAGATGGAAGGAGATTATCTAAATACATTTGATGCAATCTTCTCATATTCCTCATTAGAGTTAACACCTTTTCTAGAAACTATTCAATCATTTTATTCTATGCTCAAAACCAAAGGTAAACTTTATTTAAGTTGTTATGATTTGGGATGGATGATATATCTAATAGAAAATAAACATGGAGAGAATAAATGTTATGACTCCAGGAAATGGGCAATTGAATGCATAAAGAATACCAATTCCTATCTTGCGAATAAAAAATTTAATAAATCCTCCTCCAATGATGGAATGTATATTCCTCAAGATATAATTTTAGATAAATTAAGCCTTATAGGCTTCGAAATCATCTCCGTTTGTGGAGATGGATTGACAACTAATGAAGAAGGTAGAGGTACCTATCCATTCGCAATCTCGGAATATGATTCATATACTGCTTTATATGAAATTATATGCGTAAAAAAATAAGCACAATAAAAACTCTATTTAATGATCCAGGGGTCTAGGAGCCCCCTGGATCATTTTGGTGTAAGAGAATAATTTCACTCTGCATTCATTCCAAACAATTACCACGGTAATCAAGAATAAAAGAGTTTTAAGATATCAATCAATTGGTCACAAAATATTGAGATAATTTGTTTATGATTTTTTTTCATTGTTAAATAAGAATTATATAATGCACTGTATTAGAAACAAATTCAGTGTTTTTAGACTGCTATGGAAACACCTTATGTAAGTCTAATTAGCTTTTAATAATTTCTCTCAAACTTTATTCTTTTGTAGAATTATATGGTTAAATAACTTAATCCATTCCTTAGCAAGTGCATGCCCATTATATTCTTTGAACCAAATTGAGTTTTTAGGACATTTTATTTTTCCATTGCGTGATTGATTAAATATGTCACTTATGTGCCTAGTTACATCATCACTATTTTGCACATTTAAAATTTGTGGTGGTAGATCATATCCCCATAAATTTTTGAAATCATGCTTTTTATAGTTTACTGATTGCATAAAAGGAACTCCATGAGCAATGCACTCCCAAGCTGTAGAACCCCATGATTCACCAGGAGAAATTATAAATTCTCCTACAGCCATATCAGCGTATTCAGATAATATGTAAGTAATAATTGATCTAGGCATTAAAGGTATCCACTCTATATATGGTTGCAGATTAAGCTCGGCTATGAGCTTTTTGCTATCCTCTACATTATCGCCCCAACTAGAAAGAAACAGCTTGCATTCTCTAGTTATGTTTTGATCTATAAAGTGCTTGAAACCAATTATTAATAGATTATTATTCTTGTTGCAGGTTGGCCAAGTTGAAATGTCATTCTTATTTTTATCGAATACCCAAATATGTCGCATAAATGAAAATATTTTAAACGTTTGTTTATTAGATATCTTTTCTAAAAGAGTTTTATCTAGATGTTTTCTCTCATTAATTCCTGATATAGGTTTAGATTCTAAGTAGTACGCAGGTATATGAAGATAAGAAAAAGGTATGGAATATTTCTTCAAGGTATCTTCTGTTATTCCTGGTAACCAATTTATTACTTTTCGTGTTTTTCGAAGACCATCAAGTTGAGTGTAGAAGAGTAATTTCCTCAGTGGCCATTGCAAGTTTAAAGTTTCCAATTTCTTTTTGCATTCGTTGTCAGCTAGCCATTCAATTCCAACTCCATATGGATAGAAAATATCCAATACCTTATTCATTCTCCGGAATATTGCAGGTGTCAGTCCAGAACCAACACAAATATCATATTCAGATAATTCATTAGAAAAATTGCTAAGATCCAGAGGCAAGGTGAGCTTATCTGGCCTTCCTATTACCGAAACTAGACCATTCGGAATATCTAAGCATGAGATACTTTTTTGGTAAAGTTTAATATCAACGGAGTCCCATGAAGGAGCATGTATAGGGTTCTCATGAGATTTACCTTCATTGCTGTAGAGATATAAATGCGCATCAATATTTAGATCTAATAGATACCTTAATAAGGCAAAGTTATTATTACATGTATTACCTAGCAGAGCCACCTTCATTTCTTAGAAGTTCCTTTTCATATAATTTACTTTTATACTATATCATAATTATTAAACACATTTATAATTTTTTATTGTAATTCTGAAATATAGAGAAAAGTTCTTTTTCCCTCTCCCAACGGAAAAATTATTTAAATTGCGGTTAATTCAAAAATAGAAGAATTAGAAATAAATGAAGTATTTAAAATTGGTTTTATTAAAAGGGATTACAAAGAAGGTAATTCATGCCTTTATCTGGAGTAAAAGGAAATTTGCAATCAATTGATTTGGAAAGCCTTTGTGCATTTGGCGAGGTTTTTACGCAAATGAAGCCTGATTCAATTAGACTTCCATTTTCCGCTGAGGAATTATATGGAAAAATGCATTATTCGAAATTTTAGCAAAGAAAAAATAATTTCATAAGAGATTTTAACAAGATGAGCTAATATCTAATTAAATATTCCTTATGATGCACCCTGGATTTGCCTTTACCTTTAAATCGCTTAATGAGCAATATCCGACCGCTCTATGAATAATTCTTTTTCTATTCCCAAGTAATAATTTGATTTAATTATGAAAATTATTCCAAATACTAGGCCATGGTTTCCAAAGAAGATGAGAGAAGAAATAATTCAGGATATCAATTATGTTATGTCTTCGGGGAAACTAATGTTAGGCAAGTACGCAAATTTAATCGAGAAAGAATATTCTAAAATAACTTCTGCAAACTACTCAATATCAATAACTAGTGCCACAGCCGGTCTTCAAATTGCTCTTAAGTATATAGATATTGCAGGAGGAGAAGTTCTTGTACCTGCGGCAAGCTTTATTACAGATGTGAGTTCTATTCAGATGGAAGGAGGAACACCTGTTTTGGTTGATATCAACCCCGATACATTAACTTTTGATATTGAAGACTTGAAGAAAAAACTTACACAACGAACCAGAGCGATAATATGGGTTCATTTGACTGGTTATATAGGTAGTGAGTATCAAAAAATTCAATCATTTGCCAGAGAGAATGGTTTGTTTCTAATCGAAGATGCCGCTCATGCTCATGGAGCAAGAATAGATGGAAAGGTTGCTGGTTCTTTAGGAGATGTAGGTATATTTAGTTTTTATCCTACGAAAGTAATTACCGCTGGAACAGGTGGTATTTTGACCACAAATGATAAGAAATTGTCAGATTTTGCAAGAGACATTAGACTATTTGGAACAAACCAAATAACTGGCGAAGTATCACTTCAGGGTAGTGATTGGTTTCTAGATGAATTTCGTAGTTCTGTTGGTTATCGTCAAACTAGTTATCTTTTGGAGAATTTAAAAAGACGTAGAGAAATAGCAAAAATTTACTTGGAAAGACTAGAAAGTTCAAGAGAATTCAAATGCTTAAATATATCTAAGGATAACTTACCATCTTGGTTTCAATTTCCAGTATTTTGTCATCCAGAATTAAATGCAAATAAACTGAGGAATATTCTCACTAAAAACGGTGTGGAATGCAAGCCAATATATCCTCCAATTCATAAGGAAGTACTTTTTCGGTCATTATCTCAGGAAGGGCTAAAAAATTCCGAAGAAACGCTTGAGCGATCAATTTGCCTACCGATGTATGTTAATTTAACTAATAGTGAAATTGACATTGTTATTGAGAGATTATTTCAGGCGATAGATCAACAATGAAAGTTTGTGTGACTGGTGCTTCAGGTTATCTAGGCCAATATTTGGTTGAAGAG
>CETM01062770.1_pt1 | contig 14531 bp, 16 predicted proteins | sample 361451 | NCBI WGS metagenome assembly CETM01 (sample SAMEA2622690, study PRJEB7988) | marine metagenome | isolation source: saline water (ENVO:00002010), including
GAAATATCGTGGCGTGACACGGTTGTGTTCCGCGGCCCTGAATCGCTCCAGGTCAAGGCCTAACAATGGCGCTAAAGGCTTAGTGGTCCTACAACGACTCAGAAGTCGAGCTTCCAATCACCCCCAATGCTCAACGAATCGCACTGGGGGATGACCTCTGCACCGACTCGCTCGATCTGTTCCTTGACCTCACTGACATCACCAGATGGGCAATCCATCTTTGCGACCACCAGCGAATATCCCGCAGCCGCGAACTCTTGCAGATCTTCAACTATTTGCTCCGCCGAACCGGAACAGATTTTTCTCGACGATCCAGCAGATAACGGGTCTGTTACTCGCATTGTCGTTGCAGCCATCATGATGAAATCTGAAGTGGGTCGCCCCAGGTCACTCAACTCTTCACTGATGATGTCCTGTAAATCGGCATGACGATTAGGGTCAGCAAACGGATCCAGGAACACGGGATAAAAACCGTCACAAAAGTGTGCCGCCCGCTTTGCACCCAACGGCGACACGCCCCCATAAATAATGGGCGGCCGGGGTTCTTGCAGCGGTTTCGGATCCATAGAGATGTCGTTGAATGAGTAATAGTCCCCGTCAAAAGAAACGAAATCTTCGCTCCAACACCTTTTATAAATTTCGATGCACTCCACCGTTCGTTTACCACGCTCGGCGAACCCAATCCCCAGCGCTTCAAACTCCTCAGCCATCCAACCGGCGCCAACCCCAAACAAAAGACGACCAGCAGCCAAAACATCAACCGTCGCGAACTGTCGAGCATCGCTTAACGGGTGACGGTAGGGCGCAACCAGAACACTCGTACCGAGCTTTATCTCCGATGTAGACCCAGCAACCGCACCCATAACCACGGCCGCATCGAGCATCTCGTGCCTAGACGAATACGTTCGCGCACCAGTTTGATTGGCAATATGAGCGCTCGAAGTTTCCGAAGGCATACACACATGATCGGGAAACCACATCGAGTGAAATCCCGACCGTTCAGCACATTGCGCAACTTCAACTGGCTTCAATAGTTCACCAGGAACGCTGCGGGTGTAGTTGTTGACATCATCGCGGTAGCCGATGCCGTGCGTATTGGCGTATAAACCAATTTTCATGACCAAGCTCCTTGGGATCGTGCTCTAATTGAGAGCGTCGCGATCAACTTGAGAGTTGTCATTGAAACTAGTTGGTACCAACGAAGGGAGTTGCGCCGTGACTGACATCGAAAGCCGATTGGCTCGGCTCGAAGACATCGAAGAGATCAAACAGTTGAAGGCAAAATATTGCCGCTACTGCGACGAAGGATACGACCCTGACGGAATCGCAAGCCTCTTCACCGAAGACGGGGTCTGGGATGGGGGGAAGACCTTCGGAGTAGCGAATGGCGGAGACGCAATCCGCAAACACTTCCAGGGAGCCGCGAGCAGAATTTCCATCGCGCGACACCAAGTCATGAACCCGATTATCGAAGTCACAAACGACACAGCTACCGGTCATTGGCTTCTCTTTCAACCCTGCACCGATGGAACCACCGGCGAAGCTGTGTGGTTAGCCGCCACCTACAACGATCAATACGTAAAGTCAGACGGCGTGTGGTTAATAGACCGTTTAAGTATCGATGTTGCGTTCTTCTCTCCGTACGACAAGGGCTGGGCTGAACAACAGTTCCTTTCGGGGAGGGCTCCGTAGAAACGAAATCAGCTGTCTGGTTTGGCTGAAAGATCAGTCAAATCATCGCCGGTGAGTGACTCCCAAGCCGACAAGAAGTTTGAAGTCTCTGAAGACCAGAGATCAATCCACTCCTCGTCGCTATGGCTAGATCGCAAATCCACCATCTGTTGTACACCCCGGCCGACTGTCACCCGAAGTGGGGGAGAAGGGTCTCGAATCAGTTGACCAATGCAAGCCGCTACGTCTTCAGGTTCTGATGGAAACGCGTGGTCGTACCCAACGCTGAAACCCCAGTTTTTTGCCACCGGACGGTATGGGCTGTCTCGATTGGGTCGACCAGTTTTCTCTCTGATCGGTGTTGCGACGGCTCCGGGCTCAACAAGACTCACGTGAATCCCGAAAATCGATGCTTCACAAGCGAGGGTTTCGGTTAGCGCCTCAACCGCCCACTTTGATGATGAGTACGGACCAAACATTGGTATAGCTACTCGCCCGGCGACCGAAGAAATATTGATTATGTGCCCGAAACCCTTATCGCGCATGGTTGGAAGGGCGGCCTGCGTGCAACGAATCAAACCGAACACGTTAGTTTCGAACAGTTGCTTCCAGGCATCCAACTGAAACTCCTCGACCGAGCCAATCGGGCTTAAACCGGCGTTGTTTATGAGGACATCAATATCCCCTGCCTTTTGAAAGGCGGTATTTACTGAGTCGTCATCCTCGACGTCTAGTTGAAGAACGCGAAGGTCAAGATTTTCGCTCGACGCTACAGACTCCAGGGATGCACCCATTGAGGTGTCACGCATGGAAGCCCAAACGGTCAGCCCACTTCGAGCTAACTCCAGTGCTGTAGCACGACCGATTCCAGTTGAAGTTCCAGTGATCAAGGCAGTCAACATCACACGTAGTCTCGCGCGCGGATCACCGATATATCTCAAACCCAGTTGTTTTCGGATGTTTCAGTAAGCCAGTAGTCTCCTCGCAGATACGTTGGGTAGAACTTGATCAGAGGGGGACACTAGCTATGGCCCTAAATGCCTTGCTAGATATTGAGTTGAGTGTGCCGGACCCGAGCTGTCTGACTGACTTCTGGGTACGTCGAGGGATGCTCGAAAGTGCCGAAGGTGTGCTTGGAACCGAAGACCGTGACGTTCAAATACGTGCCGTCGAAGGCACATATCGACACATGTCGAAACTTCACCTTGGCTGTGAAGCCGAAAAAGATCTCATAGACATCTACCAACGACTAGCTGATATGGGTGTCAACTCAGAAATTATCGATACTCGACTCACTTGCGTAGACCCAATCTTCTGTCATCGTGTTGTTGTTGACGTGACAGCCCCTCATCCCCTCACTCCCACACAATCACGAGCCCACAACCCTCCAGGTGAACAGAACCGCGTGAACCTAAGAGCGGAAGCAGTAGTCGAAAAAGCTCCTCGTCCTCCGCGAAGGCTGGGCCACTTCGTTATGGGAACACCGAACTTTAAAGAAGCAACCAAGTTCTTCGTTGAAGGGTTGGGTTTCAAGATTTCCGATCAGATCTTGAAGGGTGTCGCAACTTTCATGAGGGTCGAACAAGACCATCACAATCTTTTGATCCACCCGGGTCCCACGTCCTATCTCAACCACTACGCGATGGAAATGGACGACGTAGACGCGATTGGTAAGGCCGGCATGGAGGTGCTGGCTGAGCGCGAAGACGCAAGTGTCGTCGGCGTCGGCCGACACGTACTTGGATCCAACATGTTTTGGTACATGCTTGATCCTCAAGGAAATATGTTCGAGTTCTTCTCCGACATCGACCAAATCGTTGACGACGAAGCATGGGACCGAGATTTCGGTCGCAGAGATTGGGAAGGCTCAGACGGTCCTGCCGGCTTTTCGGTGTGGGGACCGAAAGAACCCGAGGTGTTCTTCAACCCCACCGACATAGCGACCATCGCTGCCGGTCGGGAAGCTGCGGGATTACCAAATTGACCTCACACTCCCAGGACCTGATGGCCGATAGCGCATCATGAGAAGTATCGAAGATCTCATCACCGATATACAAGCCCGACATGATGATCTTGACTCTCATGCCGAGACAGCAGAACGCCTAGGTAAAGCACCCGAAGCTCTTGTCGACATTATGAGGGAACTGCGGATCCCGCTCGTTAAAGTACCCGCCTGTATTGGCGGCGATGAGTTGTCGATGATTGACCAGCTCCAGTATTTCGAAGCGCTGGCTTACTCGAATCCGACCGCCGGATGGACTGGCTTCAACCATGCCGGAGCAGCAGGGATGTGTGGTGCTCGTCTCAACGACGCCGGTGTCGAAGCCATCTTTGGATCAAACGCAACGCCATTCTTCGGAGCTGTGTCTGCGCCGTCGGGTCGGTTCATTTCAGTTGATGGAGGCATCGAACTCAACGGCACTTACCGATATGCGAGCGGAGCCACCCACGCAGAATGGTTTCTGGTTACCGCAATTGAAGATAGGGAGCAACCCGCGGCTCGCCTTGTCGCGATACGAGCCCAGGACGTTTCGCTCAGCGATGATTGGGATGTGATGGCACTTAAGGGCACCGGAAGTGTCAACGTCACTGTTGACTCACTCTTTGTCCCAGACCACTTACTGGCCGACCCTTTCCTTCCTCCAGAACGTGGCGGGCCGATGTACACGGTTGGTTACCAGGCGTTCGTGGCAGGAGAAAATCTGGGCTTTTCTTTAGGGGTCTGTCAACGGTTCCTTGACGAGATCGTCTCCTACGCGGCAACGAAATCTCGCGGTGGCGACGGCCGTTTAGCTGACCGGGGAGCCTTCCAATATGAGCTGGGTAAATCGCAGCTCGAAGTTGATGCTGCGAGAGCGTTTGGCCTAAAAACCCTAGATGAGGCAGGCGTGACCTGTGAACGTAACCACGGTCTGACAGATGCAGAAGAAACCACAGTGGTATCGATGCTTGCATTCTCCACACAAAGTGCCGTAGACGCCGTCAGTCGCCTCTATCACTTCGCGGGTGCCGAAGCCCTATTCAGCGACCATGTCCTGCAACGATGTTTCCGAGACGCTCACGGCTCAGCCCTGCACCACGTCGCCTCCAACGTCGCGTACGACAAATTCGGGAAAAAACTATTAGAGCTTGAGTAAAGCGAACCGCAGGCCTTTCACGGTCTAAGTTGATCGGGACTCAACGATCACTAGATAGCTCAACAACAGAGTTATGCAAGGGGAAAACATGGAACTCGGAGACGCAATCCACAGCGCAGTGACAACGAGATATTTCAGCGACGAACCTGTCACCGATGAGCAACTAAAAACAGCGTTCAATTATGCGCGTTTCGCCCCGCAAGGCGGTAATCGCCAACCGGTCCGTTTCGTAGTCGTCCGAGATCAAGAAAAAAGAAATCAACTTGCCGAGTGGTATCGAGTTCCTTGGAAGGCGTACCTAGCTGACGCTCAAACAGGAGAGATCGACATAGGTTCGGACAAGGCTGCCCGTCTTTTAAAAAACGCGGATCACTTCGCGGACCACCTAGAAGAGGTCCCGGTTATGGTCGTGGCGTGCGCTCACCTTGAAGACACTCACCCAACTGACACAGAACTGGGACGACTGTCAGTAGTCGGCGGTGCATCTATCTATCCAGCTGTACAAAATTTCGTTCTCGGTTGCAGGGAAGCAGAACTAGGTGCTGCGTTGACCACCTTGCTGTGCCTGTTCGAGCCTCAAGTCAAAGAGCTATTGGAAATGCCCGACGATGCAGCGACTGTCGCACACATAGCCGTGGGTCACAGAACCCAAGCGTTCCCCACCAAACTCGACAGAATGGGACTCGACGAGATCGTCTTCTCGGAAACATGGGGCTCCGTCACCTACAACTAAAGACAATCGTCAAATGCCCGCGATCGGCCTCTAGCTCTCAAATTTCGGCGATGGGCGGAACTCTGTATCCGCCAAGTAGGAACTCGACATAGCGCGCGAATTCCAAAGTGGTGCGGTCACCAAGATAAGGACCAACCACCTGAATTCCCACAGGAACTCCACCCTTGGTCAAACCCACCGGAACAACAGTCGACGGCAAATACACGTACCCAAACTGAGAAGTCCAAACAATGAGATCTGAATAGGGGCGGATCTGCCCGTCCACGGTCAACGTCCGGGTATACAGATTGCCCTCATGCTGATGCTCAAACGCGCCAACGAAAGATACAGGAGCGAGCAAGACATCGAAGCCATTAAAGAAATCCGACCACAACCGACGATTCCGGTCGCGTTTCTCAGTAAGAAGCAGCCAATCCCGATGAGTCATCGTTGATGCCCCAGCGCGCATCCTCAACGTCTCATCAGCCGAAGGATCACCAACTATTTCTTGCAACGCTTGAAGTTCTTCTTCGGTGCGACCAGGTGACGTCGCAGCGGAAATCAATGGCTGACCCACCGTGCGTACGTCATTAAATGTGATGTCCGGCCTCGCAGAACGATCTACCGCAACCCCATCTCCTTCAATGGCGTCAACCGCTGCTTCCAACACAACCGAAACATCTTCACTCACCGGACAATCAGGATCATCCAGCCAAGAAGCAACCCTCAGTTTCTTCGCGTCACCTCGAGCTAACGGAAGATCAAGACGCCAACCGTTCTCTCGGTCTCGCCGAGGACCGTTCACCACGTCAAACAGCAACTCTAAATCGTCAACAGTTCTAGCTAACGGCCCAAAAACGTTGATGTCGGCATCTGTCAAGCCGTAAGAGACATGATCGATATACCCAGCCTGAGGGACGATGCCGAAACTCGGTTTGTGACCACAAACACCCGCGAAGTGAGCTGGTAACCGAATGGACCCACCAATATCTGTTCCGATCTCCCAAGGTGTGAGCCCCACAGCGACAGCAGCGGACGCACCTCCTGATGACCCCCCAGGACCACAGTTAAGATCCCATGGGTTGTTCGTTGTACCAAAAATGTCGTTAAAGGCCTGGATGTCGCCAGACCAGCGAGGCAAATTAGTTTTCCCAAAAACTATGCCCCCTGCGGCCTTGATCTTCGACACGACCTCAGCGTCTTCCTCCGGCACATTGTCGGCTAACTCAACAGCTCCTCCCGTTGACCGGACTCCCTCAACCGCAATAGCGTCCTTGATGGTCATCGGTAATCCCTCTATAACCCCCAACGCTTCACCATTAACGCGTCGTCGGTCTGAAACAGCTGCCGATTCCCTGGCTCGTTCGACATCCAAGGTCACAACCGCATTGATTTGGCTATGCAAAGAGGAATTGCGTTCTACAAAGTGGTCGAGAAGTTCGACGCTAGACACCTCGTGGGAGGCGAGCATCGCCAACAAATCGACAGCGGATTGAAGCCCCAAGGCATTTGATGATGAATCAGTAGGCACATAACGAAACTAGTCCGCAACCCTCGATGGATCGTCCACTGTTGTTCTGTGAAATGATTCTGCATAGCGATAGGAGAGATATGGCTGTGCAATTAAGACGTTATGAAGTTGAAAAAGGCGGTTTGGGACGTCTAGTGGAATGGTTCCCAACCATCGCTGCTGTCCGTGACCAATACGGATTCACGATAGAAGGCGCGTACGCCGATGAGGACAACAGCGAATTCGTGTGGATCGTCAGCTATCCCGGTGATGTTGACGCATTCGAGTCTGCTGTCGAAAGCTACAACGAGTCACCTGAACGAGCCGCAGCCTTCGACGGTTTCGACTCACCTGTCTCCAAGATGCATTTGAGTTACGTCAACAGCGCCCTGTAGAACTCCTGCCGCAACGCAGGCAAGAAAAGAGGAAGAACTATGAGCGAACACTACGAAGAGATCGACTTTCAATCCGAAGGAGTTACCCTTCGAGGCAGACTCCACCGAGCGAGCCGCACCGATGCACCACTGATTGTTCTGGCCCACGGATTTTCAGCCACAGCGCACATGTCAATCAACGCATTCGCAGCCGGCATCGCAGAGGCTGACTATCACGTTGTCGCTTACGATCACCGGAATTTCGGTGCAAGCGACGGTGAACCTCGGTTCGGGTTCGACCAATGGATACAAGTGCGCGGCTACAGCGACGCCATCACGCATACTTTGAACCTCCCCGGAATAGAAACTGACCAAGTGGTCGTGTGGGGCGAAAGCATGGGAGGTGCCAACGTCCAATATGTAGCTGCCTTTGACTCACGAGTCTCCGCGGTGATAGCCCACACACCCGGATGCGGAGAAAAGTACGTTGAACCCGCACCAGATCAAGCAGACTTCCACGCATTGACTGCCTATGCCCAACAAGGAGACCTTAACGACGAACCAGCGGCACTCGTACAAGTCCGCTTCGCTGATCTCCCGACCTCTGACGCTCCAGTCATGCTCAATTTTGATGCGGCACTTGACTACGCGAAAACATACGGTCAGCGAGAAGGATCTATGTGGTCTAACAACGTGACCATCGTTGTTCGTAAAGCCCCGGAACTCTCTGTGCCCGTGGTCGCAGAGCAAATTTCGGTTCCGACCTTGTACATCGTCGCCCACGATGACGAAGTCGCCGGAGCGTCTCCCGCTGTGGCCAAACAATGCTTCGACACGATCAACGCCCCCAAAACGTGGGAAGACATAGAAGGAGGACATTTCGGGCTTCTCCACGAAGAATCGACTCTCTTCACACAAGCGTTAAACGCAGACATAACGTTCCTCACTGAACACTTTTGATTCTGCCCAACCGCCGAACACATCGAAGAATTTGCGGAAGACCTACTAGCTGCAACAATGAACCCATGCGTCTCACAGCACTTCTGCTCACACTTCTGCTCCTGTGCCCTGCGTGCGGAGGGTCGCCGGACTGGAATGACTCACACAAAACCAATTTTTTGCGAGCGTGCCGAAGGGAAGCAGGATACGACAAGCAAGATCTCTGCACTCCGCTGGCTACGGAAATCGAAAATCGAATCAAACAAGGGGCCTCAAAGACATGCCTGCTGTTCTCAGCAAATGACATAGCTATCGCAGGCGACCAAACCCAGCGAGCCGAAGCCCAGCAAAGATTTGACAGTTGTTAGAAGCACACAAAAACTCGCAACCGTGCACGACCCTGACCAGACGAGCCACACTGTGACATGGACATAGGTATAGGGCTTTGGTGTCTTCAGTCAACAGCGACAAACCCGCGCTCTTTCGGACGCGCGTATCAAGAACTCATAGAAGACGCTCGCCTAGCAGAACGCAGCGGCATACACAGCCTCTGGCTATCCGAACATCACGGGTACTACGACGGGTACTGTCCCGCGCTAATGCCCGCCGCATCCGCCGCGCTGGCAGGCACAGAAACTCTCCAAGTCGGCACCGGAGTTCTACTTTTGCCGTTACACGATCCGCAACGGGTCGCCAACGCCGCAAATCATCTCAACCAACAATTCCCTGAACGATTTCATCTCGGGGTAGGCATGGGCTACCGGCCGGTCGAATTCGAAATGAAAGATCGACACATGAGTCAACGCCTCAAACTGATGACCTCAGGTCTTGACATCCTGTCAACAACCACCCAAACACCCACATGGGTAGGTATAAGCAGCGAACAAGCCGCTGAACGAGCCGGTCGACGAGGACTCGGCCTGTTCATCTCAGGAGCATTTTCGAAAGAAGTCGTCAACAAGCTCATCGCCGCGCACCGCGTAGCTTGGGAAAAATCCGAACCCAGCGACACAACGCCGCCGCCTGTAGGACTCTTACGAAACCTATGGATCGTCGACACTGCTGAGGAACAACGCCAAGCGCTCAACTGGGTTCGCTCCAGCTATCTGGTCTACGCAGGTCTTGGCTGGGGTGCCGACAACACGGGCGTGGACTTCGTAACCGAAATTGAAACGTCCATGAACGAGGTCGAAAAATCAGCCACCGTCGGATCAGCCCAACAAATTGCTGAAGACCTCAGCGGCTACGACGTGGACTTGGTCGTTTGTCGAATCGGATACGACCAGCCGCCCCGCTCCGCCTTAAGCGATGTCATAGAACGCATCGGAAGCGAACTCGCGCCGTTAGCACGAGAATTTTAGGACAAAAGATGAGATTACTCCTCGACCTCCGCCACATAACAGACCATGTCGAACGTCAACACCTAGCCGTTCAAGCTGACACCTATGGCATCTGGGGAGTTGTCGTTACTGGCCCCCCGGGCGTAGAAACCGTTGAGGCGAGCGCGATAGCCACAGCAACCGACCACGTCACCATTGTCGTGGACATAGACGGCGAAGCAGCGCACCCCACAACGATCGCCGAAGAAGTAGCGGTGTTGGATCAACTCTCGCAACGGCGAACCATGATCATCCTTCGAGCCGGAAACGAAAAAAGGAACACAGTCACAACGCTATTGAAGGGTCTGCCTTCAGAAGGAGTCATCCTGTCACCTCCGCCAGCTCAAGCTTCGGTGGTCGTGCATGCGCCCGAAGATGTCCAACAGATAGAGATGCCGGAAGAGCCCGAGAAGCTGGCGGAACTGATAGACCAACATCGCGATGCAAACGAACAGTTCCTGGTTGTTGCCACGCATCGTTCAGTGAAAGAACTAGCCCGACATGCCATTGGAAGAGCAGCCTCTATAGATTTCCCCCAAATGGTTGCAGACATGGCAGATCAAATCGACCCGATTAACTAAACAAGTTCGATTCTCCCCGCTAACTTCCAACTTCGTGCCTGCCTACACACCACGCTTTTGGTGCACCCTCATTCTCTGTTGCGCTTGGTCCCTAACCGCGTGCGCGGCCGATGACTCCCAAGCAATTAGAACCGCCCAAACGGACGCAACATACGCAACTTCTGCACCTACACACACGTCTTCTACTCCAGCCACAACAACCACTCAGACGACCACGACCACCATTCCCACCATTACATCGACACAACCAACCACCACAACAACAGTTGATGAGCCAGCAGCAACTGTTCCCAGCACAACCACAACGTTGCCGCCGCCAACTATCGCAATTACCCCACGGGGCATCCCCGTCCGAGTCTCAGAACCAACTGACCAGGGGTGGGAAGTACATGACCCATGCGGCGACCTAGTGCAAGTAACCAAAGTTTTTCCCGTCCGAGGCGTTCAAGTGGTCCTTGACCCCGGGCACGGCGGTAAAGACCCAGGAACGCGAGGACCCACAGGTCTCAAAGAAAGCGAGCTAAACCTCAAAGTTTCCCTAGCGGTGTCCCAACTACTGCAAGACAAAAACATTTCAACTCTGCTGACTCGCACCGGCGACTACTACATCGAACTTGACGAACGAATTGCGCTGGCCGACGCCGCTCACGCGATCGCCCTCATCTCCATCCACCACAACGCACCTACCGCCGCCAAGTCGAACGCACCGGGGACAGAAGTTTTCGCTCAAACAGGAGATCAAGAGTCGGCTCGACTTGCAGGACTTCTCCACGGCAAAGTCTTCGAAGCGTTATCAACAGTCGAAGACATTCAATGGACCTCAAGGTGGGACGCTGGGGCTCTCCGGGTTGTCAACTCAAGTGGGGGAGACGCCTACAGCCTTGTGCGAAAACCCGAAACAACGAACGCCCTGTTAGAAGCTGCCTATCTGGCTAGCCCATCAGAAGGAGCGTTTCTAGCTACCGATCAATACATCAAACTCATCGCGCCCCCCATAGCTATCGCCATCGAAACATTCCTCACCACCGATCAATTCGGCACCCCGTTACTTGAACGAGCCCGAATCCATAATCCGAGTGGCGGACGTCGTACCTGCCCACTGGTAGAACTCGAATAATCCAACTGATTTCACCTCAAAAGAGCAGTTGTGGGTCTAGCTTGGCGAGTACTGGACGTCGAACGGAGATGCCGTGTCAACTGAACTCACCTACCTAGCCTGGAGCGCCTTCCTTTGTATCGTGCTGTGGCTGCCTTACGTGCTTGAACGAATCCAAAGTCAAGGTCTTGGTACCGTCCTGACGTATCCAGAGAACCCCCCGGCGCCAGCAGCCTGGGCGCAGCGAGCCCAACGAGCACATCTCAACATGGTTGAAAACTTGCCCGCCTTCGCAGCTCTCGTGATTATCGCCCATCTCACTGACGCCAACGCAGCAGCTGGAGCAGCGCTTTTCTTTTGGGCTCGGCTCGCACACGCGGTCGTTCACATCATGGGCCTTCCCTATATCCGCACACTGGCCTTCGCTGCTAGCTGGGTCGGAATGCTCATGATTTTCTTTTCGGTGCTTTAGACCGTAAGCGCCTCTAGCAACAAGCCGAGGAACGGCTGGACTCGTGGTGTGCGCTTGCGATTCCTTCGGAACCGTGGACCTTGTTTTCTCTAATTGTCTCCGAGTTCCCTAGTCTTCCCAAGAGCCGCAGCTCGGGCCTGAGAGATTTTCAGCCGCCCGCCACAGTGATAGAACCCGTCATGCCCGGATGCAACGAGCAGAAAAATTCGTATGTTCCAGGTTGAGAAATCTCGATCATTGCGGCAGAGCCCCCACCTACGACACCACTGTCGAACTCTCCAGTGGGATTCTCAGGAGTCCCCGCGGTGACACTATGAGCCTCCGCGTCCGAGTTAAAGAACGAAATCTTCCCCGGTACAGCATCCTCGACGACCTGATAATCGAAATCAGCGATCAAATTGGTGTTGCTAGCAGTACGCGACCCAATGACACTCGCACCCGAAGCCTTGGGATCCGCCAACGGCCAAATGCTCGGATTCCACATTGAAAACGCACCTAACTGATTGTCGTGCTCACCATCGGCCCAAGCATGAATCATCCAACCCTCACTGGCATCACCCTGCGGTTGATCCAATGGACCGTCCTTTGCCCCAGCACACACCGACGGCAACACGGTCACATCCTGACCCGCAAGCCGACACAAGTTGTAGTGAATGTGCCAGTTATCGAGCGGACCACTAAAACCTTCAAAGTGATCATTCCCAACCGCAGCGAATGGCATATAGAACGCCGCACCCGCAATTTCGACGTCAACCCCTTTCCACACACCATCCTTGCAACGGCCAAGAGCCCCAAACGGGGGAGCAGAGTTGTCAGCAGCTACAAAAAGCAGAATCTCTGGAGCCGAAGGATCGAACTTCCCGTCAACAATCAACGGAAAATTCGTGAAATGCGAACCCATATTTGGGGTCTGAGCACGGTCAGGGAAATACCCAGCTGCGCAAGCGTCATTCACATCGGCGAAACGACCCAACGTGTCTTGCACTTGACCTAACTGCCGAACCAAAGTTCCCAACTCCATTGAGGTCATATTCATCTCAGATGGAATGGGTTCCCTCGAATCAAACAAAGCTTTAAGGTCTTGAAAAGAGCACGGCAATTCAACCACCTGGCACCGAGTTTGACTGCCCTTCGGACCCTCAACCAAAGCAGGGATGATCTGATCCCCACTTTGAGTAAACACATACCTGGTGTAGCCGACGCGCCCCATGGGGCCATCTGGCATTACCGATGGCGCAAATGCATCTGAAAGTGGCGCATAAGCCGTATGGTCGAGAGCCAACGTTGGATCATCGGAATTCGACACGAATTCACTGCTCCCCACGGTGGTGGAAGTTCGAGCACTCGCCGGCGCCGCCGACAACGAATCCGACGTCTCCGACTCAACGCTGTCAACAACCGTGGTTGAGGACACGGGGGACGAAACTTCGTTGCTGGAACAACTGGCAGCAACAACAAAACCCAGCACCCACACCAGGCTCCGCACGGACAATCGATTCATAAAAAACATTTTGCGTCAGTTTTGTTGGTAACCCAAGCCTCATCGGCGATTCTTATCAATTTTTCAAGAGCCAAAATATGAGAGCTCAGATGGCGCAACCCTCGGATTGCTGGGACCATAGAACACCTCAAAGGGGGACGCTGTGAACGATTTCGAGGGAAAGATGGCAGTTGTCACCGGCGGCGGCACCGGCATGGGTCGCGAACTGGTGAGGCAACTAGCTGCTGTCGGGTGTCACGTCGCCATGTGCGACGTCAATCCCGACCACATGGCCGAAACCGAGGAACTTGCACTCAGTGAAACAACACACACTGTGCGAGTCACCTCACACATATGTGACGTCGCAGACGAAGTGGACGTCATCGCATTTCGAGACCAGCTCCAAATCCGCCACCAAATCGAACACGTCGATCTGGTGTTCAACAACGCAGGAATCGCGGGCGGAGGCAGCTTCGTTACAGACGAAGACCGCATGGCGTGGGAAAAAACTTTCGACGTCTGCTGGTACGGCGTTTACTACGGAAGCCGCACCTTCCTACCGCTCCTGATTCGCAGCGACGAAGGACACCTGGTCAACACCAGCAGCATCAACGGCTTTTGGGCAACAGTAGGACCCGAAACCCCACACACCGCCTACTGCGCAGCCAAGTTCGCAGTGAAAGGCTTTACTGAGGCACTCAACGTTGACCTACAACTCAACGCTCCACACGTCACCGCTCATGTAGTCATGCCAGGTCACATCGGAACATCCATCAGCCTCAACAGCACTACAGCTCACGGAGGACCCAACCTAGAACGGATCCGTAAAAACCTCGCAGAACGCGGAGCGGAGGTAGATCAAATGTCCGACTCCGACCTTACCGAGCTCGTAAACATGCAAGGTCAACGCTTCAGAGACGAAGCCCCCACAACAGCAGCCCAAGCAGCGGAGACCATCTTGAATGCACTCCAAGACAACCGTTGGAGAATCCTCGTCGGCGACGACGCAATCGTCATTGACGAACTAGTCCGCGAAGACCCCGAAGCTGCATACGAACCCCAATTCAGGCAACGCATTCTGGATCGCGGACACTTAAACTTTTTGATTGGACGTTAAAACCGAGCAAACCGAACCAGTAAGTTGCCAAACATGCAACTTGCTCAGGGACCCCGAGTACGG
>CETM01087050.1_pt1 | contig 14520 bp, 11 predicted proteins | sample 361451 | NCBI WGS metagenome assembly CETM01 (sample SAMEA2622690, study PRJEB7988) | marine metagenome | isolation source: saline water (ENVO:00002010), including
GGCGGCTCGCGTCGCCCGATCAGGACCACCGGTAACTGGCCCGCCAGCCGCAAGGCAAGCAGCCGCCCCACGGCGCCGGGGCCGACGACCCAGTGATTCGGCTGCGCATGCGGGGAGCGCTGAGCCGGGGTCGTCTCGCTTCTGGCCGTCTCGTTCTTGTTCATCTTGTTCTGGGGCGTGTTCATGCGTCGTCCGTCTTCTTGCTGCGCGGTTTGCTCGTCCCGGCCTTGCGACGCCCGCTCGAGGTGCCGGTCGTCTTGCCGGAGGCGCTTTGGGTCGGTGAACGCTTGCTCGAACCGCGCTTGGTGGTTGCCCCCTTGCCGGTGCCTGACCGGCGCGGCTTGCGTTTTGATGGGGCAGCGCTCGGCGCGGCCGGCGCTACCCCGCGTGCATCACTCAGGGCGCTGCGCATGCGCCCGGCGTCGGCGGCGCCCAGCAGTCCTCGCAGGTCCTCGACCAGGCCCGAAAGGAAGGGCGACGGGTCGCTGCCGGTCTCGGCGATGTCGGTCAGGCGCTGTTCCCAAAGCGCGGTGCGTTCGGCGCGGCCGACCGCCTCGGGCAGAGCGTTGATCAGCGCATGGCCGGTCTGGGTGGCCCGCAGGGCCTGCTGCTGGCGCACCAGATAGCCGCGATCGAGCAGCGTTTCGATGATGCCGGCGCGGGTCGCCTCGGTGCCCAGGCCATCGGAGTCACGCAGGGTGCGCTTGACCGCCGGGTCCTGGACATAGCGGGCGATGTTCATCATCGCCTTGATCAGGCTGGCATCGGTGAAGGGCTCCGGCGGCCGGGTCTCGCGATCCTCGACGCCTGTCTCCTGCACTCGGGCCGGTTCGCCTTCGCGCAACGGCGGCAGCGGCGGCGCCTCGTCGCGGGTGGTGAATAGCGGCTTCCAGCCCGGGGCGAGAATCTCCCGGCCCTGGGCGCGAAAGCGCTCCTCTAGGATGGTGAACTCGGCCTTGACCTCGCGGGTCTCGAGGGGCGGATAGAACTGCGCCAGCACGTTACGGGCGATCAGCCGGAAGACATTGGCCTCGGAGGCCGAGAGCCGAGAGAAGTCCGGTCGTGTACCGGTGGGCGACAGGGCGTGGTGGGCACTGACCTTGGCATCGTTGAAGGCCTTGGAGCGCAGCGAAAAGTCGGCGCCGGCAAGCCAGGGGCCCAGGGTGGCATCGCCCTGGCAGGCGTGGGTCAGCGCCTGCCTCGATGGGCCATGGTGAGCGGCAGGCAGATAGCGACAGTCCGAGCGCGGATAGGTGATCAGCTTGTGGCGCTCGTAGAGGCTCTGGCAGGTATCGAGCACCGCCTTGGCCGAGAGCTTGTAGCGACGGGCCGCATCGACCTGCAGCGCCGACAGGGAGTAGGGCAATGGCGCGGCCTGACGGCTTTTCTTGGCGTTGAGGCTGGTAAGCGTGCCCTGGCTGCCCGGCAGGCGGGCGGCCAGTGCCTCGGCGGGGCCGCGCTCGAGCAGGCGACCCTGGTCATCCAGCGGGTTGTGCTCGCCGGGCTGCCACCAGGCCCGCAGCTGGCCGTGTTCGACGGCCAGGTCGACCCACAATACATGGAAGGGGCGCGGCCTGAAGGCGGCGATCTCGGCGTCGCGGCGCACCACCAGCCCGAGCACCGGGGTCTGCACCCGGCCCACCGAGAGCACGCCGTCGTGCCCCGCCTGCCGGCCGGTCAGTGTCCAGGCACGGGTCAGGTTGATGCCATACAGCCAGTCGGCTCGAGAGCGGGTCTCAGCGGCCCGGTACAGCGCCTGGAATTCGCTGTTATCGCGAAGCTGCCCCAGTGCCTTGACCACCGCTGGGCGGTTGAGGTCGTTGACCAGGAGTCGCGCCACCGGCCCGCGCCACTTCAGGTAATCGAGCACCTCCTGCACCAGTAACTGGCCTTCACGATCCGGGTCCCCGGCGTGCACCACGCTGCTGGCTTCCTTGAGCAGCCGGCGGATCACCGCCAACTGGCCGCGGGCCTTGGGTCTTGGCATTAGCCGCCAGGGATCGGGAAGGATCGGCAGATGGTCGAGGCGCCATTGCTTGAGGGCCGGGTCGTAGGCATCCGGAGGCGCCTGTTCGAGCAAGTGGCCCAAACACCAGGTCACGGTGGTATCGCCGACCGTCAGGGCACCGTCGCTGCGCCGGGACTGACCGGGTAAGGCATCGGCGATGGCGCGGGCAAGGCTCGGTTTCTCGGCGATAATCAGGCGCATGGAGGTCTCATGAGAGTGAATGGCGGGATACAGGGCGGGCTCGCCAGCTTGTCAAAGTAATGGACATTCTTCCAGTATCCTGGCCGGCTCGCCAGGTGTAACCTGAATCGAAATCCGTACAAGGTTTGTACCATTATGCGAGAACGCGGCAGAACGCGGCGGCTGCTGGGGCTGGGGGCAAGAACCGGCGGCGCGATGCTCAAGACCCGCCTCGGCTGCGAAGCCGATTGGCGCTCGCTGGGAGAGGCGCTGTTCGAGGGGCTATCGGAACTCAAGGGGCCGGCCATGAAGCTGGCCCAGGTCATGTCGCAGTGGGATGACCTGCTGCCGCCGGAGCTTGCCAACGAGCTCGCGCGCCTGCAGCGCCAGGCAGAGCCGATGCCCTGGGAGAAGATCCGTACCACCCTCGAGGCCGAATACGGCGATCTCGAGGCGCGTTTCGCCAATATCGAGGCGCGTCCCTTCGCCAGTGCTTCGATGGGGCAGGTGCATCGTGCCACGACTCACGAGGGTGAGACCCTGGTGCTCAAGGTGCAATATCCCGGGCTCGAGGATGTGCTGGAGAGCGATCTTGCCCAGGTGCGGCGCATGATGCGTCTGGGCCGCTGGTTCAAGGTGCCGCAGGCGCGCTTGGATGCGCTCTTCGAGGAGCTCGCCGAGAGCCTGCGTGGCGAACTCGACTATCGAGCCGAGGCCGCGGCCCTGACCCGCTATCGCCAGCGCTATGCAGAAAACGCTGATGTCGTCATTCCGGCGCCGATCGAGTCGCTGTGCACCTCACGGGTGCTGGCCATGTCCTATGTGCCGGGCACGCCGCTGCGCGAACTGGATCAGGCGGATGATGCGCTGCGCCAGGCGGTGGCGGTGCGCCTGGCCGATTGGATGACCGAAGAGCTCTTTACCTTCGGTGAGTTGCATGCCGACCCTCATGCCGGCAACTTTGCCGCCGACGCCGAGGGGCGTTTGGTCATCTATGATCTTGGCGCCGTGATCCCGGTACCACAAGCGCGGCTGCGCCAGATGCTCAAGCTGCTTGAGGCTACCCTTGAGGAAGATCCGGTGGCCATGGATGCGGCGTTGCTGGCGATGGGCGGGCGTCAGGGCGAAGGGGCGCCACTGAGTCTTTACCGAGACAGCGCCGCGGCCGTCGCGCCGCTGTTCGCCAGCGGCGTGCAGGATCTCGGCGACGTGCGGGTCCATCGGCGCCTGCGTGAACTCAGCCCACGCGTCTGGGCGGCGATGGATCGTCTTCAGCCGCCGGCGGATACCTTGCTGCTGTCACGTACGCTCAACGGCCACTATTGGAACTTGGTGCGTCTTCAGGCCCGGCTGGATATGGCCGGGCGAGCCAGGCCGCTGCTCGAGTGGGCGCGGCAGGCCTGAGGCCCTTGATACGTCTCGGCTCTCATCGTCTCAGGTCTGGTTTCAGCGGCGTTCGCCGCCTTTCAGGCCCAGCGCTCGGCGCGCCCTGACCAGGGCACGGTACCAGTCCCGGTGGGGCTTGCCGACCATCGGCGGACGCTGGCTCAGGTAGCTGACGTTTGGCGTGTCAGTGCCAGCATGACTGGCATGGTAGTTGGAGAGCATGGTCAGGGTGGCTTCCCGAGCCCCGTAGTGCTGAGCCAGGAAGTCGATGGCTTCGGGTTCGAGTTCCACGTGGTAGTGGCGCACCAGCGCCAGGGCCAACTGCTCGGCGGGGCGAGATAGGTCGACCTCGATCTCCTTGACCATGGCCGCCCCCATTGCCGCCTTTGCGGCCGCCGACAGGTTGGGTTCCAGCTGGCCGAAATCTGCGGCGTTGGTGCTGTTGATGGCGCGCTGCACCGCCGGCCGGGAAAGATGGATATGCGGCTCGAGCGCCAGGGCGATCTCGACCGCCAGGCGCTTGGAGACCTCGACGCCGACCGACAGCCGACGCTCGCGTTCGATGCCCAGGGTGGTGCGGCGATGCTGATCGAATTCGCTGCTGCCCAGGTGTTTGACGAGCCGCTTGCAGACCTTAGCCTTGGCTTCGTCATCGAGCTCGATGACATGCTCGCGTATGCGCAGGCCACGCCGACCGGGGCTCAGCTGCAGGCGAGCCCCGGCGCTGTCCTGAGCATGGCTGATGCGCTCCCAGCGTTCGACCATCTTGAGCAGCTGGGCATGGTGGCGACCCACTTGCTCATAGGCCTCCGATACTTGCTTGTGCAGGCGTACGGCATTGGCCAGAAGTTCGGCCTTTTGATCCAGGGCGCGGCGATGCTGGCTCTGGCCGCTGCGTACCGCCTTGGCCAGATGCTGGATCTGCTCGGCAAGGGCATCCATGGCGTTGCGCGAGCGTTCGACCAGTACCTCGGCGCGCAGTCCAGAGGCAGAATCCTCGACCAGGGTACCCGACTGCTCCGCCAGATAGGCCATCAGGGCCTTGAGACGTGAGAGGCCGGTGGCCTGGGCGATACGGTGCCGAGCGCGGGCCTGTTCGAGGGCGTCGAAGGCCTGCGCCAGCCTCCAGCGGCCCTTGTATTCGAAGGTCAGCATGGGGATCTGGCGACCGCTGATCAGCTCGAAGGCCAGAATCAGCATCTCTTCCACGTCCTGCAGCGTCATCAAGAGTTCATCATCCTGCTCGATGGCCGCCAGTACCCGCTCGATGAAGTTGTCATCTCGCGAGACCCCGTGCTGCAGCGCTGGCGCCTGGCCGGTGAAGCGCGCGCGCAACAGATCGGTGGCCTCTGGGGCCAGCGCGGTGAGTTCCTGGAACTGCGGTTCCAGCGTCTCGCCATAGAGCGCGACCATGTCGCGGATACGGGCATGCAGGCCGACACGCCGGTAGATATCGATCTGACTGATGATCCGGGCGCTGTCGCGGTCATCTAGAAGCTCGAGGGCGGCAAGCTCGACGCCCTCGGGTGACAGGTCCTGCTTGCGCAGCAGCATGGCGGCGGCCTCGCGACGCCGGGCGTCGCCCTCTAGGCTCTCGACGATTAGATCGCGCGTCGTCAGCAGCAGATCCGGCAGCGCTTTGATGACACGTTCTATCTTGGCGGTGGTCTTCTCGGCGCGGCGCGCCCCGGTGAACTGGTGCACCAGGTTGGCGATGATGCCGGTGGCACCGGTAATCACCGTGTAGCTGATGAAGAAGATGTAGTTTTCGGCGGTGGGGGCGCGCCCATAGCCCAGCAGATAGCCGCCCCAGGCGCCCAGCAGGGTAACGGGCCCCGCGGTCCAGAGAATCTGCAGCAGACTGACCGACCAAGGCACCTTCTCCACGGCGCGGGTAATGCGATCAATCTCGTCTCGACCCTCGCGCTCGAGGCGGACCTGAGATGTCTCGTGTGAAGTGTCCTTGCCACGGCGGCGAAAGGGAATGGGTACGAGCACGGCAGCCTTCATCAGCATCAAACGGGGAAGCCGACAGCCGTCGGCGGGCGACACATTAGCACCCCTTACCCGAGCGCAACAGTCCCGCCATCGGCGTGCTAGAATCTTGTCCCCGCAGGTGCTTGGCCCATGCGTCTTAGATCGCTGTGCGGGTAGCGTTTGACGCGCTGCAAGTGGCGCTGCGCACAGGTGTCGAAATTGTCCGTCGAAAATGCAGTGGTGATGCGAAACGCCAAGCAAGTCAGGAGTCTAGGTATGTCATCAATTGTGCTGCTGGATGGCGGCATGGGTCAGGAGCTTGTCCGTCGTGCTGGCGAGCCGCCCACTCCGCTGTGGTCTACCCATATCCTCGAGCACTACCCCGATCTGGTGCAGGGCCTGCATGAGGACTTCATTCGAGCAGGCGCTCGGGTGATTACGCTTGCGACCTACACGGCCACGCCGGAGCGTCTGTCCCGTGACGGCCAGGTCGAGTCTCTCGAGATGTTGCATCAACGAGCGCTGGATTGCGCGCAGAAAGCGGTGACCGCTTGCGGTGAGGACGTAGCGATTGCGGGCTGCCTGCCACCGCTGGTCGCCAGCTATCGGCCCGACCAGTCACCGACTGGCGAAGCCGCATTGGCCAGCTATCGACGTATGGTCACCGCCGGGAAGGGCGTGGATCTGTGGCTGTGCGAGGCGATGGCCTCGCTTGACGAGATGCGCGCGGCGGCAACCGCCGCCGCTGAGACAGGCCTGCCGGTCTGGGTCGCCGTAACGCTCGATGATGCTCGCCCCGATCGCCTGCGTAGCCAGGAGTCGTTGGCCGACGCCGTGGTGCTGGCAGAGTCGCTCGGCGTCCAGGCGCTGCTGCTCAACTGCAGTCAGCCTGAAACCATCGAGGCGAGCCTCGACGTGCTGACCGGTTTCTCCGCAGCGACCGGCGCCTACCCCAATGGGTTTACCTCCGTCGAGGCGCTGGCCCCTGGTGGGACCGTCAGCGCACTTGAAGCGCGCCATGATCTTGACCCCGAGGCCTTCACCCGCACGGCGACGCGCTGGATCGATCATGGCATCGAGATCATCGGCGGTTGCTGTGAGGTGGGGCCTGCGCATATCGCGCGGCTGGCCGAATCCCTTGGCGAGCGCGGGCATGCGTTGGTGCGGCCCTGAGCCCAATTTGACCAGATAGCGATACTCGAGCCGAGCGATCATGGCCAGGGGCTCAGCGCTGCGGCTGATGCAGAAAAGCGAGTCAGGTGGACAATAGTGAGGGGCCTGGGGCGGCGTGGTAGCATGCTGTTCTTATTATTAGGTGCAGGTTCGGCCTGCGCAAAGCCTCGGTGAAGGGAGAAGACATGCTGGCGGTATGGGTAGAACAGTTGCTGGGCTTCGCCTCCGGTGCGCTGATGGCGATTCGAAACAACGAGCATTACCCCTCCTTCATGGCCTGGGTGCGCGAGGACGGCCCGGCGCTGGTCGGTGGCAAGCTCTCGCTGGCGCAGGCGCTGGGCCCGGAACTCTGGTCGCAGACGCCGCTTGAACGCTTGGATTTTGCCTGCGAACCGCTGGCACGTCCGGGGCGCAACGAGCCCTGCTGGTGCGATTCTGGCCTCAAGACCAAGCAGTGTTGCGGAGCCGAGCGCTTCCCCGGCCCGATACCAGCGCACCTGATGTGGATGCTATCGCTGCGTGAATGGAAGGGCGAGACGCTCAAGGCCGCCTTGGATAGTGGTCAGGCGCCGGCTCAGGCACTGCTCGAGGCCGGGCTGATTGCCGCCGAGGGCGGCCAGCGCGGCCGGGCCCAGCAGATTCTCGAGGCGCTGTTCAATACATCCGATTGGGAGCGTCTGCCGGAGCAGGCCGAACCGGCCTTCGAGCTCTTGATCGATCTCTATCAGGAACGCGGTTTTCATAACAAGCGCACCGCACTGCTCGATGAAGTGCTCGATCGAGGCCCGCTCTTTCTGCGTGGCGTGGCGCTCGAGCGGCTGTGCTTGATGTATCTCGACGACGATGACCTGGCAAGCGCCCGGGAGGCCTTCGTGCGCGCCCAGCAGGCGCTGCCGGATTCGCCCACTCTCGCCTATATCGAGGCCATGCTGCTGCTTCATGAAGGTAACGTCGAGGAGGCCGCCGAGCGGGCGCGGTTCTGGTTTCGCCGGCTGTCGCGGCGCGGTGATCTCGACCCAGAGCAGCTCGAGTTCCTGGCCGACCTGGCCGAGAATCCCGGCGCCACCCTGGCCGAGCAGATGGTCAGTTCCGAAGAAGACCTGGCCGACCCCCTGGCGGCCCTTCAGGCGCTTCTCGAGTCGCTACCGATCGCGCCACTTCTCGAGTTCAAGCGGACTGCAGAGGGCAGCCTTGAATTCCATACGACGGCCCGTCAGGACACGCTGTTCGCTGCTTGGCAAAAGCACTTCCAGGTGCTGGTCGATGAAGAAGCAGCACTGGGCTTCGTCGACGATCCCTGGCCTTATGCCAGCGATTGGTTGGGTGAGCTGTGCGCGCATCCCGAGTGGCTCGATTCGCCCCAGGTCGTGCAGTCGTTGACGCTGGCGCTGACCAGTCGCTTTGGCAGTCTGCCGTGGATGGCGCCGAGTCTGTTCGAGCCGCTGGCGGTTCGTCTGGAGCGTTGGTTGACGCAGCTCGAGAGCGAAGGGGAGGGCGACTTCGAATGGGACGCCGCCGATAATGCGGTGTTGCTGCGTACCGGATTGGCGCTGGTGGTGGGCATGGAGCGTGGTGCCCGAGAGCGCTCGAGGGAGCTTGCCGAGCGGCTGCTGAGCCTGGACGCTCAGGACTCGCTGGGTCTGCGTGAGCTGGTGCTCGATCAATTGCTGCGCGAGAGCCGCAACCGCCGGGCCCTGGAGGTCAGCCTGCAGGCCAGCGAGACACCGCCTTTGCTTGGCGTGCTGATGGGCCGGGTGTTGGCGCTGTATCGTCTCGAGCGACTGGATGAGGCCCGCGAGGCACTCGAGGAAGTTCGTCGGATCAATCCGCACGTGATGGCGATGCTCTGCGACCCGAAGGGGCGCGAGGTGCGCGGCCGCCAGGCGGATGCCCCCGAGCCCGGCAGCCGCGCCGAAGCCTGGCAGTACCGCACCCTGATGCGCGATCAGTGGTCCAACACCCAGGGCGCCCTGGGCTGGCTGGATGCACAGCGTCAGAGTCTCAAGCCTTGATGGGGCTGGACCACCCCTGAGCGTGATAAGCCGGGGAGCTGACTTCTGGGTTAAAGGCAGGCTCGGCTAGCGCTACTCGGCGCCCGGCTGCGGGCGATCACTGATCGGGCCGCGATGCATATTGCGGCCCGATCTGCCTCATGGGCTGGATATCGGCTAGGTCAGGAGCGCAGACCGGCGATGAATCCACAAGGCTAGCAGGATCGCCGGCAGACCGAGCGCCGATGCCGCCACGAAGAAGGTGGGATAGCCCTGTGCGGCGACTACCATGCCGCCGAAACCGCTTAGAAACTTGCCAGGCAAGGTCATCAGCGATGAGAACAGCGCATACTGGGTGGCGGTGTAGGCTCGCGAGGTCAGGCTCGAAAGAAAGGCGATGAAGACCGCGCTGGCCAGTCCGTTGGCCAGGTTATCGGCGGTGATGGTGGCGACCAGCATGGGTAGGCTGTCGCCGGCCAATGCCAGCGAGGCGAACAGCAGATTGGTCAGTGCCGCCGCCAGGGCGCCCAGCACCAGGATTGGTCCGATGCCGTAACGCACCACCAGCAGCCCGCCAAGAATCCCGCCCCCGATGCTCATCGCGATACCGAAGACATTGGTGACGTTGGCAATCGTGGCCAGCGAAAAGCCCAGGTCGATGTACAGTGGATTGGCCATCGAGGACATCGCCAGATCGCTGATGCGAAAGACGCCAACGAAGACCAGGAGCCACAGGGCCTTCAGGCCATGGCGAGCGAAGAAGTCGGTGAAGGGGCAGACCACCGCGCCAATGGCCCAGGCCCCTAGACGACGCAGCCCACGGTGGCGACCCCGGGTTGCCCTGAGGAAGGCGCGTACTCGGGGTTCGTGGATCAATTGCACCGACAGCGACGATCGCCTGGGCTCCGGGCGCAGCAATACCGTCAGCATGCCGACGCTGACCAGCGCGGCCATGGCGAGATAGGCCGCCTGCCAGGAGACCAGTGAGGCGATGTATAAGGCGCCAGCGCCGGCCGCGATCAGGCCGCCCCGATAACCGATGATATAGGTCGAGGCCATGGCGGCCTGGACGTCCTCGGCAGCGGATTCGATGCGAAAGGCGTCGATGGCGATATCCTGGGTGGCCGAGCCGAAGGCCACCAGCAGGGCGAATGTTGCCACCACGGGCAGGTGGCCCTGGGGATCAAGGCTGGAAAGGCCGATCAGTCCCGCTGCGATCATTGCCTGAGCGAGCAACATCCAGCTGCGGCGCTGGCCAAGCAGCGGTGTCAGCCAGGGCAGCGCCAGACGGTCGACCACCGGCGCCCAGAAGAACTTGATCGAATAGAGGATGCCGATCCAGGAGAAGAAGCCGATGGCTGCTACCTCGACGCCGTCGCTGCGCAACCAGGCCGAGAGGGTGGAGAATACCAGCAGAAACGGCAGGCCGGCGGAAAACCCCAGGAATAGCATGGTGATGACCGGTGCACGCAGGTAGACCGCCAGGGCGTCGCGCCAGCTTCGGCGTGGGGATAACGAGGGCATCAAAACACTCCGGAAAAGGGTGGGGCGTACACGTGGTCGCTAGGGCGATGCTAGAATGATCCCTGACTACGTCATATGACGCTATTGAAAATCAAATACCTATCGTTGTGCATGGACGGCGGCGAGGTGGCGGTAGCCGCCAGATGGCCGTTCATGAAGCTCACGATGCACTGCGACCAAAGCGACGAAGCCGTAAGTGTGACAATCGCTGCAGTCGCTGCCAAGGATGCGCGCGAGGAGAAGGGAGACTTATGAGTGATGCCATTGATGGCCAGGGAGATGATGCCGATGGCATCGTGAGTGATGCCATCGCGCGTTGGTATGTGATCCAGTGCAAGGGGAGTGAGTCGTTTCGAGCCGCTGAACATCTCGCCAATCAGGGCTTTGAGGTGTTTCATCCGGTGCTCGAGGTGCAAAAGAAGCGCCGTGGCAAGCTTGCCTGGCTCGCTGAGCCGCTGTTTCCCTATTACCTGTTCATTCGCCTGGATCGCATCGCCAGCAACTGGCGGCCGATCCGCTCGACTCGAGGGGTGCTCAAGCTGCTGACCTTCGGCGACGAACCGGTGGCGGTAGCCGATAGCCTGATCGAGACCCTGAGGCGCAATGCCAGTACCTCGCCGGATAACGAAACGGTCAACGTGTATTTTCGTGCCGGCGATAGTGTCGAGATTATCGAGGGGCCTTTCCAGGATCTCAAGGCGGTCTTTGAAGCCCAGAAAGGCGAGGAGCGTGCCATCGTGCTGCTCAATATGCTGCACAAGCAGCAACGCCTGGAAATGCCCATCGCCCAGCTACGCCGCACCCAGTGAACGCTGGGCTGCGCATCCAGCATTAGGAGTGTTCTTCATGCAAATCGCCCCTCATCGGGTCGTCAACCTGCACTATCGCCTGACGGATGCCGACGGCACCCTGCTCGATGACTCCCGTGCCCGTGAGACCCCCCTCGAGTACCTGCATGGTCACGTCAACATTGTGCCTGGCCTTGAGAATGCTCTTGAGGGGCAGGCTTCCGGCGCTACCCTGAGCGCCACCCTGGGCCCTGAGGAAGCCTATGGTCAGCGAGACGAAGCCAAGGTACAGCAGGTGGGCCGTGGATCCTTCCCGGTCGCCGAGTTGACTCCCGGCATGCGCTTTCAGACCCCCGGTGAGGACGGCCCTCAGGTCGTGACGGTGCTCGAGGTCGGTGCCACCCAGGTCACCGTCGACACCAATCATCCATTGGCAGGTGAGACCCTCACCTACGAGCTCGAGGTGCTCTCGGTGCGTGAAGCGACCCGCGCCGAGCTGGCCAAGGGACACCCGCTGCCGGAAGGCACGGATCATGCCAAGGTCGAAGATCGAAAGGTGCTGTGAAGGTGGGAAAAGCTGATCTAGATCAAGCGCCAGGGCTGCCAGATGGCCGAGGCTCGAGAAAATTGACCTAGGTCAGAGCGCTATCTGTCCCCGCCCCTTAGAGTGACGCCATCACGTCGCGGCAGGAGCAGTGCCATGTACTGGGATGAAACCGTGGTTTTCGGACTGGGCACCTTGGGACTGATGATCACCTTCATGATCGGCTGGGTAGGCTTCGTGATACGTGATCATCGGTGCAAGAGCAAACATCGGCACTGACAGCGAAGACGCCCGCAAGGGCATCCAAGCCGCGCGACATGAGTCGTCAGGGGAAGGGGGCTTTGCCTCCTGTGGCCGGCCTTCGGGCCGGCTTTTTTATGTCGATGCGGTTTATGTCCATAGGTTTTATGTCCATAGGTTTTATGGCGGCTCGCCTTTTCCTGCGCGCGCCTGCCCAAGAGCCGACGTGAGGGGCTTACGGCTGACGCAGCATCACCGCATCGTGGAGACGAGCCAGGCGTCCCAGTAACCGGTTGCGCGGACCTGCTGGCACTTGCTGGTCGATCAGTGCGGCACGCAGATGGTCGACCACGGCGTTGAAGTGCGCGTCCGTGATGCCCATCTGCTGGTGGGCACGAGCCATCGATGGGCCGGCGTAGTCACAGGGGCCGTCGCTGATATCGCATAGCTGGGTGGTGAAGGCCTCGGCGAAGTGATCAATGTTGGTGTTGGCGAAGAAGTCGACGATGCGCTCGTCGCCGGCAATGCGATAGAGGAAGTCATTGACCACGGCGTCGATGACGGGCTTGCCGCCAAGAGCGGCATACAGGCTGTCGTCACTGGCGCGTGGCGCCGCACGTGAGCCGGCATCGCCGGTGCTGGCCTGATGAGTGTCCGCACTGGGGGCGGAAGATGCATGAGCGCAGCCGCCCAGCACCGCAAGGCCGATGACCAGCAGGGCCGGCTTCCATATGGCTTGGGCAATACAGGCTCGCAAAGCACTGACTTGAGAAGCATCGCTCCCAAGGGCAGCATGCCGAGAAGCGCGGCTTCGAGAAACGACGTCATTTGGCGTGTGAAAACAGCCGGTCATAGCGCCACCTGCAGCGAGAGATAGCCGCCTTGCTGGTCGGCCAGGCCGGCGATATCGCCAAGGTCGAGCCAGGCACCGTTCAGCGAGACGTGCTTGTTGAAAAAATGCGCCACATAGATATCACGCCAGTCGCTTTCGGCGGCGACACCCAGGTTGTCGGGTTTCTGGCGATATTCGACGCCGACGACCCAGTCCGGCGCCAGCATCAGCCCCAGTGAGCCCTCCACGACCAGCGAACGGCTAGCCTTCTGATCGCCACCGAATCCCAGCAGCCCGCCCTGGTTGGCGCGGGTCGAGCGCAGGGTCAGGTTGGTCAAGAGGTTGCGTCCGCCAACCGCCGCGAACCATAGCTTGCTCGTCGCGAGATAGAGGTCGGTGCCTGCCGTGTCCTTGGCTCCAAGCGCCTTGGCCAGTTCGCCATCGACCATCCGCTTGCGCTGAACCCCCAGGCTCCAGGTGCCCCAGGTGTCATACAGAGGGTCGCCGTAGAGGCGCAGCTTGGCGCCGAGGATATCCTGTTCGAGCCGACCGCCCAGGGTGTCAAGGTCGAAACGTTGCCGAGCCATAGACAGCTCGAGGCGGTCCTGTATGTTGCCGGCAATACCGGCTACTCCTAGCGAGTAATCATCCACTCGCGCTTGGCTGACGCTGGCGGTGGCGGCGAACTCACCTTCGCTGGCGGTGCCGGCCAGTACCCCCCAGGGTGATATCCCACCCCCTGACGCCCCCTCGACCTGGGTGACGCCGCCAGTCGCCAGCAGGCGGCTGCCCGCTTGGGCGGCAGGGGCGCTCAGCAGGGCGATAAGGGCCAGCATGATGGGGAGGAAAGACAACCCGGATCGTCTCATCCTCAGGCTCCTTGTGTCGGGGGTTGCTGGGCTTGATAGCGCTCGACCCATGAAGTGACCTCGTCTGCGGGCAGCGGGCGGGCAATCAGATAGCCCTGCAGGTAGTGGCAGCCGAAGCCTTTCAACATGCTGCGGATCGCCTCGTTCTCGACGCCCTCTGCCACGACCTTGAGGCCGAGGTTTTGACCGAGCTCGATGGTCGAGCGCACGATCACCTCATCGTCTGGTGAGTCATCCAGGCGCAGGATGAATGACTTGTCGATCTTGAGCTCCTGCACCGGCAGCCGCTTCAGTTGGGCGAGGGACGAATAACCGGTACCGAAGTCGTCGATCGCCAGCGTCATGCCAGCACCGCGTAGCTCTTCCAGATGGCGCGTGGCGAGTGCCGGGTCCTTGATGATGGTGCTCTCGGTCACTTCCAGCCCCAATTGGTCGGGCACTAGGCCGTTTCTCACCAGCACCTCTTGCAGCCGCGCTGTCAGGCTCTCGTCCATGATGTCTTCGGCCGACAGGTTGATGGCCACGCGCAGAACCTGGCCCTGTGTCTGCCAATGATGTAGCTGGGCGCAGACGGTGTCGATCATCCAGCTACTGAGCATGCGGATATTGCCAGAGCGCTCGGCCAAGGTGATGAATTCGTCGGGAGGAATGAAACCTAGGGTCGGGTGCTCCCAGCGCATCAGTGCCTCGAATTGGACGATATTGCCGTTCGTGGCCAGTACCTTGGGTTGGTAGACCATGGTCAGTTGATGCTGTTCTACCGCGTCATGCAGGTCGCGGATCAGGGTCAACTGACGCAGGTGCCGCTCGTCTTGGCCGGCAATATAACGCTGGTGTGCGTGGTGGTGATGGCGGGCGATATCCAGGGCCACGTCGGCGCGTCGCATCAACAGGTGCGGGGTGTCGCCATCCTCGGGATAGCGAACCTCGCCGAACGACAGTTGTGGACGAATGGGCGATCCCTCCAGGTCGATTGGCTCGGCGAGTTCATGCTGGAGCGCCTCGAGC
>CETM01066247.1_pt1 | contig 14505 bp, 11 predicted proteins | sample 361451 | NCBI WGS metagenome assembly CETM01 (sample SAMEA2622690, study PRJEB7988) | marine metagenome | isolation source: saline water (ENVO:00002010), including
TCAAATAACTTAGTTGAATTTAATAATATAAGTAAATTTTTTGGATCTGTTATAGCCCTAAAAGATGTAACTATGCATATTAAAAAGGGCCAAATCATGTGTTTACTTGGAGACAATGGAGCGGGTAAATCTACATTAATAAAAACGTTATCAGGTGTTCACAAACCAGATGAGGGTGACATTATAGTTGATGGAAAAAAAACAGTATTTGATTCACCGCGTGATGCTTTAGATTTAGGTATAGCAACAGTCTATCAAGATCTAGCACTTGTATCTTTGATGAGTGTAACCAGAAATTTTTTTATGGGAAGAGAACCAATGAAAGGATTTGGTCCTTTTAAAACTTTTGACGTTAATAAAGCTAACAGCATTGCTTCAGAAAGAATGGCTCAAATAGGAATTGATGTTAGAGATCCATCCCAGGCAGTAGGTACAATGTCAGGCGGAGAAAGACAATGTTTAGCTATCTCAAGAGCAATTTATTTTGGGGCCAAAGTTTTAATTCTTGATGAACCCACTTCAGCCCTTGGTGTTCACCAAGCATCCGTGGTTTTAAAATATATAGTAAAAGCAGCCTCTTCTGGATTAGGAGTAATATTAATTACACACAATGTCCATCATGCATACCCAGTTGGAAACAGTTTTACGATTTTAAATAGAGGTAAAAGCATGGGCACTTTCGACAAAAAAGATCTGTCAAGAGAAAAACTTTTAGGCATGATGGCAGGTGGCGAAGAACTCGACAAGCTCGAAGTAGAACTTAAAGAAATTGATAGAACAAATAAAAATTAATGCAAATTGGAATAGATCTTGGTGCTACTAAAATAGAATATGTTTTATTAGATAATAATAATAAAGAATTAGAAAGAAACAGGTCTGAAACACCAAAAAATTTTGAAAAAACAATTATTACAATAAAAGAAATAATTGAAAAACTACAAAAAAAATATAACTCAAAATTTGTAGTTGGTATTTGTCACCCTGGAAATCTTGATAGTTCATCAGGATTAATAAAAAATGCACATAATTCAACATGGCTCAATAACAAAAGTTTAATAAAAGAATTAAAAAAAAAAATTGATAACGATGTTTTCTCTGAAAATGATGCAAATTGTTTTAGTTTGTCAGAGGCTTTAGATGGCGCAGCAAGACATTACAATAGTGTTTTTGGAATTATTTTGGGTTCTGGTTGTGGTGGAGGTTTAGTAATTAATAAAAAAATTGTTTCAGGGGCAAATGGTCTAGGCGGAGAGTGGAGTTTAAACCAAATGCCTTTAAAGGAAATAAAATCTAATATCGATGAAAATAGTAAATTTGATTTTTCACAAAGAATCGAGGGTTATCTTTCTGGAAAATCTTTAGAAAAAAACTTTTACTTATTATTTAAAAAAAAGATATCTGCTAAAGATATATTCATCAAGTATAGAGATAAAGATTCTGACGCTGTGAATTTTATAAATAATTATAAAAAAAATTTAGCAAAAAGCTTGGTTATCATTATTACAACAATAGATCCTGATGCTATAGTTTTTGGAGGTGGTATCTCAAATGAGATTGATTTTTTGGATGAATTAAAGGAAATGGTTGGAAAGTATTTAAATGAAAAGAATCTTAAAACTGTTTTTCTAAAACCAATTTATGGTGATGCAAGCGGTGTAAGAGGAGCAGCCTTACTAGGAAGACAAAATCTTATTTAAGTATTTTTCTAATTTCATTCGAGGTAAATCTTTTAGGTATTTGACAAGTTGATTTAATATAAACTCTCTTTCTTTTTTTTGCTGCAGACATAATTGATTGGATAATATCAAGAACATGGAGGGATAATTCGCCATTACATTTGTGTTTTTTTTTATTCTCAATGCAGTAAGCCATCTCAGCCAAACCTACACCCCTATAATTTGCATTTATTGGAGACTCATTAGCTCTAAGACTTTTCTGTCTTATATTAATTTTTCCTAAATACATTTTGTTTGTTTTATGTTCTTTCCAGGAACCACCAAGTTTTTTGCATGTATAAACTGATCCACCAAACATATTAGGATCTGGTACAAGTATTGATCCCTTATCACCATATAATTCAATATGGTTTCTGTGATGCGCTATAACATCAAAAGATAATGTAAATCTTATTATTGTTTTATTTTTAAAAAAGATTGTTCCTAAATATGTGGTTGGACATAAAACTTTAATCGACCTTCCTTTTCTTGGTCCAATACCAATAATTCTTTTTTTTTTATTCCACATTAGGCTACCCCAAACTTGTTTTGCTGGACCGAGTAAATTTACCAATGCTGTTAAATAATAGGGTCCCATGTCTATTACAGGGCCACCTTCTTTTTTTGCAAACCACGGCTCAGGATTTGGGTGGTATGATTGTACACCTGGATAAGCAAAAATAATATTTCCCAAATTAATTTTACCAACAATATTATTCTCTAATAATTCTTTTGATTTTTGATTTCCTCCACCAAGAAAAGTGTCTGGGGCATTACCAATATATAGTTTTTTTCTTTTTGAGATCTTTAGAAGTTCTTTTCCATCTTTCACATTAATTGCCATTGGTTTTTCTGTATAAACATGTTTATTATTTAAAAGGGCTTTTTTCGAAACTTCATAATGTGCTTTAGGAACTGTGAGATTAAGTATTATTTCAATTTCTTTATCTTTAAGCAATCTTTCTACACTAGACGCCTCAATATTAAAAATTGAGGCACATTTTATTGCTGCTTGATGATTTATATCTGCGCATTTAATAATTTTAAAATTATTAAAATATTTATGAGCTCTAAAATATGTTTCAGCAATGTGTCCACAACCAATAAGACCAACTTTAAAAATCTTTGACATCTAGATTAAACACCTTGTCTTTGTTTAGATTTTCCTTGTAGATGTTCTTTAAGCGCTCTCTCGTTTTCTTTATTTGATGGTTTTGTTAAAGTAGGGCTCTCCCAATAAGCTGAACCTTCTAACCATTGATAGCCATCTGTTTTAATGGATATTATATAAGTTGACTTTGATTTTTTAGCTCGTACGAAAGCTTGTTCAAGTTCACTTATAGAATTTACATTTTCACCAGTTGCACCTAAACTTTCAGCATGTTTTGCAAAGTCTATCTTTTTAATGTTTTGTACTTTCGAACTTTCAAATAAGCAATTAAACTCCTTGCCACCTTTGTAAAGTTGTAATCTATTAATAACAGCATGACCTCCATTATCACATACAACTATAATTAATTTATGATTTGTTAATATCGAACTATAAATATCAGAATTGTAAAGTAAGTAGGAACCATCACCAACAAAAGCTATAACTTCTTTTTTTGGATTGGCCATTTTAATCCCTAATGCTCCTGATATTTCATAACTCATACAACTAAAACCCCACTCTGTTTCATGAGTGTTTAACTCTCGAGGTCTCCAAACTTGTAAAACTTCTCCAACCAAACCGCCAGCAGCGGTTACTGCTATATCAGATGGATCTGACTTTCTATAAACTGCACCCGCAACATGTGCATACGATGGTAATTTCTGATTTGTTGGTCCACTTTCCTTATCAAGATAATTATTCCAAGATTTAACAGCGCTTCTTGATTTTTTATACCAATCATCAGATGCTTTCCAATTTCCTAAAGCTATAGTCAAATCCTGAATACAGACTTTTGCATCACCTACTATAGATTCTGCCATGTGTTTATTAGCATCGAATCTAGATACATTTATCGAAACTAATTTGAAATTTGGATTTTCAAAATTTGTCCATGACCCAGTTGTAAAGTCTGCCAACTTTGTCCCAATCGCAATAGCCAAATCTGTTTTTTTTATAAAATCATTTGGAGCTTTTCCACCAAATCCACCGATAGCACCCAAAAAGTATGGATCATCTTTTTTCATAGTTGAGTATCCCATTACAGTTTGTGCTGTAGGAATATTGTGTTTTTTTGCAAATTGACTTAAATCTTTCATTGCATCAGAATAAAAAATTCCACCTCCTGAAATAATTATTGGATTTTTAGATTTTTTAATTATGTCGGCTGCCTGTTTTATTTGATAATCGTCTGGCCTTGGTCTTCTAATAGTATGTATTTTTTCTTTGAAAAAATCTACTGGATAACTAAAAGTTTCTCCCTGGACATCTTGAGACAAAGATATACAAGCAGGTCCACAGTCTGCCGGATCTATCATTGTTTGAATTGCCTGTGGAAGAGTTTGAAGTATTTGTTCTGGTCTAGTTATTCTATCAAAATATCTAGTTACATATTTGAACGCATCATTCTGTGTTATATTTGGATTATTAAAATGCTCAACTTGTTGTAATACCGGATCTGGCATTCTATTGGCATATGTATCTCCTGGTAAAAATAACATTGGTAATCTATTGCTCATAGCAACAGCTGCTGCAGTAAGCATATTTGTTGACCCTGGACCTACTGAACTAGTGGCTACAAAAATTTGTTTTCTTCTTTTTGCTCGTGAATATGCAATACCAGTCAAAGCCATATTCTGTTCATGATGACCTCTCCAAGTGGGTAGATCTTTTTTATTCTCCTCTAGAGCCTGACCTAAACACGCTACGTTTCCATGACCAAAAATTCCAAAAGCACCTGCAAACAAAGGTATTTTTTTGCCATCTACTAATATTTTCTGAGATATTAGATACTTTACAATGGCGTGTGCACAAGTTAGTTGAATTTTTTTCATAAATTATTTAAAATGAACCCTAAGAAATATTGTAGTTTTAAGCAATAAAAATTTAAAAATGTACTCAAAATTTGGTCAATTCATACATGGTAAATGGCAACCTTCAGAGAAAAATGAAACTTATGATGTAATTAATCCAGCCACCGAAGATATTATTGGAAAAGCATCTAAAGCAACAAAAACAGATGTAGCAAAAGCTTTAAAATCAGCAGAAGAAGGCTTCAAGATTTGGAAAAAAACGCCTGCTTGGAAAAGATCTTATAAAATAAGAAAAATTGCTGATTTAATGAGAGAAAGAAAAAAAGATTTGGCAAAATGGTTAGCCTTGGAAGTTGGAAAACCATTAATTGAGGGAGAGGGTGAGGTTGGTGGAGGTGCTGATATATTTGAATGGAACGCAGAAGAAACAAAAAGAATATTTGGTCAGACTGTTGAAAGTAGATTTGAAGAAACAAGAGTGCAGATTATTTATCAGCCCATTGGGGTTGTGGCAGCACTAATACCCTGGAATTTTCCAATTATTTTAGCATCAAGAAAAATTTCAACCGCCTTAGCCGCCGGATGTTCAGTTATAGTAAAACCTGATGTTATTACACCTGGTGCGGTAATGGAATTAATGAATATAATTAATGATGCCGGTATACCTCCTGGTGTAGTTAATTTATTATCTGGTGATCCAGAAGAGGTTTCAAATGAATTAATCTCTTCAGATATTGTAAAGAAAGTTTCAATTACTGGATCAACAAGGGTTGGAAAATTAATTCTTAAAAAAGCTGCTGATAAAGTTCAAAGAGTAACTATGGAATTAAGTGGACATGCTCCATTCATAGTTTTTGAAGACTCTAACATAGACAAAGTTACTGATATGGCAATTACATCTAAGTATAGAAATAATGGTCAAGTATGTATTTCACCAAGTAGATTTTATGTTCATGAAAGTAAAAAAAATGAATTTACTAAAACATTTATTGAAAAAACAAAAAAACTCAAGTTAGGCGATGGAATGAAGGACGGTGTTAATCTGGGTCCTATAACTACAAAAAAAAGATTAGAAGCAATAGAAAAATTAGTTGAAAAAACCAAAAAAGAAGGGGGAAAAGTTTTATATGGGGGTAAAAGACCTTCTGGATTTAACAAAGGTTTTTTTTATGAACCAACTATAATAGATGGAATAAAAGATAATTTTACTGTGATGACAGAAGAACCTTTCGGCCCCATAACTGCGATTACTACTTTTAAAGATTTTGATGAAGTTATAAAAAGAGCTAATAAACATGATTGTGGTTTAGCGGGTTATGTTTGTACTAATTCAATGGAAAAAGCTTTTAAAGCATCTGAGCAATTAGAAACAGGTGTAGTGGCAGTTAACACCCCCGTAGTTGCAACAGCAGAAACACCGTTTGGTGGTATTAAACAAACTGGTTATGGTAGAGAAGGTGGTTCTGTAGGTATTAAAGATTATTTAAATATTAAATATACACATCTTGGTCTATCAGGCTAATTAATGAGAAAAAATAAACTAAAAAAAATCTTTGCTGAAGGCAAAGCAGCTATAAATGGTTGGCTTCAAATACCAAACTCTTTTTCAGCTGAAGTTATGGCACATCAGGGCTGGGATTCTTTGACTATTGATATGCAACATGGTGTAGTGGATTATTCAAATGCATTGGAAATGCTTCAGGCTATATCTACCACAGATGTAGTTCCTCTTGCCAGAGTTAACTGGAATGAACCAGGTCAGATTATGAAAATTTTGGACGCTGGATGTTATGGCATTATATGCCCAATGGTTAGTAACAAAGATGAAGCTGAAAATTTTGTAAAAGCATGTTTGTATCCTCCTAAAGGATATAGAAGTTTCGGACCCATTAGAGGATTATTATATGGTGGTAGTGATTATGCAAAAGAATCTAATGATGAAATATTAAAGTTCGCTATGATTGAAACTAAAGAAGCGTTGGAAAACCTGGATTCAATAATGTCAACGAAAGGTTTAAGTGGAATTTATATTGGACCAGCTGATTTAAGTTTAGCAGTTGGAGAAGAACCAAGTTTTGATAAACCTGAAAGTTCAAAAACTTTTTCAGCTATAATGAAGATTCTTGAGCATGCAAAAAAAAATAAAATTATACCAGGCATTCACAATATGACACCCGAATATGCTGAAAAAATGATAAAAAAAGGTTTTCAATTAGCAACAGTCATGTCTGACCAAAGATTCATTTCTGCTGGAGCAAAAAATGTTATAAGTAAATTTAAAAAAGTTACATCTAAAGATGGAAAAGGCTATTAGTAATTAAAAATAAGCTGTAATAAAATTGACTTTCTTTTACACCTATATTTTAAAATCCTTAAAAGATAAAAAAACAACTTATGTAGGTTATACTAAAAATATAAAAAATAGGTTAAAACTACATAATTGTGGAAAAGGAGCAAAATTTACTAGAGGGAGGAAATGGATTTTAATATATAAAGAAAAGTTTAAAACAAAAAACGAAGCTATGTCTAGAGAATATATAATTAAAAATAATAGAAAAATAAGAAATTTTATAATAAAAAAATATTTATGAAAATTTCTATATTACTACCTTATAAAGAAAATTTTTCCCCGATTTATCCTGGTGCAGTTTCTTTATTTGTTAATGATACTTTAAAAATCAGTAAATATAAAAATATAGTTAAAGTTTTTGGTAATACATCATATGCAAAAAAATTCTCAAATAATTATAGAAATATTAAGTTAAAAAGAATTTTTATAGGAAGCCAGAGTGAAAATTATATGGATGAATTCATTAAAATTGAAAAATTGAATTCATCTAAAATTATCGAAATACATAACCGGCCTCACTACCTAAAATATTTAATAAATGAAGGTGTTAAATCAAAATTTGTTCTATATTTTCATAATGATCCTTTAACAATGACGGGTTCAAAGGGTCTCAATGAAAGAAAATATTTAGTAGAGATATGTAATAAAATTATTTTTAATAGTTTATGGTCAAAAAAAAGATTCCTGGAAGGTATACCTTCTGGATCTGTAAGTAGTGATAAACTTAAAATTATATTTCAATCTGCTTCAAAAGATAAAGTAAATATTAATAATAAAAAAAAGTGGATTACATTCGTTGGTAAATTAAATCGTTCTAAAGGATATGACATATTTGGATCTGCGGTTGTAAAAATTTTAAATAAATACAAAGACTGGAACGCTATAGTAATTGGTGATGAACAAAGAGACAAAATTACATTTAACCATCCACAGCTTAAAAATTTAGGTTTTTTAGATCACAAAAAAGTTATAAATATTTTTAAAAAAACAAGCATAGCTGTTGCTTGTTCGAGATGGAACGAGCCATTTGGACGAACTAGTTTGGAAGGTTCTGCTAATGCTTGTGCTGTTATAATAAGTAACAGAGGCGGTCTACCTGAAACAGTAACAAATGCTATAATTCTTAAAAAATTAAATCAAAATGAGCTTAAAAATAAAATAGAACTTTTAATAAACAAACCAAAGTTAAGAAAAGAATATCAAAAACTAGCATACAAAAATTTTTATTTAACTCACAGAAATAGTAGTAAAGAAATTGATAAATATAGACAAGAAATATTAGCAGCTGATAAAAAATTAAATTTTTTTAAAAAACCCGACAAATTAAGAATAGTCCATGTTACAAACTTCAACGAACGACATGATGGTAGGCTCTATTTTAATACTGGTCGAAGGATTAATAATGGACTTGTTCGTTTAGGGCATAGTATTTTAGAATTTAGTGACAGAGATATCCAAAAATATTATAAAAATTATAAAGATTTATCTGGAACAAAGAGACTAAATTCTAAATTAATTAATACATGTCATAATTTTAGACCTGATATGATTGTTCTTGGTCATGCAGACTCGATATACCCTCAGACTTTAAGGGACCTTAAAAAAAATTATCCAAATTTAAAAATTGCTCAATGGTTTTTAGACCCTCTTAACAGAAATGGTCCGGACTATGAAAAAAACAAACAGAGAATTTTAAATAAAATTGAATATGTAGATGAAAACTTTTTAACAACATCACCAAAGGCTCTAAACTTTATTAATAAAAATGAAAATTTTCATTTTATTCCAAACCCTTCGGACAGTTCATTTGAAACATTAAATAATTTCAACAAGTCATGTAATATGGATGTATTTTATGCATTAAGCCATGGTGTCCACAGAGGTGTATTAAAAAGGGGAAAGTATGATGAGCGTATAAAATTCGTATCAAGACTTGTTGATATTACTCCAAATATAAAGTTTGACATCTATGGAATAAATAATATCCAACCTGTATGGGCAGACAATTATCTTAAAGCAATTTCTAATTCTAAAATGGGACTTAATCTTAGCAGAGGTGAGCCCATTAAATACTATAGTAGTGATAGAATAACACAAATTATAGGTAATGGACTAGTAACATTAATAGATGAAAAAACCCACTATAGAGATTTTTTTACCGATGAAGAAATGGTTTTTTATAGAAATATTAGCGATCTTTCGGAAAAAATAATTAAGATTGGTAAAGATGAAAAATTGAGAAAAAAAATTGCAAGAAAAGGTAAAACAAAATATTTAAAATATTTTAATTCGACAGAAGTAGCAAAATTTATAATAAACAAAACCTATGATGTTAAAATAAAGGGAAATGATTTTTATTGGGATAATTAATTATGATAATAGATTCACATTGTCATTTAGACTCAAATACTTTTAATGAAAATTTAAATGAAATTATTAAAAGAGCAGATACAGCAGGAGTCAAGTATTTATTGACCATTTGTACTGAGGATAAAAGTTTTGATAAAATTTTAAACATCTTAAAAAAATTTAAAAATGTTTTTGGAACATACGGTATTCACCCTCATGAAGCTAAATTAAATCAAAATTTAACAGTTGAAAAAATAATTAAGAATATTAATTCGAATAAAAATATTATCGGGGTAGGTGAAACTGGTTTAGATTTTTATTATAACCATTCAGATAAAGAATCTCAAAAAAAAAGTTTTATAAAACATATTGAGGCTAGCCAACAAACTTCAAAAACTCTGATTGTACACTCACGATCTGCAGAAAAAGAAACATTTGATATACTAAATAGCGAAATGAAAAATAAAGACTTTAAGGTCCTTATGCATTGTTTTACCGGAGGAAAGGAATTTGCTCGAAAACTATATGAGCTAGGATGTTTTTTTTCTGCTAGTGGAATCATTACTTTTAAAAAATCATCTGAATTATCTGATGTTTTTAAATTTATTCCTAATAATAAAATACTAATTGAAACTGACTCACCATATTTAACTCCTGAACCAAAAAGAGGGAAGATAAATGAACCTGAAAATATAATATACACATTGAGACATATATCTAAAATCAAAAATGAAAATTATGACAAGATGGCCAAAATTACGACTCACAATTTTTTTAAACTATTTAATATTAAAAATATTTTATGAAATTTACTATATTAGGTTGTGGAAGTTCAGTTGGGTCACCATGGATTACAGGATATTGGGGTAATTGTGATAAAAAAAATAAATACAATTTAAGGACAAGATGTTCAGCTTTTTTTAAAAAAGGAAATATTTCAGTTCTTATTGATACATCACCTGATATTAAAAAACAGCTGTTGGATAATAAAATTCAGGATATTGATTATGTTTTGTATACACATGAACATGCAGATCAAACTAGCGGTATATTTGAACTACGACCTTTTTTCTGGAAAAATAAAAAACAAATTAATATTTATGCGAATAAGGAAACTTTAAAAAATCTTTATAACAAACATGATTATTGTTTTTATGGTGGACAAGGCTATATTCCAATTTTAAAAGGTAACTTAATTCATAAGAAGTTTTATCTAACTAAAAAAAAAAATAAGATCAAAATTGAGACTTTTTATGTCGATCATGGTAAAATTAAATCTACCGCTTATATAATAGATAAATTAGCATATATTAGCGATACTAATGGTATATTTATTAAAGATTTAAATAAGCTCACGGGGTTAAAATATCTTATTATTGATTGTCTTAAGTTTAATAAACATCCTTCACATTTTAATATTGATCAGGCTATAAATATTAGCAAGATTACAAAACCAAAAAAAACAATTTTAACTAATCTTCATACCGATTTAGATTATAAATATTTAAAAAAAAACCTACCTAAGAGTATCACCCCAGCATATGACGGTATGACTTTTAAACTATAATATTAAATTGCTTTTTTAACAGCATTGAATGGTAATAGAATACAATCTTTACGTTGGAAATATTTTTTTGAAAATAAAAACTTAAATTTTTTATTAGAAGTTAATTTATCAATTTCATGAATTTTAAAGTTTTTAATGTTTTTAGATAAATAACTTGCCGAAGCCTGACAAAAAATACATGATTCTGTTTCGTATTTCATATTAATAATTTTTTTATTTTTAATTTTTAATTCAACTTTTATTTTATCACCACATTTTCTATTTTTAACTAATGCAGTGTAATTTGTGTTATTTTTTAAACCATAATTTGTTAAATCATGAGCTAAATTAAAAATTTTATTATCTATTATTTTTTGTTCCATAATAATATTAAGAAATATCCAAATAAAGTAGAGAGCAGAGATCCAAGTAAAACACCAATTTTAACACCACTTATATATTGTTCCGAGTCAACAAATGCAAGATTACCGACAAATAAACTCATTGTAAAACCAATTCCTGTTAAAACACCAACGCCGTAAAATGTAACCCAATTTGAATTATTTGGCATTTCTGCAATTTTCATTTTTATTGAAATATATGAAAAAATAAATACACCAATTTGTTTTCCAAAAAATAAACCACAAAGAATGCCTAAAGGAACAGGACTCATTAATGAGCTTAATGTAAGCCCATCTAATGACACACCGGCGTTTGCAAATGCAAAAATTGGCATAATGCCAAACAAAACATAAGGTGAGATGGAGTGCTCTAATTTTAATAATAAGGAATTTTTTGTTTTGCCTTTACTTTTGTGTGGTATTGTTAATGCTAACAAAACACCAGCTATAGTAGCATGAACTCCTGACTGATGGGTAAATTCCCATAAAATAATTCCAATAATAAGATAAGGAATAAAATTTCTAACATTGTATTTGTTTAATATTATTAGAGCTATTAACGCTACCAACATTAATATCAAATAATTTATTTGCACATTGCCTGAGTAAAAAAAGGCAATAATTACGATAGCCCCAAGATCATCTATAATCGCAAGCGCAGTTAAAAATACTTTTAAAGATACAGGAACCCTTTTACCTAAAAGAGATAAAACTCCTAGAGAAAAGGCGATATCAGTCGCTGAAGGTATAGCCCAACCTTTCAAAGTTTCAAAATTTCCAAAATTAATTGCTATATATATTAAAGCAGGTACCAGCATACCACCTACCGCACCTATAATTGGTAGCATTGCTTGTTTAGGATTTGAAAGTTCTCCTTGAATAAATTCTCTTTTAATTTCTAATGAAACCAAGAAAAAAAATATTGCCATTAAAACATCGTTTATCCAATGTAAAACAGTTAATTTTATTCCAAAAGTACCTATTCCTAATTTTAAATATGAAGATAAAATTTTTGTGTAATATTCGCTCAAATCGCTGTTGCTGACCATTAATGCAGCCACTGCGGCAAATAATAAAACCAACCCAGAGGCGGCTTCTAATTTGAAAAACCATTTAAAGGGTTTAGAAATATATTGAATCATTTTGAGGCAATTATATCTGTAATTTTATAAATGTAATTATCTTTCAATTGATAAAATAGCACATTTAATCTATATAAATAGGCTCTCGGGGTGTAGCGAAGCCTGGTATCGCACCTGGTTTGGGACCAGGGGATCGTTGGTTCAAATCCAACCACCCCGACCACTTTATGAAAATACAAAAAGTAGTTATTATAGGTTCTGGAACAATGGGAAGCGGGATCGCTGCTCATTTGTGTAATGCAAATATCCCTGTTGTACTCCTTGATTTAAAAACAGAAATAGCTGAGAAAGCAAAAGAAAGAATATTAAAATCCCGGCCACCACTACTTTTTGAGAGCTCAAAAATTCAAAATCTAAAGACAGGAAATATTTCAGATAATTTTGAAAATGTTTCTGATGCTGATTGGATAATCGAAGCAGTTGTGGAAAGGATTAATATTAAACATGATATATATAAAAAAATTTTTAAAGTAAGAAAAAAAGATTCAGTCATTTCTTCTAACACGTCGACAATACCTCTCAAAGTTCTTTCAGAAAAATTGAATTCAGCTGACAAAAAAGATTTTTGCATAACGCATTTTTTTAATCCTGTTAGATACATGGGTCTTTTAGAAATTGTAAGGGAACAATCAAATGATCAAAATAAAATAAATTTATTAAAAAACTTTTGTGAAATTAAACTTGGCAAAGGTGTAATTGTATGTGGAGATACTCCTGGATTTTTAGGTAATAGAATAGGAGTTTATGCAATGCAAGTTGCAATGACGGAAGCCATCAAAATGAACTTGTCAGTAGAAGAAGCTGACGCTGTATTTGGACGCCCAATGGGAATACCAAAAACTGGTGTTTTCGCTTTATACGATTTGATCGGGATTGATTTAATGTCAGATGTATTAAAAAGTTTTAGGAAAGAACTTTCAACTAACGACGAATTTCAAAAAGTAGCTGATGGTATTCCAATAATACAAAAATTAATCGATACTGGTTATACAGGCAGAAAAGGTAAGGGTGGTTTTTACCGAATGAACAAAGTAAATAATCAAAAAATTTTAGAGGCTCTTGATATAAAAAATAATATTTACTCACCTGCAAGAAAAATTGATCTTAAAATAAACAAAATAAATTTATTAGATTTAATAAACAGAGATGATAAATATGGTAAATATGCCTGGGAGGTAATTTCAAAAATTATAATCTATTCATCTTCATTAATTCCTCAAATCACAAAAGAATATAATGATATTGATGAGGCTTTAAGACTTGGTTTTAATTGGTCTATGGGACCTTTTGAAATGTTAGAAGATATTGGATTAGATAATTTTTTTAACAAAATAGGAATCATTAAAAATAATCCTTTTTTAGAAAATTTAAAAAAACAAAGCAGTAAAAAGTTTTATGACCAAAGACAAAAATATACAAATATAGAAACTTTAGGGAAAGTAAAAAAAGCTGTCATAAAAATTGATAAAAATGATTCAGCTGAAATCTATCGGTTTAAAGAATTTAATATTGTAGAATTTAATACTAAAGCAAACGCACTAGATTATGATTCTATGGATGCTTTAATGAAAGCCACAGACAAACCATTGATTATTATTAATGAAAGCATGCAGTTCTCTGCAGGTGTTAATTTAAATTACGTAATGGAGTTTGTTAAAAGAAAAGATTTTAAATCAGTAGAAAAATTCATAAAATATTTTCAAAAAACTTGTGAACATTTAAAATATAGCGAGAAATTAGTAATTTCTGCACCTTCCGGCTTATCATTGGGAGGCGGAGAGGAAGTATTATTACAAAGCAATTATGTTGTATCACATACTAATATAGTTATGGGGTTAGTTGAAACCATCGTTGGTTTAGTTCCGGCTGGCGGAGGGTGTAAAGAGCTTTTGTGGAGGTGGACTCAAACAGATGATGCCGGCAAAGACCCTGATTTTGCACCTCTTAAAGTTTTTGATATAATAGGATATGCAAAAACAGCCACATCTCCTATTGAGGCAAAACCTCTTTTATTTTTAGATGATAATCATGAAGTTATAAT
>CETM01176857.1_pt1 | contig 14473 bp, 16 predicted proteins | sample 361451 | NCBI WGS metagenome assembly CETM01 (sample SAMEA2622690, study PRJEB7988) | marine metagenome | isolation source: saline water (ENVO:00002010), including
GAGATAAAAGAAGGACATGGGTAGTTGAAGACTTGGGAAAGGATGGCGATTCTAGTATGGCTAGAACTACAGGGCTTGTAACTGCTTGTTGTGTTATTGCATGGCTTGATCGCCCAGAAATGTTAGCACCCGGAGTACACGCACCTGAACACTTGCCTGATGAAGTGATTCGATTAGTGATTGAAGTGATGCGTTCTGAAGGCGTTTCAATCAGGTTGCAATGATGGAGTTGTTCTAATGCGAAGAGTTGTGATTTATGCTCTGACCATAGCAATAGGACTGTATGTTAGTGCGAAATATTCGGAATGGCCAGTCAATATATGGTGCCTAGGATTATTCGCTTGGTTGTTCAAACAAGCAGAGCGTAAAGAGCGTATTGAGATGTTAACCGTTCTTGCTTTTGCTACACCCATGGAGTTATTCTTCTCTGAAGTATGGCTGATTTACGAATATCAGCGTGGCCTAATGCCCTTATTCGTCCCAGTAGGCCATTGGTTCCTTTTCGATGCAGGTCGCAGAATTAGCAATTACCTTCCTGTAAGAAAGGCAATGTTGACTCTGTTGCCATTTATTCCATTGGTCGCTTACGGAGCATGGACTGGCGGAGATACTTCAGGCGTATTTCTTCTGATTTTGGTTCTTGCATTTACCAAATGGGGCCCTCAACCTGCTCTATATGCTACGATGGCATGGGCTGCACTTTTGATGGAATTATGGGGCACATATCTCATGAACTGGACTTGGGCTAATGACGTTCCTTGGACAGGCCTAACCGCTTGGAACCCGCCATTGTTAGTTGGAGCATTTTACTGTCTAGGTGATTTGTTGGTTAATCTCTCGGTAGCGAGGTTTGAAGGTGAGCACCCCTTGGAGGCATCTGAATGACATCCCGTGATGATTTAGCAAAGCGTCGCGAGGCTGAGGCCGAGCGTATCGCAATTTCACTCGCTAGACAGAAAGGTGAGAGAAGGGCTTCAATCAAAGGGGGAGAGGGAACTGTAGCTTGGGTTAAAGAGAACTTGTGTATAGGTTGTGACCAATGCACAATAGTTTGTGATGATGATGCTATTGAGTTATACTTCAAAGACATGAAATCTCCATTATTAGAAGTTCCAAGCAACCGTAAGGCGAGAATTGTTCGCGATGCTTGCACAGGGTGTCGTCTCTGCGTTCTAGCATGCCCGACAGATGCAATTACGATGATTGATAGGTGAATATGATGTCCAAACAACCTGAACACGAAGGAGCCCAGCGTTTTGGTGGTGAGTTCGGTCCAAAGAGGGGGCCAAATACTACAGGAGTCTCACTTTCTACATTCAAGACACTGGTTTGGGTTTCCAATATTGGAGGTCTTTTACTGGTAGTATTCGCATTGGAATTTTTGTTTGTGCAGCAAAAATTTGGACTGGGGCTTGGATTCTTAATTGCTGGAGTCATCGTTGCCTTATTCCCTTCGAATTATGAGATCAGAGGTATGGAAGAGGACGAATCTCCCTGATTACTTGACTGCGAATCTTTCTTTGCATGTCGGGCAGCGAACATTTCCGCTGTAACCTTCTGGCACCTTTAGTGACGCATTACAATGTGTACAATTGATTACAATTTTTACCTCAACATCATCCTTTTTTGTATCGGACCATACTAATGGAACTGGAGACACAAAGTCTGCCATGTTGAATACCGATCGTAGATAATTCGGAGTTCCGGTTCTGAAATTTGATGGTTCTGCAGTCAGCAATGGCATCGCAACAATCAGCATACAGAATCCAGAACAAAGCAAAGATAATTCAATTGGCCAAAATCCTCCCATGCCTACTGAAAGTGGGCCAAACTCGTCGTGGTAAGCCAATGACAAAAGTCCTGAAATCACTAAAGTGATTAGAGTAACTTGAAGTCCTATTCTATATCCTTGTACAGATAGTATTCCTCCATAGATATATGCTAAACCAATTACTAAAGCAAAGAATGATTCTTCTGCTTGCCATTCACTGAACAGAACGGCGAAACCGGCTCTGAAGAATCCGTAAAGGATAATTCCAAAACCAGTGATTTGTACTACATTTGTAGTATTATTTGTTATGAAGATTTGAGGTTGTTGGCCACCATACATCATCTGTTGTTGCCCAACCTGTGCATGTTGTTGGTGAGGAATAGAAACAGGTTGCGGTGATTTTGATTCATCATCTTCCATTAATCTGATGACCACTTCAGCCTTATTCCCACTGACTCGCAAACCTCTATCCTTACAGATGGTTTTGAGTTCGAGAAGGGTCATCCTATCGTAGTCCATGAACTACTACTAAGCATTATTGTTAATCAATTTTGACCCGATTTTAGGCCAAAGTTATCGCTTATGCTTCAACTGAAACTTGCGAATTACTTGCTTCATCAGCAAGAGATTTCTTTGCTTCAACTTGGCGTGCTAGGAATGAAACCACATCAAGAATTTCGATATCGTGGCGTTCATCACCTTCGAACTTGAGACACTCAAAGTGTGAAACACATTTTGGACAAGATGTAATCATCATGTCTGCACCAGTATTTCGGATTTCTTCCATGCGGGAAACTCTCAGTGCTCTTGCGTTTTCATTACATGACATCATGCTTGAGACTCCACAGCACATCGCATCCTCGCCATGGTGTTCCATTTCTACGAGTTCTACTCCTTCCACACCAGCCACCAATTCACGAGGTTCATCATAGATGCCCATCTGCCTTCCAAGTCGACAAGGGTCATGGTAGGTCACAGTCAAGTCATCTTCAGCCTTCATTTCCATATCGAAACCATTCTCGATTAGGAATTCTGTTGTGTGCATAACCTTGACTCCTTCTAATTCATAGTCACGAGCAAATGTCCTGAAACACTCAGCACATGAGGATACTAAGGTATCAATTCCTGATGCTTCGATCTTCTTTTGGTTGTAAGCCTTCAATTTCTCAAATACTTCATCCAGACCCTGCCATTTCTGGTCGTGTCCACAGCACTTTAGGAAGTCACGTCCAAGATAGGATACATCGGTTCCCATCTCTTCGAATAGAGTGAATGCTGCGGTTGTAGTATCTCCTAGGTCCATGGAACCTTCATTGAGGTGGCTAAAGACCATCTCTTGGTCTAGATAGTCTACACAACCTGGATAGTAACCAACATTCGAGTCAATAGGGTAATTTTCTACAGATATAAAGTCTGCATCACTTTCTTCTTCAGCTTCTGCAGCAAGAACTGCTTGCAAAACAGTGTGTGGAATTTCTGCTGCAGGGCCACCGACAATGAGTGAGCGTCGAATATCGACATAGGAATCATAGTCGACTAATTGTGGACAAGCGTTGGTACATGCTGTACATGTTAGGCAAGAATACATCGGCACGCCATCATCTTCGTTATTCCAAGAGTTGTAGATGATGTTCAATTTGTCACCAGCATTGAACAATCTGACTGGGCAAGCATCGTCACACAGGTCACAACCGTAACACTTGTTCATTTCGAATTCATATCCTCTAGCCATGTTTCTCAATATCACAAATACGATAGCACCCGCTGTGACACAAGGTACGAACATAGCATAGGTTAGTTTAGCATCCATTGCTAGAGGGTTCTTGTGATATGTAGGATTCTCAATAACTCCCATATTGTCTCCTTCAAGTTCCATATCTAGGGAGTTAGACAAATCAACAGCATGTCCAGCAAGCCCATTGCCTGCATCGTCATCATACAATAGAAGTGGTTGGAATGCCTGAATCGTAAACAGGGTTTCAATGGTTACACTATCATTTGTCCTTAGGCCATCAGTTGATTCAACTCTGAATTCGTAGTCGTAAAGTCCAGCGCCCAATTCAACACCAGTTTCGCCACTATTACAGTCAGTGTCGATTACTACTTCTCCCCCGTCATGCTTTGTGATGACTAGACTAGATTGAATCATTTGTGAAGTGGAATCGCCACCATCGATAATGATCTCGCTTGCTCTTGTAGCACAGGTAGCATCAACTGGTACGGTGGTGAATTCAGTATCCGCTGGCCAATATTGGTTTGTGATTGTGAAAGTTCCAGTGGCCCAAATAGAATCATCTGCTGTATAATTTTCAATTCCGGTAGCACCATTGACTCCCGAATCTAAATCTTGATGCCCGTTATTGTCTGAGAAATCTATGAGATAATACCGCGTCGGTTGGTAAATGTTCCAATCCATCCAAGCAGCAGCAGGAACAATATCACCCTCGAACCCTTGAGCATCCATGAATTCGTTACGTTCGTGAACATGAACGTCCGTGGGTTGTGATCGCATCTCCTCTAATTTTTCATAATCAGAAATTGTCAGTAATCCCTTTGCATCCCAGAATCCGTTATCATAGACGGGATAGGTAACTACGCTGGCTGCAGTTGCTACAATGAAAGCACCGATAATCAATTTCTTACCATGTGCAGGAGTAAATCTGGCTCCCCAAGCATTGTTGAATAGCCATTTGGCAACGAAGTAAATCACTATCCATAACAGAATACCCGTCATTATCCATGGTATCGCGTTGAAAATATCTGCAATCCAGGGGTCCCTGACACCACATAACAAATCTCCATGGCTATCCAATTTACAATAATCACTTCTGTTCTTACCATATAATTCGAGGAAGATGTTGATTGAGAATACCGAAATGAACCAAATGTGTGCCAAGTAAACAACACCTGCACTTGCGAACCATGGGTCTTCAACAGGGCGCTTCTCACGACCTCCCAAGAATGGCGGAAGTGCAAGGATACCTACTGGGATTCCTGTTAGGAAAGCACCCCACCATGCTGCGTTCCAAGGGAACGAAGGCTGACCGAAGAAATCACCTACTGGTCCTAGAGGAACATCGAATTGAGGAAGATATTCACCCCATCGTAGGTAACCATATGAAAACAATACATACCAATCAGGGAATACGAATCCAGCCTGAGCGAATGGGTCAGCTGCACTGTGTAATGGTGGTGGAATTAGCCATGCATAGAATAGAAGAACACAGGTCATGAAACCAAAGATAAGGGTGTCACGAAGTACTTCGTGTGGCCAGAAACCATGACCTGAACGAGTACGTCTTCGCTTTTCTTCTGCAGACTCCAGGAGTTCTTTTTGCTCCATATAGGAGGAAGCAACAGCACCAAAATTATCGATTAATCCCAATCATATCCCTCCAATATCAATGCGGCTCCGCTATTCCTTGTACCCATACAATGAACAAGTGTATGATAATCAATGCCGTAACTATGACAGGTAGGATGAATACGTGAATGAAGTACATCCTAGTTACTGTACGGTGTGATAGAGAAGATCCAGAGAACAATAGTGTTGCAATGTACTTACCGATTAATGGTGTTGAGTTAGCAAGGTTGATTCCAATAACCGCGGCACCATAAGCCAGAGTATCCCAAGGTAAGAGATATCCAGAGTAACCGAATACTATGGTTAGTGCCATCAGTGCAACACCGATTAGCCAATTCAACTCACGTGGGTTTCTGTAAGCACCTGTGAAGTAAACTCTGCACATGTGCAAGAATACTGATGCTACCATGAAGTGAGTACCCCAGTGGTGAACTGCACGAATAATATAGCCAAACGGAAGTTGTGTCATGATGAATTGCATACTAGCATATGCAGGAGAGGGGTCCCCTTCTCCACCAGGAACGTAATAGATTCCAAGAACAGTTCCTGTTATTACAAGAATAATGAATGATAGGAATGAAATTCCTCCTAGGCAATACAATGGATACCAATACCAAATAATTCGTAACTTGTATTTCTCCGCGTGAGTAAGTGGCATTTGCCTGTGCATGTTGTAGTATGCTCCTTTACTCATGTTCCAGTAATCTTGCAATCTGAACCTAGTATCAAGGAACGAGAATACCCAAAGGAATGCACGCTCTGCGAAGCCCATCTTGCCACTTGACTCGACTGCACGAAGAATTTCCCTACGTGGGATCTCTTCGTTTTCCTTACGCAGAGTAAAGGCAATCAAGACAATGATGAAAGCGATAAAGAACCAAAGTACCCAAAATATTGTGCTCATCTTCTCACCTCAATCGCAATAGGTCAACCAGCCCGTGTAATCTGAAGATGCTTCAATCGTATCTCCATTCATAATTATTGGAATCATTGGTAGGCCCACAGGAGCAGGACCACCTGCACGTCGTATTCCAAGATATTCAAAAGATGCACCCGTTGAACGATTTGCATTTCTATTCACTTCAATCGCAGTAGGATCAAATCTACTTGAATGACAAATACAGAACATTTTGCTTCCACCATCATCTCCTCCTCCAGGCGTCCAATTATCATCTGTGTATGAGTTTGAAACCAATTGCCATCCAGGGATGCAACAAAGATGTGTACATCTTGCGAAACTCATTATGAGGTTGTTGTTAGGATCGAAAATGTCTGGATTACCAAGCAAGAATTCTGTCGCATGGCCAACATAGTTCTTGCCGATGTCATATCCTGCCATCTCTTGGAACCGAGGCGAATTGTCAGCAATTGGTTTTCCAGAGTTTTCTGCATGTGGGACATAGTTTACAATTACTGGCAGGCCATTCCATACACCTTGAGCTCCAGACATTCCAATGCTGGAGTTTGCGGCTTCATTGACGAAATCTGATTTCAACATCGGTTGGAGGTGTTTTGCTCCGTACCATGCTTCATCTTCTCTGCCCTTTGCCCAGTATAATACGGATGAATCTCCACTGCCTCCGCCAGAAGGTGGAAGCAAGATTGAAGCGAAGCCAAGTGCCCCTAATGTTGCTGCTAATACACCACTTGCTGCATTGAAGCCATATCGCATGAATTGCCTACGGTTTACTGAAACCTCACCTAAGGGGGATAGAACAGCATCCTCAAGAGATGGTGCCGGCCTTAGTTTCATGTCATCCATAATATCACCAATTGTATTCTCTCCAGTCCTTTTGATGTTCAGGGACAAACTTGTTTTGACCATGTTTGACTATGATTGTATTTGGTAAGACCCACTTTAGGTAAACGATTCCCATCATAATTAGAGTAGTTAATCCCATAGCCATGTGATAGGATAATTGTTGTTGGTCCCATGCTGAACCATTTAGTAATCCATACAGCATTGTTCCAAACCAGTATATTGACCAAAATATTCCCCACACAAAGAAGAATACGGTCAATGCGGAATTTCCAGAAGGTGCGAGAGAAGCTGAAATCACAGTTCCAGATTCAGCAGGATTGAATACGCCATGATTGATTGCAGAATCCATTTGTTCCTCGGTTAGAGAAGCATCTTCTAGGGCAACTCTCGCGTCCTTGATGCTCACCTTTCCAGATGCAACCTTTTCCAATAACTGGGTGATAGTGTCCTTTGCCATTACTGATCACCTCTCCTGTTAATCTTATATCTCAAGCGCAACAAGTTGCTACGCCCCTTGTATGATGTAGAGAATCCATAGCGCAGAAGCAATCCACAAAAGACTATTACAGCGATTACGGCACCGAAACCAAGCAGTCCTAGCCAGTGTGCTCTAAATCCAGCACCCAAGGTGGAAATATCAATTACTCCTGCTTTACCTTCAGGCGCTTCAGGTGTTCCACTGCCAGCGATTAATGAGCGAGTCCCTCTATTATCGTCTTCAGCAACTTCAATGAGGTTGAAAACTAACTGGTTCCAATTGTCTCCAGCAGGGCCATCTGCACCATTAACTGCATTTGCACTAATCCAGAAATCAACAGTGCCGGTTCCATTCTCGGATGGAGCAGTCCAAGTGATAGCAAAAATTCGAGAATTTGGTGTTTGGTGAGTCAATGTAGCAGGGTTATCATCCCATGCTTCTCCATCACCAGATAACTCACCAGCACTAACAAGGGCAGAGAATCCGCCCATGTTTGTATCGGGTCCGCCAATAATCTCCAATCGCATATCGTAAACTCCGCCAGCAGTCCAAGAGTACGGCACATCAACAAGGATTACCATCACAGAATTGCTTGGTTCATCCCCGTGACATAGGCACCCTTCCTTGGCAACATCATCTATTGTGATGTCTCCGTGAGGTTGTTCGCCTCCAATACCATCAGGATATGCATTGGTGATGCCGGGAAGAAGCATCAAAGTTACTAGGATCAAAGGTAAGAGACTTCGCTGGAAAACTCTCGACATGCGTATCGCCAACCCTAACAATTTGGGCGACTTGTATTGCGCCTATAATCGTTCCTTGCCCTATCTTCGATAGGGGCCTATGCAGTGTGACATTTTTTGAGGGTTTTTTTCCCTAAACATCCAAAGGCAAATCATATGTTCAATCACGACGAGCGGAGTTCATGTCAGACCACCCGTTTGAGAACACTTACGAACTCTCAAATGAACAACTTTTGAAGTTAGAAGAAGCCGAAGAAGAGATGTTGAGAAATAATCTTGGAAAGGCCGAAGATATACTAACAAAAATGCTCGAGGATGATGAGGATTGCATTCCAGTTCTAAACAACTTGGCCCATCTTTATGGCCGCCATTTTTCTGATTTTGAAAAGGCTGTTGAATTGTATGACAAGGTTTTGCAATTGGAACCAGATAATGCTTGGGCAAGAGACGCTAGGCGTCGTTACCAAAGATATGTGGGCAGAGATTGAATAACCTCCACTGAAAGGGCAGGGCATGGATGGCGCCCAAATCTTGATTGCGGGCGTAGGCGGACTTGGTGGCTCTTGGGCTAAGAGAGCTCATTCAAAAACCGGTCATGGAATAGATTTAGTCTTGATTGATGCTGACGAATCTACTTTCGATTACGATGATGCTCATGCGATTCGTTTGGGCAAAGATTTGGATGCCGCAGGATGTGCAGCATTACCACCCCTTGGTGAACAAAGAATGCGTCAAGCAGCGAGTGTTTCTCGCACATTGTTAGATGGTGTTGAGATGGTGATTTTACTTACCGGATTGGGCGGTGGTACGGGAACCGGTGCGGCTCCAGAATTTGCACGTCAAGCAAGATTGGGAGGTGCGATTGTGATCTCGATAGCCGCTATACCATTTGAAGCACAAGAGACACGATTGAAGGTAAGCAAAGAAGGCTTGTCAAAACTTGAAGCCAATTCAGATGTTTGTGTTCGCCTCGATTTGGACAGATTGGCATGGCAAGCAAGAGAAAGAGGAACTGATTGGCGATTAGGAGCCTCTTGGGTTGAAGAATTCGTGGATGGTTTGGTTAGAACATTGATGAGATTGGGACTGATTAACTTGGACATGATGGATTTGAAAACTATAGTGGGTCATTCTGGAGGATCAACATTGATGGTTGGACAAGGCGACCCTGATGACGCTAATGGCTTGTTGCAGGATGCACTAAGTGCACCTTTAGCCAATTTGTCATTTGATGGAGCAAAGGCATGCCTATTACAGATTGAAGGAGGCCCGGGAATGACTGTAGGGCAGGTTGGATTGATCGCAGATGCGTTTACTGCTAGGTTCGATGAAGATGCTCAAGTGATTTTAGGGGCCCGAGTAAGTGACGACTTACAAGGTAGAATTAGAGTTGTTGCAGTAGTTGCTGGCCTGGAAGAAAAATCTAATTTAAGCCTAGTCTGAATCTACTAATTCTATATCAGAATCTTCATCCCAATCGGTTCCTTCAGAGATATCTACACCCTTTTCCCAATCGATTTCATTGTCCTCTTGCCATTCTTCTTCATCGCTTTCGCTTTCACTCTCTGAAGAGTTTTCATCTTCCTCTTCCTCTTTTTCCTCTTCAGAAGAATTCTTTGAAATGTCAATTGTCTTTGCATTCAAGAACATTTGAGAAGTCTTTCTGCTTGTGCGTAATGTTGGTCTTAGTAGTAAAATCATTGCACATAAAGATAAAACATGTCCAAAGATCATTACTTCTTTCAAGCTCTCAAATGTTCCAGTTAGCATTGACACGGAACCTGCATATGCATATCCAAAAGATATGCCAAGGGGCAGAGATGCATTCTCAGAAACTAAACGTTTACCATCACTTACCGTATATGTGGTTAGTGACCAAACTGCAAATATTACGGTGAAGGCCATTAGCAAACCTTCTTCGATTAATGTTGAGACATCTGAAGGGTCCATCCAGGTTCGCCTGTAGATACTAAATGCGTGCCAAGTTATGAATAATTGAGCTACAATCATCCACTTGAAAGAAAATGCAGCCATGCCTTTCTCATTCCCAGAGGCTTCTCTTTCATCCTTAGTCCACCAAAGCGTTAATGCTTGTAATAACACGCTTACAAGTATGAAAACGAATCCACCTAAAAGTGCATCTTCGAAACTCATTTTTTCTGAATTGCTAATCATTTGTCCTAACCAAATGACAATGAAGGCGAATGATTGCACTACTACAATTTGTGAGGCAGTAGAAATTTTCTCTTGATATGTGTGCAATTTAGCGTCTCCTAGTCCATTCGCTAACCATTCAACCATTCCTGTTCGGAATGAAGCGGCTTGTGCAATTGACCACACTATGAATAGAGATGCTAGCATTGGTGCAATCCAAACATTATCCTTGCCACCAGTGAAACTCCAAAATAATCCAACAATAATTGAAGCCAGTAAAACCGGCACTATTGTTATTCTAAAACTAAACAAAAAACGAACTAGCCATGTACCCTCGCTTTTTTCGTCTGGCAATTTGGTCATATTCTGAATCAAAGCATTGTTTGAAAGAACAGCGATTATGATGTATGAAATAGCCAGAGAAATGAATGTCATAGCCACTAAAACTTCTTGTGAATTTACCAAAAACAACAACAAAGAAGAGATTAGTGCAATCATTATGATATGAGGCAGAGTCCTTGGAGACAGCATATTTTGAATCAATTGGAAAATCCCAACTCGCTCAATTTCCGGTTCAGAATCTTCGTTCATATGCCCGCCTTGAACCTGCGAGTGATGGCATTATGTTAAGACAAGTGCCCTTGAGGATTAGTTATGGCCAAGAAATTGACAAAGGCTTTGCGAGGCAAGCGTCGTTGGATTGGTTGTAATTGCGATGGTTTCAATTCTAGAAGTAATTTAGAGAATTACCTCTCGGCATTTCCAGTTAAATTATATGATTTTGAAAATGAAAGTTGTATAGTAGCAGTAAGCCTAGAAGATTATGATTCTGTTAGGCAATCATTTGCTGAAGGGCGAGTTGTTAGTGTTACTTCCAGTGGCAAAATCCGTCTGGTTCGAGAGCGAATGAATTTTACTCGCAAGCCAAGAAAGCGTTGAAGTGCTAAATCACCCCCCGCTGCAATATGGGAGCAGGAGGAGCAGCGCCACCTGTTAAGAGCGAGGATGTGATGATTCTAATCGGTTCAACCATTCTGCTTACTATGTTTGTATTACAAGCATGGTCAACACCAACTACAATAGCATGTGATGAAAATCAATGCGATACATTCGAAGTTAAGTATGATTTATCAGAAGGTAACGAATTTTCCCTAGAGGTTCTTGAAGGGAAAGTCAGGCCAACGGTAATTCTACCATCCGGTGATTCAGATTTTGGTGATGATATTGATGATGAATGGAAGTACACTGCAGAATCATCTGGAGTTCATACCTTTCAGATTCAAGGGATTGAAGAGTCTTCAATTGAATATTCTCTGAGCAGAGGTATTTTGATCGATTTTGGCCTTTACCCGGTAGGTGCATTGATTCTTGGCTTTGGGATTCTGAAACGTATGTCACTTGAAGAAGAAGACGAACCGATGGAAGCACTTCTCGAAGATTAGATCCATTCTACATCTTCGCCATCATCGATTATTTTCTTGTCTAGTAGCAACTCGCCCTTTTCATTCAATTGGAATGAGTTGTAAACAGTTCCACCATGAACTGGTTTACCATGTAATTTCATGTACGAAGTAACTTCATCTCGAATCATTTCATAATCAACAGGGGGCAAATTTTCACCCTCCTCCAATAGCGAAGATAATTCGCGATTCAATCTCAAATCAATTTCTTCATGAGATATATCGATTATTTCATCGAGAGAAGCGATTTGGAGACCCTCAATATTTGTGCCATTCCTTAGATTTATTCCGATTCCAAGAATGGCTTTGGTATGGTCATTGATAGTCTTGCCTTCTACTAATATTCCACACAGTTTTCTGTCCTCAATAAGTATGTCATTTGGCCATTTAATTTTTAGTCGTTTGTCGTCGATTGAATTTAGCACAGCTAGGCCACCTGAAAGTTGCAATAATCCGGGGTTTATGTCGTCGCTTTCTGCAATAATCCATGAGCCTGCATAGCAACCTTCTATAGAGGTCCAAGTTCGATTTCTGCGACCCTTGCCAGAATGTTGCCACGATGTCGAAATATGGGTTCCAATTCCAGTCGAATTCATCAAATCATCATTGGTAGAACCGGTGCTTTCGACATACCGATTTCTGGCATTTTCAAATGGCCTCCAAAGACAAAAAAGAGATAATTTTTCTCCGTCATCAAATTCCAAATGATCCCACTTTCTCATGGCAAAATTTCCTTTTTCGCGAATTGAATTTTCTCTACCAAGAATTAGTATTCGTCCATTTGTGGCAAGTAACTGGTTATTTGTGATGCATCTAATCATTCTTTGAGCAAGGCCATCAGCGTCGCTGTCAATTAGTGCAGCCTCTTCCATTGGGCCTAGAACTGCGGTTACTTCTGAAACAGGAATATAGGGTAAATTCCAGATAATAAGATCATATTTTCCATCAAATGGAAATTTGTCAGGCCCTACTCCCCCTTCCTTGACAAAACCCTCTTGTCGATTAATCTCTAAGTTCCCCTTTGTTGCGGCAACCGCATAAGGGTTGACATCGCACCCGCTGACCTTCCAGCCAAGTGCAGAAGCTAGAACACAAAGAGCCCCAGAACCGCAACCAATTTCAAGAAATCTTCTTCCTTTTCCTGGCCCAAATGCAATTAATCTCTTTGCCATTAAATCAGTATCTTCTCTAGGAGGATAGACAGTTTCCGGAATAATCAATTCAAAATCAGAGCCAATTTTTGGCGACCAAATCGATGCACTGGGTGCCTTTTTTAATCGTTGAACTTCAGAGGCAGTATCATCGGGATTGAAAATGCCATTTTCTTCCATGCGCCTCAAGCATGCCAAACTGCCGAAGCCTTTATGCCTCTTGGCGAAAAAGGCTCATCACCGACGAGACACTCGTCAAACGCATTCCGTCGTGCGTTCAGCGTAGCATTTTTGCTGGCGGAGGATTTAAGAACCCTATACAGGTCGGCCAAGAAGCCCAAGACATACATTTGGGCCTGTAGCTTAGTCAGGTAGAGCGTCCGGCTTTTAACCGGACGGTCGCGGGTTCGAACCCCGTCAGGCCCGCCTGACAAGAACAGGACCGGTGCATGTGGGGTAAGGCGGGGTGTGTGTTTTGGTAGTAAAGTCGGCAACTAAGAAGCGATTAATGGAAATGGGCATTGCAGAGGAATATGCTCACAAACTTGCGACAGATCGCAACATGACTGATATCAAGGCCATGCCTGCAGATGAAATCGCATCAGTTCTCGGAGTTTCTAAAGACGACGAAATCTTCACTGGCGCGATGAACGCGCTTGCTGAATTAGGTCAGCGCAGACAGAAGCGCAAAAGCCGCAAAATTACAATTTCTAGAAAAGCACTCGATGATGATGACATGGATTTGGCAGGTACCAAATTCAATGTATTAAATCACGTTCTTGTTCCACACCAAGAATTAGTTCCCGTCGAAGATGAGGAAGAGGAACTAAAGCCATGGGGCCTATTGATTGAGGACAAAGATACAGGCGAGGTTCGTCTTGCTAAGGAATTACTTCCAAAGATTTTGATTACTGATCCAGTTGTTCAAGTGATTAAGGAAACCACAGAGAGACAACATGAGGCTGAATCCGGCGAGGGCGAGGAACATGTCCCTTTGCCAGCAGGTTGGCTGGCAGACCGTGTATTGAAGGTAGTAAGGCAGTCTCCATCAGCCGGTGTTTCTGAAGCTTACAGATTAATTGTGGAGGGCAGCTGAGCTTGAGGTGATATCATGAAGGAGATTATTGAATCATTTTTCCGAGAACGCAGCCTAGTTAATCATCAGTTAGCATCTTATGATGATTGTATTCCTACTGGAGATAATTCTCTATCCCGTATGGAGAAGATTGTTCGCAATATCAGAGTGGGTACAGATGAAGAGGTTGACGATGATATGGGCGGCCTAATCAAATTGGACGTTATTGACCAAGACATCATAATCCGAGTAAAGAACATACAACTTGGAGAACCAACAATTCGTGAAGCAGATGGTAGTGACCATGCTTCTCTTCCTATGGAGTGCCGCCTACGTAAATTGACTTACATGTCACCAGTCAAGATGGACTTCACAATATACAGAAAAAACCCTACTACTGGTGAGTTACAAGCTTCACAACCCGAGAAAGGAGTACAAGTTGGAAACATGCCAATTATGGTTCGTAGCCGCCGATGTAACCTGCATTCAAACCACATCGCGGGAGACAGAGTATT
>CETM01200732.1_pt1 | contig 14467 bp, 17 predicted proteins | sample 361451 | NCBI WGS metagenome assembly CETM01 (sample SAMEA2622690, study PRJEB7988) | marine metagenome | isolation source: saline water (ENVO:00002010), including
AAAAAAATCAATTTTGGAAACGGAACACTTTGGAAGTATGCACAAACAGTTGGACCGGCATATTTAGGTGCTTCTACGCATCCTGGAGGAAAAGAAGAAATTAAGTGTTACGCAGATATATAAATGAAAATTAGACCAATTATTTTATGTGGTGGTCAAGGATCACGGCTTTGGCCAAATTCAAAGAATAATCAAGCTAAACAATTTATAAATTTTGGTGGTTGGAGCTTAATTGAAAAAACTTTAAACAGAATAAAAAATAAAATATTTGATTACCCTATAATCAGTACAAATTTAAAATACTTAAAACAAATAAAGTACTTTCTTAAAAAAAATAAAATTAAGAAATACAATATTATTGTTGAGCCAGTTAAAAAAAATACAGCACCGGCAATACTATCAACTGTTTTAATAAAAACCATTCCAAATAGACAGCCTTTAATGTTTTTTCCTTCAGACCACCTGATCGAAAATAGCAATAAACTTAATCAGGCTATTTCAATTAACAAAAAATATCTAAATAATAATAATATATTCATTTTTGGAATTAAACCCACACAGCCTTCAAAAGAATATGGATATTTTTTAACGAAAAAGATCGGAAATAGTATAAATAAAGTTACAAAATTTATAGAAAAACCGTCAGAGACCAAAGCAAAGAAAATTATAAAAAACAAAGGTTATTGGAATTCTGGTATATTTTTTGCAAGAAAAGATTCAATTGTAAACAACTTCAAAAAATATCAACCCAATATGTTCAAAAGCTGTTATAAATCATCTGTCAATTCAAAATTTAAAAATAATACTTTTTTTTTAAATAAATCATCTTTTAGTTCTATAAAAGGAAAATCTTTTGATTACGCAATTTTAGAGAAAACAAAAAATATAAATGGCATAATGTTAAATATTGCTTGGTCAGATCTTGGCAATTGGAATGAAATTTTAAAAATATATCATAGAAATAAATTGAAATATTTTAATAAAAAAAATGTGTATCATAGACCATGGGGTCGATATGTTAACTTATTCGAGGGTAAAAATTTTTTAATAAAAGAATTAACTGTTAACCCAAAATCTTCTATTAGCCTACAAAAACATCATCACAGGTCAGAACATTGGATGGTTACGCAAGGAAAACCCAAAATTACATTGGCCAAAAAAAGGTTCTTTAAAAAACAAAATGATTCAATTTTTATTCCCGTTGGAACTATACATAGAATAGAAAATTTATATACGCTACCCGTAAAAATTATGGAAGTACAAACCGGATCGATCCTAAAAGAAACTGATATAGTTAGATACAAAGATATTTATGGTAGAATCAAATAAGTTTAATTTCTATTGGTGTATGATCAGATGGTTTAACTTTAGATCTTGGTGATTTATTTATGTTTACATTTTTAATTTTATTTAAAAGGCTATTTGAAACAAGAAAATGATCAATTCTCATACCATTATTCTTTTGCCATGCACCAGCCATATAATCCCAAAAAGTATATTCTTCTAAGTCCTTATTAAAATAACGATAAATATCACTAAAACCTAAATTTATTAATTCAAAAAATTTCTTCCTTATTTCAATTTTAAAAAGTGCATCATTTTCATATTTTTTATAATCATGAACATCGATTTTATCCGGTATAACATTAAAATCTCCTCCTATAATTATATTCTTATTTTCCATTATTATTTTTTTAATTTTATTATTAAATGCTTTAAACCAATTTTTTTTATAAGTATATTTTTCAGAGTCAATTGGATTACCGTTCGGTACATATATATTAATCAATTTAATATTTGATGATTTATTTTTTATATTTCCAACAATAATTCTAGACTGATTATTTTCGTCAACAAAAAAATTTTTATCAATTTTGTTGATATTAATTTTAGAAACAAATGCAACACCGTTATAACTCTTTTGACCAAAAACATAGGAGTTATATCCAGCATTTTTAAAAACTTGAAAGGGGAAATTCTTTTCTTCAGTTTTTATCTCTTGTATCATCAAAATATCAGTATTAGATTTTTTTAAATAATCTAAAATATTTGAAATTCTCGCTCTAACAGAATTTACATTCCATGATGCAATTAGCATTACACAGAAAAAGATAATCCACAACCACATGAAGCGGTAGCTTTTGGATTTTTTATAACAAATGAGTTACCTATTAATTCTTTTTTAAAATCAACAATTGATCCTTCAATAATTTTTAAAGAGTTTTTGTCAATTAGAGTCTTATTAAAAACATTATCATTAGAATTAATTTTATCGTCAAAAGTGAAATTATACTTAAAGCCAGAGCAACCCCCACCTTGCACAGAGATTCTAAAATATGTTTTGGGACCTTTTTCTGAAACTACCCTTGCAATTTCTTTCTCAGCTGATTCTGTAAACTCAATTTTATTACTCATATTTATAAAATAATGTATTATATATATTTATCACATCTTATGCAAAAAAACGAATATTCAAAATTGTCCGTGCCAATTAAATCTGCAGGTAGAATTTATAAAGAAAAAGTTAGTACTTTTAGATCTCCTTATCAAAGAGATAGAGACAGAATAATACATTCTACTGCATTTAGAAGACTAAAGCACAAAACACAAGTTTTTGTAAATACCACTGATGATCATTTCAGAACAAGAATCACACATTCATTAGAGGTCTCACAAATTGCTCGAACACTAGGAAAAATTTTTAGTTTAAATGAAGATTTATGTGAGACTTTAAGTTTAGCCCACGATCTTGGCCATCCTCCCTTTGGACATGCTGGTGAGGAAACACTAAATAACTGCATGATTAATTTTGGAGGCTTTGATCATAATATTCAGACTTTAAGAATTGTTACTTTGTTAGAAAAAAAATACTATAATTTTGATGGATTAAATCTATCAATTGAAACACTAGACGGACTAACTAAGCATAATGGACCAATATTTGATGATCATAACCATAATATAATTCTTGGAAAAAATATTTTTAAAAATAAAATTAATTTTTTAAAACAACCATCTTTAGAGTCTCAAATCTCATCAATTTCAGATGATATTGCATATAATAGTCATGATTTAGAAGATGGATTAAAAGCTAATCTATTTTCTTTAAATGATCTTTTAAATATTCCAGTTATTTCTGAAATAGTTAATTATCACAAAAAAAAAATTAAAAATCGTCAGAATCAATTAGTTATTAGACAAATCATTAGAGATGTAATTAACGAAATGGTTAAAGACGTTGTTATTAATACAAAAAAAAATTTAAAATATGAAAAAATAAAAAATATACAAGATGTATATAAGTCAAAAATACAACTAGTAAACTTTTCAGAAAAAATGCTGAATTTTAATTTTACAATTAAATCATTTTTAATGGACAATATGTATCATCATAAATCTGTTCTTAAAAAAACTAAAAATGGTGAAAAAGTTATTAAATCTCTTTTTAAACTAATTAAAAGAAAACCATTTAGATTTATTAAAAAAAATTCATTAAAATATCGATTAAAGGAGCGTAGTATCTGCGATTTTATTGCTGGTATGACAGATAGATATGCAATAAATCTTTATAAGTCATTAAAATGAATTTATATAAACATTATTTATCAAAAATTAAAAAAACAATAATTAAAAATAAAAAATATATAATTTTTAATTCAAATAAAGAATTAGAAAATATAAATCTCGAAACACCACCCGATAAGTTCGATTTTGATTTGTCTTCAAATGCTGCTATGGTTTTGGCAAAATCAAACAAAGAAAATCCAAAAATCCTTGCCGAGAAAATTAAGAAAATTATCCTTAATGATATGAATGATTTTTCAGAAATTTCTATTGCAGGACCAGGTTTTTTAAATTTTAAATTGACCACCAAGTCATGGGTCAGAATTATTGAAAATATTTATATATCTAAAAAAAAATTTGGGTCAAATAGAAATAATAAGAAATTTAATATAGAATTTGTTTCAGCCAATCCCACAGGCCCACTCCATGTGGGTCATTGTAGAGGTGCTGTTTTTGGTGATGTTTTATCAAACTTATTAAAATTTAATGGTAATAAAGTTACTAAAGAATTTTATATTAATGATTACGGGAACCAAATAAACGATTTTGCAAAATCTGTTTATTTCAGATTGAGAGAAATAAAATATAATGAAAAATTTCCAACCCAAGATAATCTTTATCCAGGAAGTTATGTTAAAGATATAGCAAAAAATATCTTGAAGAATAATTCAAAATTAAAATTAGATAAATTAGATAAAATTATCGATAAATTAAAAACAGAGTCTTTAAATCACTCTATGAAATTAATAAAATCTGATTTAAAAAAACTTGGTATAGTTCATGATCATTTTTTTTCAGAAAAAACACTTGTTAAAAACAAGTTAGTTGAAAAAACTGTTAATAAATTAAAAAAACAGAAATTAATAGAAAAAGGTTTTTTAGACCCACCCAAAGGAGAAGAAAATTATAATTGGAAAAAGACTGAAAGATTAATATTTAAATCAACTTTATTTGGTGACGATATTAACAGATCATTACAAAAAGATGATTTAACCTGGACCTATTTTGCTAATGACCTAGCTTATCACTATACGAAGGTTTCGAGAAAATTTGATCATCTAGTTAATATTCTTGGTGCTGATCATACTGGATATATAAAAAGAATTTCAGCTGCTGTTAGTGCATTATCAAAAAATAAAGTTAATTTAATATGTAAAGTTTGTCAGTTAGTTAAGCTTTTTAAGAATGGACAACCATATAAAATGTCAAAACGTCATGGTGATTTTATAACTATAAACGATGTATTAAATGAAGTGGGGAAAGACTCTGTTAGATTCATGATGCTAAATAGAAGCAATGATGTTGAATTAGATTTTGATTTCAATAAAGTTTTGGAAAAAAGTAAAGAAAATCCTGTTTTTTATGTTCAATATTCTTATGCAAGAATAAATTCTTTATTTAGATCTTTAAAATTAAATTTAAACAAAGAAATTAATTTAACAAAAGATAATTTTACACCCAATGTTTACGAGACTAAAATTTTAAGAAAAATTATTGAATGGCCTAAAATTATTGAAACATCATCAAATAAATTAGAACCTCACAGAATCCCATTCTACCTTTATGAACTCGTTACAATATTTCATTCTTATTGGAGCAAGGGAAATGAAGAGGAAAAATTTAAATTTATTATTAATGGAAAAATGAATAATAAATTTACTTTTAAAATATTTCAGTTAGTAGCAATTATATTAGAAAATGGAATGAAGATAATTGGTGTGTCATTGCCAAAAAAAATGTAATGTTATACAAAATTAAAAATTTTACTTATATCTTTTTAGCGGTTCTTTTTTTGTCTTTTATTTTATTTTATTATTTTTCTGATGACAATAGGGAGAAAATTAACAATAATAGATTAAACTCTTCTAATGACTTTTTACAAAAAATCCAAAATATACCTGTATTACAAAATGATACTGTAAATATATACGAATATTCATTTTCTGAAACTGAAGATGATAAAATTAAAAAAAGATTTTTTTGGGATTTATTAAAAACAAAAAATGAATAGAAAACCCGCAATAATTAGCATAAGTGGTCATAATTTAACCAGCAAAGAAGCTAAATTATTAAAACATGAAAAGCCATGGGGTATAATATTATTTAAAAGGAATATTAAAAATTTTCATCAGGTTAAACATTTAACAAGAGAAATAAGAAAATGTATGAAAGATTCCTTATACCCTATTATAATTGATGAAGAGGGCGGATCTGTATCAAGATTTTCTAAACTCATTAATAGTGCTGAATTTTCTCAAGAATTTTTTGGTAAATTATATGAATCAAATAAAATAAAAGGGGAGATGATTTATAAATATTATCTTAATTCAATTTGTTCTGTTTTGAAAGATGCTGGTATAAATATAAACACTATACCTGTTATGGATTTGTTAAATAAAAAAACTCATAAAATAATCAAAAATAGATGTTATTCAAAAAACTCAAAAATTGTTAGAAAATTAGGCAAAATATGTATAGATAATTTAAAAAAAAATAAAATAGGTTGTGTGGCTAAACATATTCCAGGACATGGAAAAGGGAATTCTGATAGTCATTTAAAAATGCCAATTATAAATGATAGTTTAAAATCCCTTTATTTAAATGATTTTTCAACTTTTAAAGACCTCAATTCTCATTTTGTAATGACAGCACACATTTTGTATAAAAAAATTGATCGTATTAATGTAGCTACACAATCAAAAATAATCATCAAGGAAATTATAAGAAAAAAACTAGGTTTTAAAGGACTGATTATCTCCGATGATATATCAATGAAAGCATTAAAAATGGATTTATTATCAAATGCTAAAAAATCTTTAAAATCAGGTTGCAACCTTATCTTATATTGTGGTGGTAAACTTCATGAGTCATCAATGATACTTAAAAATTTGGGTAAAATTGATAATTTCACAATAAAAAAAACACAACAGTTTTATGAATTTTTAAGATAATATTATTAAATGGAATCAAATACAAATATATCAGTAGATATACCAAACTATTCAGGACCTTTAGAAACTTTGCTCGATTTGGCTAAAAATCAAAAAGTTGATTTAAATCAGATATCCATAACTATTTTAGCAGAAAATTTTTTAGAATATGTTAAACAGTCAAAAAATTTAGATTTAGCTTTTGAATATCTAATTATGGCTACTTGGCTTGCTTATTTAAAATCTAAATTACTTTTACCAGAAGATGAAGATGATGATTTTAAGGCTTCTGATATTGCAAAAAAATTAAAACTACAGCTCAAGAAACTTGAATTAATTAGATTATTATCAGATCAATTATTAAAAAAAGAGAGAATAGGCAGAGATATTTTCTATCGCGGTATAAAAGGTGGAATCAAGTCAATAAAAAATCCAGTTTATAAAGTTACGTTGTATGAATTGCTAAAAGCATATTCTAGCGTCAAAATACAATCATTATATCAAACAGTAAGTATACCTAAGTTACCTGTTATGACTACACAAGAGGGAATTAAGGAGATTAAGAACAAAATGGATCTTATAAATGATTGGAAAAATATTTATGAGCTTGTTCCTGAATCAATGAGGAAAACAGATAAATTTAAAAAAACTGGTATAGCTTCTATATTTTCTGCAAGTTTGGAACTTACTAAAGACGGAGTTGTTAATTTAATGCAGGAGAATCTTTTTGATGATATTTTTATTAGAACTGCTAAGCATACCCCGCTAAAATTAAAAGATAAATAACATTGCAATGATTAAAGATAATAAAAAAAATAATATAATTAGTTTTCCCAAAAAAAAAACAAAACTTCATAGAGAAGTAGAGGCTATTATATTTGCTGCTGAAGAGCCTTTAGATATTGATACAATAGAAAAAAGGATAGGTAGTAGTAACAATATTAAAAAAATTTTAGAAGATTTACAAAGTGAATATTCAACAAGAGGTATCAATTTAGTTTTTAAGTCTAATAAATGGTCTTTTAGAACAGCTGATGACTTGGCAAAATTAATGTCATTACAAAAATCTACACAAAAGAAGCTTTCTAAAGCTACTATAGAAACTTTGTCTATTATTGTTTATCACCAACCTGTAACAAGATCAGAAATAGAGTCGATTCGTGGCGTAGCTTTTGCGTCAAACACCTTAGAAATTTTATTAGAACTTGATTGGGTCAGACCTGCTGGTCGAAAAAATGTTCCGGGTAAACCAATTCAATATGCTACGACTGAAAAATTTTTAGAACATTTTAATATTGAAAAGCTTTCAGACTTACCAAGTGTAGATGAATTGAGCTCAGCAGGATTAATTGATGATGAAACTTTGGATTCATCAATTTTTGGTACTGGCAAATTTTACAAAGAACAATCAAACGAAAAAAAAGATAATATATACGAAGATATTGATAAGGTAATAAAAGATCCTTCAAAAAAAGAGTAAGAAAGATATTTATTTAACCTTTTTTATTGTATATAATTTAAACATATGGGAATAAGTTTTTGGCAAATAGCTATCGTAGTAGTGCTAGTAGTTCTATTATTTGGCAGAGGTAAAATATCTAGCTTAATGGGTGATGTTGCCAAAGGTATAAAAAGCTTCAAAAAAGGGATGTCCTCAGACGAGAAGGATCAATCTAAATCAGACACAGACAAAGACTCAAATTCACAAAGTTAGAAATTAATAATGCCACAAATTGGATGGTTTGAAATACTAATTATTGTGGTTATAGCCATACTAGTTATTGGACCAAAAGATTTTCCAAATGTTCTAAAAAAAATTGGTTCCTGGATAGGTTCAACAAAAAGATATTTTGGAAGTATTCAACAAGAAGTTACAAAATTAGAACAAGATGTTGATGATATATCTCCTGAAGAAAAATATAAAAACAAAGATATAAAAAATAAAAATGAATGATAAATCTAAAGATGGTTCGTTTGTTTCTCATCTTACAGAATTAAGAAGAAGATTAATTCATTCTTTAATTTTTATATTCATTATTTTTATAATTGGTTATATTTTTGCAGAAAATATTTACAATTTTTTAGTAGAACCTTACGCAAAAGCAGTTAAAGATGATGGAGTAGATAGAAGACTTATTTTTACTGCATTACATGAAACTTTCATAACATATATTAAAGTTGCATTCTTTGCGGCCTTTTTTTTAGGTAGTCCGATATTATTAGTTCAAATATGGAAATTTGTCGCTCCTGGCTTATATAAAAACGAAAAAAAAGCTTTATTACCGTATTTAATTGCTACGCCGATATTATTTTTATTAGGAGGCATGTTGATTTATTATTTGGTAATGCCTTTAGCAATCAAGTTTTTCTTGTCTTTTGAAACTATTGGGCATCACAATACATTACCAATTCAACTAGAAGCTAAGGTTAATGAATATCTATCTTTAATTATGAGATTAATATTTGCTTTTGGGTTAAGTTTTCAACTTCCTGTTTTATTAAATCTACTTGCAAGAGTAGGAGTAATTGACTCAGAATATTTAAAAGCCAGAAGAAAGTACTTCATAGTAATAATTTTTGCAGCAGCTGCAATATTAACACCTCCTGATCCAATTACTCAAATTGGTTTAGCAATACCCTTATTAATATTGTATGAATTATCTATATTATCAGTAAAATTAACTGAAAAAAATAAAGATAAAGAAGAACATGCATAATCTAAAGTATATTAGAGAAAACATTCAAACTTTTAAAAAAAAAATTTTAAACAGAAATACAGATTTAAATATTGATGAACTAATAAATTTAGATAAAAAAAATAGGGAAATAATACAAAAAAAAGAAAAATTCGAACAAGAAAAAAAAATTATTTCCAAAACAAAAGACAAAAGTCAGTTTGAAAAATCAAAAAAAATATCTAAAGAGATTGAAAATCTTGACGAAATACAAAAAAATATACAAAAACAAATTGACCAAATTTTAAATTATATACCTAATATAGCATTAGATGATGTTCCTTTAGGAAAAGATGACAAATCTAATAAAGAATTAAAAAAAGTTGGCGAAATACCAAAATTCAAATTTAAAATTCTTTCTCATTATCAATTAGGGAGTAAACTTAATCTAATGGATTTTGATCTTGCTACAAAAACTTCTGGTTCAAGATTTGTTTTTTTGAAAGGTAAATTGGCTGAACTAGAAAGGGCAATTTCAAATTTTATGCTTGATATACATACCAAAGATTTTGGATATCAAGAAATTTCTCCGCCTCTGATAGCTTCTGAAACTACCATGTTTGGTACTGGACAGTTGCCAAAATTTGAGAATGATCAATTTGAAATTAAATTAGATGGTAACAATAAAAAATTTTTAATTCCAACTGCTGAAGTTATTTTAACAAACATGGTTAGAGAAAATTCTTTTCAATTAAAAGACTTACCTATTAGACTAGTAGCTTCAACAGCATGTTTTAGAAAGGAAGCTGGTAGTTATGGCAAAGATACTAAAGGTATGCTTAGACAACATCAGTTTTATAAAGTCGAGCTTGTTAGTATTGTTGAACCGGATAAATGTAATGATGAATTAAAAAGAATGATTTCTTGTGCTGAGGAAATTTTAAATAAATTAAAACTTCCTTACAGGACAGTTCTTTTATCTACAGGTGATATGGGTTTCAGCGCTGAAAAAACTGTGGATCTTGAAGTTTGGATACCGTCAGAAAATAAATACAGGGAAATATCGAGCTGTTCTTCTTGTGGTCAATTTCAATCTCGACGTATGAAAGGAAAGTATAAAGATTCTAAAAATAAGTCTGATTTTCTAGGCACTCTGAATGGATCAGGGCTTGCTGTGGGAAGAACCTTAATTGCAATAATGGAAAACTACCAAAACCCAGATGGAACTATTACAATACCTGAAGCTTTGAGACCATACATGAGAAATTTGGAGAAAATCTAATTTATTTTAATAAAATCAGTTGTTAAAATAATATTATTAATATATTTATTCGTACATTATGAGCGGCTCAGGATTTGCACAATTTATACCTTTAATATTAATTTTTGTAATTTTTTATTTCTTTTTAATTAGGCCACAACAAAAAAGAGTTAAAGAACACAAAGAGATGGTTAAAAATTTAAAACGTGGGGACGAGGTAATTACCTCAGGAGGTATAATCGGAAAAGTTGATAGAGTTTTTGAAGATGATCGTATTGAACTTGAAATATCTGACGGTGTTAAAGTACAAGTTATAAGAAATACAATCCAAAGCCACCTAAAAAAGCAAGAAGTAAAAAAATAGTTTTTTTGTGTTAAATTTCTCTAAAACAAAAATTTTATCAATTTATTTAATTTTTTTATTAGTAAGTATTTTTACCGCTTCAAATTTCTTTGATTTAAATAAATTTTTTTTTAATAAGAAAGTAAATTTAGGATTAGATTTACAAGGAGGATCATATTTACTTTTGGAAGTTGATAGCACTTCTATTGAAAAAAAAAGAATTCAATCTAAAGTAGTTCCACTTAAAAAAACACTAAGAGAAAATTCCATTAAATTTGATAAATTTGTTATAAGCGATACAAATATTAAATTTAGCTTACAAGAGAAGGACTTAGATAAATTTAAATCTTTTTTTGAAAATAAAAACAAAAATGACGTTAATACTTATTTAGATAAATACAATTCATTTGAATTAGATTTTAAATTAGAAAATAATTTCATTAATATTTCTCTTTCTAAATACGGTATTCTAATGATCAGGACCGCTGCCGTAGAACAATCCATTGAAATTGTCAGAAGACGAATTGATGAAATAGGAACTAAAGAACCATCGATTTTGAAAAGAGGAAGCAATCGAATACTTGTTGAATTACCAGGTGTAAAAGATCCTGAACGAATTAAAGAATTACTTGGTAGGACTGCTGAATTAAGTTTTAGATTTGTAACTGATGAAGTTGGTGAATTTGGTAGTGAAAAATTTATAATTCAAGATTCACAGGAAAAAATAACTGTTAGTAAAAGAATCTTACTTAGTGGTGAAAATTTAATTGATGCACAACCAAGGTATGATAATCTTAACAATGAACCAATAGTTGCTTTCTCCTTGGATAGACTCGGTTCTCAAAGATTTGGAAGGGCTACTAGTAAAAATATTGGAAAAAGAATAGCTATAATTCTTGATAAAGAAGCAATAAGCGCACCTGTAATAAGAGATTCTATAACTGGTGGAAATGGAACCATATCGGGAAACTTTACATTTCAGGAAGCTACTGATCTAGCACTACTTCTTCGTTCAGGTGCTTTGCCGACACCATTAACAATTGTTGAGGAGAGGACGGTGGGCCCTGATCTTGGAAAGGATTCTATAGAGGCTGGTGTAGTTTCTTTGTTTGTTGGTTTCTTACTAGTAATTATTTTTATGGTTTTTAAATATAGAAAATTTGGTGTTATAGCTGATATCTCTCTAATATCTAATCTTTTAATGTTAGTAGGTGTGCTAACATTGTTAGAGGCGACACTAACATTACCAGGTATTGCCGGAATAATATTGACTGTCGGTATGGCCGTCGATGCTAATGTACTGATCTTTGAAAGAATAAAGGAAGAACTATCCAAGGATAGCTCAAACATAGAAGCTTTTGATTTGGGCTTTAAGAGATCAATTGTAACTATTTTAGATGCAAACATAACAACTTTAATCGCATCAATATTATTATTTGTATTTGGCTCTGGACCAATCAAAGGTTTTGCAGTTACTTTATCAATAGGATTAGTTACTACTTTGTTCTCTGCATATTTTATTTCAAGACACTTAACTTCAATTATTGTTTTTAAAAACAGAGAGAAAAAAATATCAATATGAAAAGAAAATTTAATTTTGAAGCACAATTTAAGACGACCAATATAATTTCTATTATTATGGTATTAGGGAGTCTACTTTTGATTTTTTTTAAAGGATTAAATTATGGTATTGATTTTAAGGGTGGTACTTTAATTGAATTAAGAGTTTTTTCTAAAAATATATTGATATCCGATGTTCGCTCCTCTTTCTCTAATATGAATTTAGGTGATTTAAATGTTAAAGAATTTGGTAGAAAAGGTGATTATCTTATTAAATTTGAAAAGAAAACATTTGATAGCAATCTGAATATAAAAATAATTAAGGAAAATGTTAAAAAAAATTTACAATCCGAAGTCGATTTTAGAAGAGTTGAAAATGTAGGACCAAAGGTTAGTGAGGAACTTTTAAATTCAGGGTTGTTAGCAGTTAGTTTAGCACTTGCTGCTATGCTTTTTTATATTTGGGTAAGATTTGAATGGCAATTTAGCTTAGGATCTATTCTTGCAATATTTCATGATGTGTTAATAACTATAGGATTATTTTCATTATTATCTTTAGAAATAAATTTATCTATAGTTGCAGCTGTTCTTACAATTGTTGGTTATTCAATGAATGATACAGTTGTTATTTATGATCGTATAAGAGAAAATCTTTCAAAATTTTCAAGTATTAAAATTGGAGAAATATCAAATACTTCAATAAACGAAACATTATCTAGAACTATTATAACATCAGCTACAACACTTTTGGCTTTACTATCTATTTATGTTTTGGGTGGTGAAATCCTAAGGGGATTTGCATTAGCAATGATTATAGGTGTTATAATTGGAACTTACTCATCAATGTTTGTAGCTAGCCCAATTTTGAAATATTTAAATGTTAGTTATAAAACTATTTCAAAAGATAAAGAAAATAATCAATAAAGATTTTGTGCAACAACCATTGACAGCAACATAGGTAGCGATAACAAAGTGTTGACTCTAGAAGTAATAACAGCTGTTTTAAGGTGCTTAGGTTTATCTTCAGGCGCACAATCAACAATTCCCAAAACTTTTTTTTGATTAGGCCAAATTATAAACCATACATTAAAAGCCATAATTAGTCCTAACCACATACCAATTCCAATAGCTGTATTTTTACCACCGCTTCCTATACCTAAGATCATTGCGTCATGTACATAACCATTCAAATAAGCAACTATTAAACCAGTTATTATTGTAGCTAAAGCCGCCCATCTAAACCAAAACAAAACTGCAGGCGCTATTACTTTTGTAATTGCTGGTTTTTGTTCATCAGATAATTTAGGCATACTCGGTATTTGAACAAAATTTAAATACCACAATAAACCAATCCACATTATTCCTGCTAGAACATGAAAATATCTAAATAACCAACTCCAAAAAAGTCTGTCAAAATCCCAATTACCACCGCTAAAATATAAACCCAAAAATAATAAAATAGCTAGAACTATTGATAGATGAATAGTTTTTGATAACGATTGTAAAATACTTATCATGATTAATTATAGCACAAATAGTAAATTTATGCTGTTTTTTTCATTTTGCCGTTTATTAATGTTTTTAGAAATTTTCCCGTATAAGAATGTGATATTTCTGCAATTTTCTCGGGAGAACCTTCGGCAATGATTTTCCCGCCTTCCGCACCACCCTCCGGGCCCATGTCAATTATCCAGTCAGCAGTCTTTATAACGTCTAAATTATGCTCTATTACCACAACTGTATTTCCGGTATTAACAAATGCTTTTAATATTTCTAAGAGTTTTTTAATATCATGTGAGTGTAAACCTGTAGTTGGCTCATCCAAAATATAAAGAGTTCTTCCCGTAGATCTTTTTGATAATTCTTTAGCTAGCTTTATTCTTTGAGCCTCTCCACCGGAAAGAGTAGTCGCCTGTTGACCAACTTTAATATAACCAAGTCCCACGTGTTTTAAAGTGAGTAATTTCGAATAAACTGTGGGAATATTTTGAAAAAAATCACATCCTTCGTCAACTGTCATATTTAAAATATCAGCAATGTTTTTATTTTTAAACTTAATTTCTAGAGTTTCTCTATTATATCTACTACCTTTACAAGCATCACAAGGAATATAAACATCAGGTAAAAAATGCAT
>CETM01203862.1_pt1 | contig 14461 bp, 16 predicted proteins | sample 361451 | NCBI WGS metagenome assembly CETM01 (sample SAMEA2622690, study PRJEB7988) | marine metagenome | isolation source: saline water (ENVO:00002010), including
CCTTTCCAATACAATACAGATGAGATTCAGGAGTTTTATGAAGAAATTAAGGACCCGAGTTATCGAATTCAGGTTAGTGAAAATGGAATTCATGTTTACAACAGAGACGGTATTTTTATTGACACAAATCCCTTTGAATTGTTTTCGAAACTTGAATTATTGCAAGATGATGCTCCTCATGCATTTTATATAGGAGTTGAGCTTGGTAGAGCCCAGATTGCATGGCAATTAGGTAAAAATTATATGCAAGATGAAGAACTGGATTGGGGAGTTTGCTCTAGAAAAAGGACAGACGAACAAAGAAAAGAGGATTTGAAAGCAACTCATAACATGAGAGAGTTAAGAAAAAAAACGAATGAGTATAAGGATGAGGGTAGTACTTTAAAAGCAAGTCGAAACAGAAAGAGAAAAAAATGATTCAGGAAGTTATAGTCACTACTATTAATGAAGATGATACAGTTCATATTGCTCCGATGGGTATACGTGAGGAAAATCAGCAGGTTATTGTTTCTCCATTTAAACCATCTGCTACACTTGAAAATATAACAAGGACTAAAACTGCTGTAGTAAATAGGATTGATGATGTTAGGATATTTGCTGGATGTTTAACCAATCGTAAAGATTGGGAATTAATACCTACAAATAAAATAAAAGGATATCGATTAGAGGCAGCGTTGAGCCATATTGAGCTCGAATTAACATCATTTGATGATGATGAACTTCGTCCGCGTTTCTACTGTAACTCAGTTTACGAGGAAACACATCATCCCTTTAGAGGTTTTAACCGTGCACAAGCAGCGGTGCTTGAACTCGCTATATTAGTTAGTAGGCTGGATAGGTTGCCTGCTGAAAAGATAGAACAAGAGATCGAGTATTTATCTATTGCAATTGAAAAAACAGCAGGGAAAAATGAACTTACTGCATGGCAATGGTTGATGCAAAAAGTAGAAGCATATAGAAAAACGATAAAAGAGGATAATACACATGACCGGAATGCTGGCTAGCGTAGCTTCGTTCGAAGAAGCAAAGATTGCCTTAAAACATAAAGTTGACATCATTGATTTAAAAAACCCAAGATTAGGGGTTTTAGGCCAGCTTGATAAGGAAATTATATCTTCAGTTGTAGAGCTAGTTAATAATCGTATACCAGTAAGCGCAACTATTGGCGATGTTGAGCCAAATGACCCAAAACTTTCTAATCGAATTATTAAGACTGCAAATTTAGGTGTTGATTTTGTTAAAGTAGGTTTATTTAACAAAAAAGCTTCTGATTATTTTATAACAAAAATTAATGAATGTAGTAAAAAAAATATTAATATAATAATCGTTCTTTTTGCTGAAAATATTGTAAATATAGATCTACTAGATTCGTTAATGAATAGTAATATTCGTGGCATTATGCTGGATACCAAAAGTAAATCTAATCATAGTCTTCGTAGCATAATGAAGTATAAGACGCTTAATCAATTTATTAAACTAGCTAAATCTTATAATTTAATAACTGGCCTTGCTGGTTCTCTTAAAATTGAGGATATTGAAAAGCTAACACCACTTAAACCTGACTATCTGGGTTTTAGAGGCGCACTTTGCACAAAAAGAGATCGTGTAAATATAATTGATGATAGCGCGGTTAAAGCAATAAGAGATGTACTGTTAAAAAAGAATATTGTAAATTATAAGAATGTTATTAATGAAGGAGTGATTATCAATGGCACAGTGGCGTAAAAAAGAACAAGATGAAACGTATACCCCCGAGGAAATAGAAGCTCGACTTAAAGAAGAATTACCAAATTGGAATTATGAAAATGGCTGGATAAGACGTAAGTATAAGACTAGTGGCTGGAAGGCGACTTTAATGGTTGTGAATACAGTTGGTCATTTAGCAGAAGCAGGTTGGCATCACCCTGATCTGACTGTTTCATATGCATTTGTTATTGTTAAATTAATGAACCATGCTGCTAAGGGCATAACAGAAAAAGATTTTGATTTAGCTAACAAAATTGAAGAAGTAATTATGTGGCAGCCGGGTATTGATAATGAGTCTGCGCTTGAGGGCACACCAGACGATCAAAGATTCAAATACTTAAAATATGACTAATCTCGCGTCCAATCACCGGACTTTCCACCTGTTTTTTTGAGTAGTTTAATATCTGAGATAGACATACCTCGGTCAACTGCCTTACACATATCATAAATTGTAAGCAGTGTTATTTGAACGGATGTAAGTGCTTCCATTTCGACGCCAGTTTTACCCTCGGCTTCAGCACGACATTCGCAATGGACCATACATTTTTTTTCATCAATACTAAGTTCAATATTTATATGTGTTAATGAAAGAGGATGGCAAAGCGGAATAAGTTCACTGGTTTTTTTTGCAGCCATAATTCCAGCCGCTTGAGCAATTCCCAGAACGTCACCTTTTTTATGTTTTTTTTCTTTTATCAGAGATATTGTTTCTTTTTGCATATTTATTGAGCCACTAGCGATTGCGAGACGACGAGTTATCGCTTTATCTCCGATATCAACCATATGCGCAGAGCCTTGTTTATTAAAATGCGTTAATTTAGACATAAAAACTTATCACTTTGGTATAATCACGACGTTGTTGTGAATATTAACTTTTAAATAGCAATAAAATATAAAAAAATGCAAGTAACCATAAAATATTTCGCTAGTTTACGTGAATTGATGGGTGAATCTAGCAGAATAATTGATATTGATGAAAAATCATCCGTTGATGATATATGGCGGCTTTTAACAGATTCGAAACAAATCGAATTTGATAACGTGATGGCAACAATAAATATGGAATATGTTAAAAAAGATAAAAAACCAAAAGAGGGCGATGAGATTGCTTTTTTCCCTCCAGTTACCGGCGGTTAAATATGCTAGTAGAAATTCGCGAAAATGCTTTTAACGCATACAAAGAAATTCAACTTTATGAAAATACTCTTGGAACTATAGGAAAAAATGGTGCTACAGCATCATTCGTTGGTTCAATGAGGGATTTTAATGAAGGGCGTGAAGTAGAAAAGATGTTTCTCGAGCATTACCCAAAAATGACAGAGAAAACGTTAAATCAAATTGCAACTACAGCAAAGAAAAAGTGGAAACTAACGGAGGTTATCATACTTCATAGAATTGGTAATATAAAAATAGGCGATCATATTGTTTTAGTTTCAGTTTGGTCTGCACATCGAAAAGAGGCTTTTGAAGGATGTCGTTTTATTATGGAAGAACTCAAATCAAATGCACCTTTTTGGAAAAAAGAAAAGACGTCCATAGGTGAGAATTGGGTTGAAAAGAATACATCAGGAATATAAAAAAAATATTAATGAATTCATTATATAAACCTGATTTTTTGATTATTGGTGCAGGTATTGTTGGTCTTACAGTAGCACTTCAACTAAAAAAGCAATTTCCAGATTCAGAAATAATTATTATCGAAAAAGAAAAGAAGCTCGGTGTACATGCAAGCGGGAGGAATAGTGGTGTTTTACATGCTGGTTTCTATTATAGCGCTAACTCATTAAAAGCAAAATTGTGTCGCGATGGTAATTATTTTTGGCGTGAATATTGTTTAGAAAAAAAACTTAAAATTAATCAATGCGGTAAATTAGTTGTTGCAAGAAATGAGTCTGAGCTTAAAGGGCTTGATGAACTATACCGACGAGGACAAGAAAATTCTGTTAAATTAGAATTAATTTCAGAAAATCAGGCGAAAGAAATTGAGCCAAGTATTTTTACTTTTGAAAAGGCGTTATATTCGCCCACAACATCCACCATCGATCCAAATGAAATTCTAAGATCTGTATCACAAGATGTTATAAATCGGAATATAAAAATTATCTATAATAATAAGTTTTTAAATACGAAAAAAAATATTATATCAACTGAAGCAGGAAAATATGACCCTGGATATCTAATTAATGCAGCTGGGTTATATGCCGATGTAATTGCAAAAAAGTATGGTTTTTCAAAAAATACAAAAATACTACCATTTAAGGGACTATATCTTTATGAGAAAAAGAAATGCTTAAAACTAAGGACAAATGTATATCCAGTCCCTGATTTAAGAAATCCTTTTTTAGGGGTACATCTAACCGTGACAGTAGATAATAAAGCTGTAATTGGTCCAACAGCAATACCAGCATTCTGGCGTGAAAATTATGTTGGATTAGATAATTTTAATCTAAAAGAGTTTCTCGAAGTAATCTCCTTAGAATCAAAGCTCTTTGCGTACAATAACTTCGGTTTTAGAAATCTTGCTTTGAGTGAGTTAAAAAAATATTCAAAAAATAAATTGACTAAACTTGCTGGAAGTCTTTTAAGCAACAAAAATTTGAGTAGCTTCACGAGTTGGGGAAAAACAGGAATACGAGCTCAATTAATAGACATAAAAAACAAAAAACTTGAAATGGACTTCAAATTTGAAGGTGATGAAAAGTCATTTCACGTATTAAACGCAGTCTCGCCTGCATTTACATGTGCCGAACCCTTCAGTAAATTGATTGTTAAAAATATTAAATCAAAATTAAATTAGTTTTAATTGGAAAAAATATTTTATACAGATTCAAGTTGAACTAGATTATCAGAAAATGTAGGGGCATGACCCATATTTACAAATTCAGCTGAACTAATACAATTCACCGTTCCTTCATTTAGCTGTCTCCAGTACCCAAGTGTCGCAACAATAACACCAGCTTTAACATCATCAGTTATTTTAGCGTCACCCTCAAATGCACCACGATCATTAAAAACACGAACTTTACTGCCGTTACTAATATCTCTTGATTTTGCATCAATCGCATTAATTAGCACGAATTGTTCGTTTTGACCTTTAATTTTGTGATCCATATTGGCGTAACATGAATTTAAAAAGCCGTGACTTTTTGGAGAGACGATATTCAGTGGATATTTTTTTGCGAGCTCTGGATTTGTCTCTGGTGATTCTCTGGGTGGAACATAATCAGGTAAAGTATCTAAAGGTTCGCCAGGTTGAAACGCATCATACATTTGACGAAATGGACCAGCAACAAAGTTTGTAGCGCCTTCCAATTTAATTTCACATTTGCCAGATGGAGTAGGGAAGTTACCTTCTTTATGCGGCACTCTGTCATCTTTAGTTCCTAGATTCAAACGAGCAAATCCATTTTTTCTAAGGTAATCCAGATCAATACCATCACAGGCCGGTGCATCCCAATTAACATAGTTTTCCAAGCATTCAGAATCCGACCACTTGAACTGTTCTTCTTCATAACCCATTCGCTCAGCAAGACGTCTGAAGATTTCACTATTTGGTATTGCTTCTCCCGGAGATTCTACGCTCTTAGCATTGTAGGTGAGATAGAGATGGCCCCAGGATAAGATCATATCTTCTAGTTCAGCACCCATAGAGGCGGGCAATACGATATCGGCATAAGATGCTGTATCAGTAATAAAATGATCAGCGGTAACCATAAATAAATCTTCATCCATCAAGCCGGCAACAATTTTATCTGTTTCAGGCGCTTGCGTGATTGGATTTGCATTCCAAAACATCATCGATTTGATCGGGGTATCCAAATCCATTTCGCCAGTGAGCGCGCGACCTATTTGCAGGGCATTAATGACGCGTGTGCCTTCTGGTATTAAGTCAGGTCTGCAAATGACATCAAATTTATAAGGGTGTTCCCAAACAGGAAATTGGGTAACACCTCCGCCAACATGTCTCCAAGCGCCGGTTAAAGCAGGTATACACGTGACAGCACGGACTGTTTGGCCTCCGCCATGACTGCGTTCCAGTGCTACACCCATTCGGATTGCAGCAGGTTGTTCGGTAGCCAAGTCTTTTGCCAATTGACGAATATCGGCTGCAGCAACACCGGTAATTTTTTCTGCCCATTCAGGGGTACGATCTTTCGCACGTTCAGCTAATTCTTCATAGCCAACGACATAGTTGTCAACATAATCCTTATCAACTAAGTCTTGCTCAATAATACTATTAATAACGGCCATTGCTAGAGCACCATCAGTTCCTGGTTTAGGCGCAATATGCCAGTCTGCTTGTTTGGCTGTTCTCGATGCATAGGCATCAATAACAACAACTTTTGCTCCTTTCTTTTTTGCATCCTGAACAATTGCCCAGTGATGAAGATTGGTACTCATACTATTACATGCCCAGATGACAATATATTTTGAATGGACATAACTTTCCACATCAAGACCTGCTGTTGGTCCTATTGTAGCTAAATATGCTGTGGCTGAACCTTCACCACAAAAGGTCCGTTCACAAACCGTCGCACCCATTTTATTCCAAAATGCGTCGGCTCCATTTAGGCCATGCACGAGCCCCTGATGACCTAAATAACTATAAGGCATGATGGCTTGAGGCCCATATTCTTCAATAATGGCTTTCCACTTTGTCGTAATTTCATCTAGTGCTTCATCCCATGTAATACGTTCGAACTGTTTGCTGCCTTTAGGACCAGTACGACGCATTGGATGTAATAAACGATCAGGATGATAATGACGTTTTTCATAATCTTTTAATTTGACGCACAGACCACCTCGTGTCATTGGGTGATCTTTGTTACCTTCAACACTGATAACTTTTCCATCTTCAATACTGAAGACCATCGCGCAAGTATCGGGACAATCATGGGGGCAACCGCCGAACGCAGTTTCAATTTTCGGATTCGTAGCCATTTTATGTAACCTCGTGGATTTTTATATTTATTGGTTACGATGCTAACAAAAATACCCAATATTAGATAGCGACTATTTTAGAACGAAACTAATAAAATCAATAACTTATATAAATTGGATAATATATTTCAACTTTTTAGCAGAATTGTAGAATTGATTAATAAATTAGGCGATGCCATGAAAGATTTGCACATCAACAAGATCCCCAGGCTCAACACCTTCATTGTCAAGCGGTAATACAATAAAGCAATTAGCCTCTGACATAGAGCGTAATATTCCCGATCCTTGAGGACCGGTTTTTCTAACAGTAATATTATTATTGCTATCTTTTTCTATTATACCTCTTTGAAATTCAACTCTACCTGGTTTCTTTTTAAGTTTTGAGATGGATGGTATTTTTACTGTTAACGGTAGGCCAGAACAATCTGCTGATAATTTTTTTATTGCAGGCTGTACAAATTGGTAAAATGTCACCATAACGGATACGGGATTACCGGGTAGCCCAAAAAAAAGTGTATTACCTAGATTTCCAAATGTTAGCGGCCGTCCTGGTTTTATTGCTACCTTCCAAAAATTAACATTTCCAAAATCTTCTAATATAGTTTTAATATAGTCTGCTTCACCTACAGACACACCACCAGATGTTATTAAAAGATCATTTTTTGCTTGAGCTTTACTGAATGCTTCTGCTATTGATTTTTTATCATCTCTAATAACACCCATATCGATGATCTCAACATTAAGTCGAGATAACATGGCGTATAATGTATACCGATTGCTATCGTATATCTCACCATCATCGAGGTCTTCACCTAAAGAACGTAATTCATCGCCTGTTGAAAAGAAAGCGACCCTTAATTTACGAGTAACTGAGATTTTTGATAAACCTAAGGAAGCTAATAATCCTATATCTGCGGGAGCTAGTTTTTTCCCTTTTGTAAGGGCAACCTCACCAATAGAGATATCTTCACCTGCTTGTCTAACATTTCCTTCTGGCATTACATTGTTTTCGATAATAATTTCAGTTTTTGAGTTTGTTAGTAATACGTGCTCTTGGATGACAACCGTATCACTACCAGCGGGCATAACAGCGCCCGTCATGATTCGTACACATTCACCTTTTTTAATAGATTTTTTAAAAGGACTTCCAGCAAAACTTTGTCCGACAATTTTCAATGTACTAGTTGTATTTGAAGGGATATCTTTTTTATTAATTGCATATCCATCCATTGCTGAATTTCTTGCTGAAGGGACATTAATTTTTGACTTTATATTTTCTCCTAAAACTCGATTAAGGGCGTCCCTTATTGGAATTATTTCATTTTCATCGATAGGGGATATCGCATTAAATATCTTTTTGAGCGCTTGATCGGTAGTTATTGAATTCTTATCAAAGTCATCCATGCAACTTATTTCTTTATTTATCTTATTGGTCATTATTTAATATATTATTTTTTTAGAAATTCGCTAATTATATATTCAATAATCATTTTATGATCATTTAAATCTAAAATTGGAATATCAACATCTTCAGATAATTTACTATCTGTTGCAATTGCAATAATATTTTTATCATTAACACATAACAGCGGGTGGCCTAAACTAGGCCGATGTAATTCAATTTTTGGGATATCTTGAGTTTTAAAACCTTCGATCAATATTAGATCAATATTTTCATCTTCAAATTTTTTTATATATTCTTCAACATCAGGTTCCTTACTTACATCATTTTCAACCATTAAAGCCCAGCGTTGGTTTGATGTTATCAGCATATGACTTGCGCCCGCTTTTCTTAGCTCATAACTGTCCTTTCCTTTTTTATCGATATCAAATGCATGGTGCGCATGTTTGATTACGCCAATTTTATAATCTTTCTTTTTGAGTAGCGGAATTATATTTATTAATAGAGTTGTTTTTCCCGTGCCGCTGTATGCAGCAAAACCAAGAATATGTTTTTTAATATTATTATTTATCATTAGTATTTTCTGATGTTAATATTTCTTCTTTTGAATTAAAGTTTTCAAAGCATTCTGAATTACTTGAAAAATCTACTATTGACACTGAGTGTTGCTCAAACCATTGATCAATTTTTCTACCTCCATTTTGCAAATATTCATTTATTGATGTAATAAGTGTTTTTTTCATCATACAGAAAACAGGCTGCAACCGCTCACCATTGTGGGCAACACTAATTTCAGTATTCTCATGTACTATTGACGAACTGAGGTTTTTGACGAGATTATCTGTAATAAAAGGTGTATCACATGGAACTGTCACTAAATATGGAGTATCTATTTTATTAAGAACACAGGCCATCCCTGCAAGAGGCCCGCAATAATCTTCTAATTCATCGCTGATAACATCAAATTTATAAGAGCGATATTTTTCATGGTTACGGTTAGCGTTTATTAATAGGGAGCCAACTTGAGGCTCTAAAGCATCGATAACATACTCAATTAGTGGTTTCCCGTTAAACAAAACTAATCCCTTATCAGCGCCACCCATACGTCTGGCTCTTCCGCCGGCGAGTATAACTCCAGTAATGTCTTTTTTAGTTATTTTATCCATATACAATTATTACTATGAAAAAAATGCTTAAGATACTATTCTTTGTAAATATAATGTTAATTAAATTCGAGGTGCAGCTATGAATCAAGATAATTTTAATATGGAGATACGTAAATATCTAAAGAAAATAGGGATTACTTCGCAAAGAGAGATAGCAAATATTGTAAATCAGTCAATTTCTGACGGGAAATTGACCGGAAATGAAACCTTGAAGGCAAGCGCTAAAATAATGCTTCATGATATAAACTTTGAATTAGAAATCGACGGGGAAATATCATTAGACTAAAGCTTTCATAGGTTTTTCTTTACTACATTCGCTATATCATCCTTTGCAGGTAAGGGAACATCATAGTCGATATTTTCTACACCATTGTACACGAGAAAATGCTTGGTTTTGACTCTTGAAAGTAGCGTTATATTTAATTGTTTAGCAAGTTCAAGACCCATGTGAGTGATGCCTGATCGAGACAGGAGGGTGGGAATCTTCATCTGAGCAACCTTTATTACCATTTCAGATGTTAAGCGGCCGGTAGTATAAAATATCTTATCAGCTCCCGAAATATCTTCTAGCCACATTTTCCCAGCTATTGCATCGACTGCATTATGCCTTCCCACATCTTCGATAAATATTAGCGGTTTTTCATTTTTGCACAGTGCGCACCCATGAACAGCACCAGCATTTTTATATACATCATTAAAAGCATTTAAATTTTTAAGTAGCGCATAAATAGTTGATTGTTTGATTTTCTTTTGTTTTATTTTTAGATTTTCAAGTTGTTCTAAAACACTATTAAAAATTGTGCCTTGACCACAGCCTGTTGTGACAATTCTTGCGCCCAGCTTTTCAGTCCAGTCATCTCTTTCATTTTGGCTTGTTACTGCTGCAGCATTTACACTCCAATCAACCTGTATTGATTTTATCTCATGAAGATCTGAAATTAGATCCTGATTTTTAATATAGCCCAGTGTTAGTAATTCTGGTTGCGTACCGAGAGTCATTAGAGTAATTATTTCATAACTATCAATATAAATAGTAAGAGGACGTTCTTCAGCAATACTTAATTCTCTGGTATTTTTATATTCATCTTTAACGAGTACTTTTTGAGTTGGTGATAAACCAGAGTTAGTCATTTCCGGTGCATAATTATGCGGCATATTTTATCCACCAGTAACATTCATATGTCTAAATATGATTGGTTTTTCACTTAAATCGAATTCATGTCCTTTTGGTTTGATATCCATGGCATTCCTAATTACATTTTTAAGTTCTTCAATATCACCTGGGAATTTTCGTATTATTTTCTTTAGACTTACTGAATGCTCTTGCCCAAGGCAAAGCAAAAGCTGTCCCTCGGCAGTTAAACGGACTCGATTACATTGGCTACAAAAATTATGGCTGTGTGGTGAAATAAAACCCACCTTTGTTTCAGTATCAATAATTTTATAATATCGTGATGGCCCACCTGTTGATATTGCAGTTGGAATTAGTTCATGACTACACTCCAAATCAGTTTTTATTTGATCGCTAGAGTAATAGACTTCATCCCTGTTATGTTCATCAATAATACCTAGAGGCATTTCTTCAATAAAACTTATATCAATTTTTCGATCAATAGCAAAGTTAACTAAATCAATAACTTCATCATGATTACGATTCTTTAATATAACGGAATTGATTTTTAGCTTTTTAAAATCAAGTGATAATGCTTTATCAATTCCTGAAATAACTGATTCGAGATTACCTGTACGAGTTATTTTTCTAAATCTTTCAGGGTCAAGTGAGTCAAGACTTATATTGATCCTTTGTACACCAGCATCTTTTAATGGTTGTGCAAGAGTTAATAGCTTTGAACCATTTGTTGTTATTGTAAGTTCTTTAAGTTTTGGTAGTTTTCCGATATTTTCAAATAATTGCATAACATTTTTACGTATAAGCGGCTCACCGCCCGTAATACGAATTTTCTCAACACCTAGTTCGGTAAATGCTTGAGCTATGAATGCAATTTCTTCTAATGTTAATAATTGGGCGCGAGGAACAAACTGCATTTTTTCACTCATACAATACGTACAACGAAAGTCACAACGATCAGTTACAGAAATTCGGACATAATTAATATGGCGATTAAATTTATCAATTAATTTTTCATGATGAGTTTTGTTCATTGTTGAGCTCTTATTTTTTTTCAGCATCAAATTTCAAGTATTTATTTATATAGAATATAACTAATAATACAGGTACACCCAACAGTGATGCAAACAAGAAAAAGTTAGTGTATCCAATATTTTCTACAATTGAACCCGAGTAACCACCAATAATTTTTGGGAGTAGCGTCATTAGTGAGCTAAAAATCGCATATTGCATTGCTGTGAATGAAATATTTGTTAATCTTGATAAGAAAGCAACAAATGCAGCGCTTGCAATTCCTGCTGATAAATTATCTGCAGAAATGACAAAATACAATAGCGGGATGTTATAACCGTAAATTGATAAAAACATAAAGAGTAAATTAGTAGCAATGGTCAAAAATGCCCCCAAATAAAGAATTCTGAGGACCCCATATTTCATTGATAAAATGCCACCTAAAAAACCACCTGCTATAGTCATAGCTAAGCCATATGTTTTTACAATTGTGGCAATTTCTACTTTAGAAAAACCTAGATCCTGATAAAAAATATTTGATATAACACCAAGAACAATATCTGATATTCGATAAAGACCAATCAAGATTAATAGAAATAATGCAAGCTGCATGCCATATCTTTGAAAGAAATCAATAACAGGGGATATGTAGCTTTCAATGAAAACTTTTTTTTCTATAAATTTTATTTTTATAGATAGTATTGCTACTAATGAAGCTATTGAAAATGCAAAAAATAATCTTAATAATTCAATAAAGAAGCTCGATAGATTTTTATTGCCTAGTATCTCTGTAAGAGTATTTTTCAAATACGAGGAAAAATCAGAACTCAATAAAAATATAAAAATGAAGCAAAATATTGACAATACGAATACCATAAAAAATTTTATATATACGTAATTAGAATATTTTTTTTCAATTATCTTGTTTTCTTCTGGTTCGTTTATGATTAATGTTGTAGCAATACCTATAAACATGAAAAGACCCATAATAAAATATGTGGTCTTCCAAGCTTCATAATTGTATGAATTCATTTCAGAGCCAAAATAGCTCGCAATAAAAAGACTGCCAGCACCAGAAATTATCATTCCGATTCTATATCCAGCAATATATGTTGATGACATAAGTGCCTGTAATTTTATTGGAGCAGATTCAATTCTGTAAGCATCAATGACAATATCTTGCGTTGCTGATGAGAATCCCAATGCAACTGCTGCTAGCGCCATAATTTTTAATTGCATATCTCCAGATGCGGGGTCAGTAATCGCCATCATACAAATAGATAAGATAACGGCAATTTGTGAAATTAGTATCCATGAGCGGCGTCTGCCTAAATACTTACTGAGAAATGGCACGGGTAAAAAATCGACTATTGGTGCCCAAACGAATTTAAATGAATATCCCAGTGCTGCCCAACTAAAGAATGTTACAGCAGTGCGCTCAACACCTGCTTCACGTAACCACAATCCTAACGAAGAAAATATAAGCAGAAGAGGAATTCCTGCAGATAACCCAAAAAATAACATTGTTATTACACGCGGATGCAGTAATGCATAAAAACTTTGTCGCCAGGTTGTCATTATTTGATATTAATTAGTTAAATTTTATTGTGAAAACTGCATAATATTACATTGATTATTTATTACTTTAAGCTTCAATAAGGTATTTAACAATGAAAAAAATTCTAGTGCCAAGAATAGAAATTCACTATTGTACACAATGCAGATTTATTCTCAGAGCAACTTGGATTGCTCAGGAGTTATTAATGACATTTGCTGAGAAAATAGGTGAAATTGCTTTAATACCTAGCAGTGGCGGAGAATTTATAATTTTTTGTGACAGTAAAAAAATATTTTCTCGTAAAGAGAAAGGTAGATTTCCTGAATCAAAAGAATTAAAACAGTTAATTCGTGATGAAATCGATCCTTCTAGATCGCTTGGCCATAGCGACGAATAAGAAGTTAAACAGATTTATCTCAAGGCAACTCTCTAGCGATTCTTATGCCAATTCTACTTAACCTCTCATCCTTATTGAATTTCTCTCTTTTTGTATTCCTAATAGACTGTTGCGGAGAAGCATGAGAACCGCCTCTCGCAATTTGGAAATCAGAAGAGTTGCAATCTCCTGTCCAGGCAGTTCCGTCATTTGGCGCACCTTTATAACTGTCATGCCAGCAGTCTTGTACCCATTCACTAACATTACCAGCCGTGTCATAGAGGCCAAATGAATTTGCTTCGAAAGATGCTATTTTTGTTGGCTTACTTGTATCAAGATTTGTACCGCAGGTTACACAATGCGCACGATTTGCTTCTTCATCATAACCCCACCAAAATGTTGATTTTTTACCTGTTGATGCAATATATTCCCACTCAGCTTCACTAAGCAGTCTGTATTTCTCTCCCGTTTGTTTTGATAGCCATTTTGCATAATCATTTGCATCTTTCCATGATACGAAATTTACTGGATATTTTTTTCTATCTTTTTCTTTTGCGTTAGGTATATTTTTCTGTGTTGCTTTTGCAAAGGCATCATACTCTGCTAATGTTATTTCATTTTGACTTACAGCAAATTTTTTGATTTTAACAGTATGCCGAGGACCTTCATCTTTTCTAACTGAACTTGTAATTCCCATCGCGAATGTCCCCGACTTTATTGATACCATAATTGGCCCTTTGCCACCAATCTTTAGATTATCTTGTAAAGTTTTTATGGGCTCATTTTTTACTGTAGTAGCATCATCAGTAATGACTATTATTTTTTCTTCAGCAATTGATTTAGCTTCATTCTTATTCGATGTCTTTGTAGAGAAGAAAATAGCTAATCCTATAGATAGGACTAATGCAATAGTAATAGCTATATAAAGACCAGTTTTAGGTTTTGCTTTACTTACGTATTTTGGTTTTGGTATAAGTTCTATACCTTCAAGCTCTTTTATAAAATGATTAATTGATGGACTTCTATCAGGTCGAAAAAATGCAATTGCACCAGCCAAAGCAGTATTTTGTATCTTATTTAATGATTCAATATAAGGTGGGACTAGACGCTTCTCTCTTGCTTTATTAGCAGG
>CETM01201106.1_pt1 | contig 14458 bp, 15 predicted proteins | sample 361451 | NCBI WGS metagenome assembly CETM01 (sample SAMEA2622690, study PRJEB7988) | marine metagenome | isolation source: saline water (ENVO:00002010), including
GCTAGTGCCCGTTACGGGCGTGGGGGTTCAAGTCCCCCCTCCGACACGAAAGTTTTGAAATGTGAAATAAAACGTCTGGTTTGTTTCTGTTTACAATTCCGTCTAGTTTTTCGTTCAAGGAAGTGATATTTCAGATTCTGGAGGGATTCTATGCAAAGGAAAATTAGGGCGCACGATGGAATTGCGGGAGCCACATATATGTTGAGTGTGATTCTTGCCGCAGCAACTTCAATTCAATGGCTGTGGCTAGCGGGAATTGTAGCGGGACTTCAGATGATTAGCCCAGTAACGAAATTTTGCCCAGTTTATTTTGTGCTTAACAAGATGATGCCTGAAACAGAGCCAATCCAAAACGGTCAACGTAACTAATCGCTTTGAAGCGCGCAGTAGTTGCATCCGCCTAAGCTCATCAGGCTAAAGTAGGAAAATGGTTGGATACAGGATAGAAAAAGACACCTTAGGCGAAATTGAAGTACCCAAAGATAAGTATTGGGGAGCTCAAACACAACGCAGCATACAGAATTTCGATATAGGCGGTCAGACAATGCCTGTAGCAATCATTGAGGCTTTTGCATTTCTAAAAAAAGCTTCCGCAATAGTCAACGCAAACTTGACTGATTTCTCCGAAGATAAGGCCAAGGCAATAAGTCAAGCCTGCGACGAAATCATAGCCGGAGACCTGCAAGATGAGTTCCCGCTTGTTGTTTGGCAAACCGGTTCAGGTACACAGAGCAACATGAATTTGAATGAAGTTATAGCAAATCGCGCAACTGAAATACTTGGCGCAGACTTTAGGGAAGAGAAACTGGTTAGTGCTAATGATGATGTTAATAAAAGCCAAAGTTCTAATGACACCTTCCCGACCGCCATGCACATGGCAACTTACGAGACGATTGTTGGGAGAACACTCCCGAACATAAAGCAATTGCACGATACGCTCGCATCAAAATCAACGGAGTTTATGTCTGTCACAAAAACTGGCCGCACACATTTAATGGACGCCACCCCGTTAACACTGGGTCAGGAGTTCAGCGGGTATGCAATGCAACTGCAGAGAGGAATTGAAGCAGTCTCTGATAGTTTGCATCGAATCAGGGAATTAGCTCTTGGAGGAACTGCTGTTGGTACCGGATTAAATACTCCCAAAGGGTACGATGTCGCTGTTGCTGAAAAAATATCTGAACTCACAGGGCATCCATTTGTGAGCGCTGAAAATAAATTCGAGGCGCTAAGCGCCCATGATGCCATGGTTGAAATAAGTGGTAGTCTCAAACGCTTAGCAGTAAGTCTCATGCATATTGCAAATAATGTAAGACTTCTTGCAAGTGGTCCACGGTGCGGAATCGGGGAAATTACTCTCCCTGCAAATGAACCGGGTAGTTCGATTATGCCCGGTAAAGTCAATCCAACTCAATGCGAAGCATTAACAATGGTCTGCGCACAGGTAATCGGTAATGATGCTGCTGTAACTGTTTCGGGAACGCATGGGCAATTCCAATTAAATGTTTTTAAACCAGTAATGGCATACAACGTCCTGACCAGCGCTGATCTTCTCGCTGACGCCTCAAAAAGCTTCAACGACAACTGTGCTGTAGGTATAGAGCCGAATATGGAGAGAATAGATGGCCTGCTTTCTCAAAGCCTAATGCTCGTGACGGCACTCAATACACATATCGGTTATTATAAAGCAGCTGAGATAGCTCAAGAAGCACATAAAAATGGGACCACTCTCCGCGAAGAGACGCTTAGATTAAAGTACCTGACAGAAGAAGAATTCGATGAAATCGTACGGCCGGAAAAGATGGTCGGAGAAATAGAGGCATAATGAGTAAAAAATCAATAACAGTAGGAATCGTTTTAATCGTTTTAGGAGTGGTAGTAACTATCGTCTCAGACTCCGGTAGCGCTACGTCACTAATACCTGCCTTCATCGGTATTGTGTTTATAGGGCTAGGTTTTGGTGGAAACTTAAAGCCAGATCTCAGTCACCATTTCATGCATGGTGCAGCGGCCCTATCCTTAATTGCAATTTTAGGCAGCCTAGGTTCTTTAATTGGAAGAGGAAGCACCGGTTGGGCTTTATTCTCCCAACTAATGACAACAATAATCTGTCTCCTCTTTATGGTTACAGCAATACAATCTTTCAAAGCTGCCAGGATTGCAAGAGAAGAAAATCAATAAGAAGCCGGAAACATGGGTGAAGAAATTCTCTGGCCTCCTCAAGAGGAATCCAATGAGTCCAAACTTGAGAGCAGCACTTCGGTAAAGCAGAAACTGCCGCAATTTGATCAGTCAGTGCCAATGGTAAGCCTTGCAGAAGCAGTCAATGAATCAAGTAAATCACGAGGAACTATTCGCAGGTGGATTGCTGAAGGAAAAATAGAAGGTGCAATAAAAACAGACTCGGGATGGCGAATTCCGATATCCTCACTTGTCACCTCCGGTGCATGGGACGGGCAATCCAAACCCGAAGACGGGAGAAGCATTGAAGAAAAGACTGATAAAGTCTCAGAATTAGAAATTGAACTAGTGAGAGTTCGCCTAGAACTAAATTCTGAAAAGAAACTCCGAGAAGCTGCAGAGCGAAATGCGGACGATCTGCGTTTTGCAATGAGGATGCTTACTTCAGGAGAGAATTCCAGACCGCAACAAAGTCCCCAAAGTACAGCATTGCCTCAAAGCAAAACTACTAGCCCTAAGGCAGTTGAAAAATTTGACTTCTCGCCTGCGAGCATCCTTGACGCCGCTAACAAACTGAAGAAGCGACTCTTAGGTTAATCCTCAGGATTTAGGTGCACAATTGAAGGCGGCCCAGCCATAAAAGGGCCAATAAGATCAAGCATTCCAGTTTCGACTCGCCAATTCATATAAGCCTCTTGATCAGAACGCTCGGCCCACTTCTCCCAAAGAAACACTGTGTCGGGTGAATCAGAATTTGAATACGTCTCCACACTCAAGCATCCGTTGAATGCTCTGGTGTCGCTCAGAGATGGAAGAAGAACTTCTAGAAACTCACTTCCTTTTCCATCTAAACATTTAAATTCAAGGTAAACGGTATGTGCCATATTGCATCTTTCTTTCGTAGATCTAACATCAGGTAAAATCTATTCCAATAATCTTTCAGAAATCAAATAGAATTTTCGCAAGCATCTCAATTTCAAAGACTAAGATATATGACAAAGGTTAAAGGATGAGTAAGGAACTAACAGTACAAGAGCTCGAAGACGTCAAACAGGTTGTGTGTGATGAGGTAGACGCTATCTCAGATATTCTTGTAGAGGCGTCACATGCGATCCACTCAAATCCCGAACTAAATTTTGAGGAATATTTCGCTCACGAAACTCTTACAGGAATTCTTGATGACCAAGGGTTAAAACCTGAACGTGGCGCTTATGACTTAGAAACTGCATTTGAAGCTTCGGTAGGGGACGAAGGAGTTTGCGTCGCTGTGCTTTGCGAATATGATGCACTTCCTGAAATCGGTCATGCATGCGGACATAACATCATTGGAACTGCAGGTTTAGGGGCTGGTATCGCTGCATCAAAAGTTGCTCAAAAACTCGGCGGTAGCCTCCGAATACTCGGTACTCCAGCCGAAGAAGGCGGCGGCGGCAAAGTATTTATGGCTGAACGGGGAGCGTTTGACAATGTGGACGCAGCGATGATGGTCCATCCTGCCTCGGCTGATCTAGTCAAGATGAATACAATTGCCATTCAGCGTCTGCACGTCGCTTATGAAGGTCTAGCCGCACATGCTGCAGCTGCTCCACACCGAGGCCAAAACGCTCTTGATGCTGCTGTTCTTGGCTATCAAAATATAGCTGCACTTCGACAGCACATAAGACCCGATGAGCGTATTCATGGAATCTTCCTTGAATCTGGTAGTAAACCTAATATCGTCCCAGAGCACTCATCCATGGAATGGTACGTCCGCTCAAAGAATGCCAAGAGTTTGGAACCCTTAAAAGAACGCGTACTCAACTGCCTTGAGGCAGGTGCCATGGCCACCTCATGCACCATGTCGCATGATTGGATTGAACCTTACTATGCAGACATGATTGATAATGAAACAATCTGTACTCTCTATTCAACCAACGCATCACGCCTAGGTCGTCTTTTAATAGAGCCTGATAATGAAAATAAAGTTGTTGGTAGCACAGATATGGGAAATGTGAGCTACATCGTTCCATCAATACATCCGATGATCGAGGTAGCGCCACATGGAGTTCCTATTCACACGCCAGATTTTGCCAATTATGCTAGAAGTGAAGCCGGAGATAAGGCAGTCATTGATGGTGCAAAAATTATGGCAATGACAGTGGTTGACTTGTGGGGACAAAAGACAAATTTTGAGAAAGCGCATCTAGAGTTCCAGCAAGCATTTCAAACAACTTAAATAAATTAGATCTACTCTAAAGGGGTGTAAATGGAACTTGTTTACAGGGTTCTATGGTCAGATAAGCAAGAGGGCCTGTTTCCATCTGTTGAACATACTTTTCAGGACTGGACTGGAGATGTTGCCCATGAAGTCATCTCAGTTTCAGATGAAGAATTCCAAATTAAAGAATTTCGAAGAAAGGCTCAAGGTGGGAACAGAACAACCTTAAGAGTGGTTTCCCAAAAGGGAGAGCAAATGATTTGGGTAGATGTGGAAAATGAAAATCATAATGGTGATTTGAGCGAGTTAGAGCACCCAAGAGAATTGGTAACTTCGCTCATTAAGACTTCGGAGAATTCTGGAGGAAATCCAAAACGGGGAAAATCTGAATTTCATATGTTGTTGCCTCGACCTACTGACACAAATATTTCACATTTCGTCAAGGAAATATTTAATTCTGAAAGGCCCATCTCTATTATTTGCATTGCTCAAGACCCACTTCATGAAACGGGGAAAACTATTCAAATGGCAAGAGCTATAGCGGAAGGTTATGCAGGTGTATCCCAAGTTCTTTTCTTAGATCAGGGTGGTTTGGCAAGATTCCAAAATTTAGTTGGCTCTAACTATTCTCTAGAGCCAGGAGAATTACGGATCTTTCCTCCAGCAGATCCAGAATTCCGAACTGTCCTAGCAGCTCCTTCGATCCCGGCAAGTGATATTCGCAAAGCCAAATATGAATTGGTCAACAGAAGAGTTTTAAGAACGATACAGCCTTATATGTTGGCTCAACCGCTTCCTGATCTTTGTGAAAATGCCCTGCGACTTCTGCGTGGATTTAATGATCCAACAGATAGGAAAAAACTGGAACGAAAAAATACTGACTTCGAGAATCTGCTAGCTGAAAATCAGAAACTACGTTATAACTTCCGGGACGTATCAGCTGACCTAGAGCACGCTATTGAGGAAATCGAAAACCTTCAGGACCAACTAGCCAGGAAAGATATTCAACGGCGCGAAGCTGAAGAATGGTGGATTCAACGAGCAGATGCACTCGAAGCAAGCCAAGCAGAATCTGAAATGAAACGTGTAGAAATGGAAAAGAGAGCTATCTCTTTCGCATTAAATGAATCTATACAAAAATTCCGTGATGAAGAGACAGAGTCAATAACGTCAGTGAGCGAAGCGCTAACTAAAGGAAAGCAACTACTTGACCATGTAGAAATTGCCGAGAGAGTCTCACTTCGGCTTGATGACTTGGACAATAACCAACGCGCTAAGACGTGGGGTAGAGATATTTGGAAGGCTTTTCTGGCGTTTGAAGCATACGCTCGATCTGGTTTCGCAGGAAACTTTTACCAATGGTGTTCAAGTGGAAATGACTTCTCGTGGTTTTCGCAAAGCACTGCAATTAAAGAATCAGATACCGTCCATAACGATGAGCGCTTATACGCGCAACGCGTGCTGCCGGTTACAGCCGATGTGGACCCGAGGGGCAAAATCTTCATGGAATCTCATCTAAAGTTTCGAGGCTCGATGGCTCCTAGGCTCTATTTCTTTGATGACACCAAAGGAAAGACTCGGAAAGTGCATATTGGAGGAATTGACCCGCATAGTCGATGGGAAAATACGACCACTTAATCAAAATCGGATTCTGCACACTTATGCCTTCGTAGTGAAACGTTTCTGAAGAGCCCCTAATAACGTTAATGAGGCTAATCCTGCGATGATGATGAGAGCGATAAGTCCTCCAGACGTACCAGTAGAACCAGAACTTGAAACAGTGGTATCAACGATTGCATAGGGTTCGAAACCTGGTTTCGGATCAAGAATATCAAAATTCCAGATAAGCGTTGTGCCTCTGATTTCATCTGCATTCTGTTCAAGAACTTCGCCTGCAATGGTCACAGAAACCACAAATTCTGGCTCGGGGATTCCGAGTGCTTTAAGAAGCATCGCCGAATCAATATCTTCACTGCCTTGCTCTCCTTCACCAGCTACGTCCCCAAAGAGGTCATCTGCCGGGAGACGGAAAGTTATAATTCCTTCAACTTCGGTAATCGGAAACCCGTCATCGTCTTCTACGACGGCAGCGAGGTCTGAAAAGGATGCTGTGAAATTATATCCGCACCAGGAATCGTCTTCGAAAAATTCAATTTCAGCATCCGGTGGTAGGTCAGAAAGCGGGCCTAGCTCGTTGTCGTCAGAATCAAGAATTTCATCGCAAGAAGAACTCTGATCTCCCTCGGTAAAGTTTTCTGCGAAAACTTTACTTATTGCGAATTCCCCTCCGTAAGTACCTGAGCCGTCTTCATTGACATTTATCTCTAAGTTTGCTTTTATGCATCCAGACACCAGCAAAAGAAGTCCCCCACAGAGAGTCATTGTTGATACTCTAGCCAAGTTCAGCGGTCCGCTTCGTCGGTGCATCTCTTCAGATTAGCTGAATTCAGGTTACGATGCGTTCAAAAATAATATCTGCGAATTCTGCGGTTTCTAGTGTGATCATTAATGGATCGATGATTAGTTCATCGCAATCTTGATTTTCAATGAGCGCCAATATGGCCCCAGCAGAAAGACCAGCAACTGTTGCAAGTAGTGGCCTTTTGTCGCTAGCGTTTGCGGAGCCAAAACGTTCAGCTGCGCTTTTATCTAATGTCCAAGACCACCCAGCTATATTGGATTGTTGCCCTCCCCGGTAGACAATTACCGTTTTGGGTAGGTCTTTAAGTTTCTGTAGTTCAGTTTTTGTCATGAAAGAGGATCTTGTCTCAGGGAACTTACTGAAGATTTCACTTAAATTCTTATCTCTAGTTTCTAGATCCTTCCCAAAGTATCTACAGTGCGTCTTCGAATCATCCCAAATCTCGCGTAGTCTTGGCCAATAGTTTGATGCCCGAAAGTAATGGGATCGTAGTTGCGTTAAGAAGGAATCAATTTCTTGCACTCTTTGAATATAGACATACTGCAAGAAGTTCTGCTTCCGGTCAAGGGACTTTTGTTAGCTCATAGGGTAGTGTCTTCAGAATAGGGGGACATTATGAAGGTAATGCTGACAGGCTCAACAGGTTTTATAGGGGGCCATATCATGAAAGCTTTGGTAGAAGCAGGTCACGAAGTTCAAGCGTTGGTTCGCGATAAGGAAAAGCTTGAAAGCATGAAGTCTATTCAAGGTATTGGAAATGGGGTCGTTGGCGTTCTTGGCGATATGACGGATCAGTCATCGGTTGAAGAAGCGTTAACGGACTGTAATGCATGTGTCCACGCTGCAGCTTTCACTAGTTTAGACCCTAACTTAATGGAGCAAGCTCTTGCAGTGAATGGGCCTGGCGCAGAGATAGTTCTGGGTGCAGCGACATCTCTAGGTTGTGATCCGGTTATCCATGTTTCCACAATGTCGGTTATCTTTCCTCCTACGGGTTCGAAATTGTCTGGAAATGACCCTGTCCAAGGCGGTGGGAACCCCTATAACGCATCTAAAGCTATTGCTGAAGAGTATGCAAGGTCTTTGCAAGAGAAAGGTCACCCAATCAGCATTATCTACCCCACAGGTGTTACTGGTCCGACAGATTTAGGTTTGAATGTGCTGGCAGCTAACCTTGTCCCAACTCTGCAGAGCGAAATTATGATGAGCCTTTCCAGTGGAGGTTGGTGTTTGGTCGATGTAAGAGATTTAGCTTTAGGCATAGCAGGTCTATTGCATGCCAAAACTGGACCTAAACGCTATGTGGCAGGAGGGACTTTTATGGATTGGCAAGAATTCCATGCAGTTGTTACTGAGGTTACTGGGCGAGATCGTGCTCTTATTCCCACTCCGAAAGAGGCCCTTGAGCAAATGGTTGATGCTGAAGCTGTTGAAATAATGTTCGGTATCGTGCCTGGCGACGATGAACCTTTTCTTGCTGCGTCAGGTTTATCTGCGTGGCGACCAATCGAGGACACGCTTAAAGATACTATTACTTGGCTTTGTGATAAGCAGTATCTTGAAGCTGAGTGGGCTCCTCATTGCTCCTAATCGTCAAGAATCGTTACCGTTCCTGTATCTCCGTTCACTTTTATTTTCATGCCATTGGTAATCCGTGATGTTGCTGATGTGGCTGAGACTACACAGGGTATTCCTAATTCTCTGCTCACGATCACTGCATGACTCATTGTGGCGCCCACGTCAACGACTACGCCAGCAGCAGGCACAAATAGCGGTGTCCAAGAAGGGTCTGTAATCGGGGCGACGAGAATATCGCCTGGTTCGAAGTCAGTAGGGTCAGTGGGGTCAAGGATCACTTTCGCTGTTCCTATAGCGGTTCCAGCACTACCTCCCATGCCTTGAAGCACTTTTCGATTCGATGCAATGGATGAGTTGTCTTCCCATTCTTCTTTTGGAGGAACCGTCTTTGAAAACCAAAATGGTGGGTTTAACTCAAATAAAGCGAGATATTCTTTTTCCCGATCTGCTGCTGTAGAAAGCATTGATCCCGCTATTGCGTCTTCAAGATCTGCGTCTCTCATCATGAAAATGTGTTCCATCTTCTCAAGCTTGCCAACTGCTGACAGTCGCTGCCCCAATTCCCGAGCTGCTAAGCGGACTTCATGGACGATTTTGACAATACTCGTTTTTGTTTGTTCTCGTGCTGGGATGAAAATAGAGCTTGACATAGTAGCGATTTCAAGTGTCCCTGAGGCCGTTTCATCTCCGGCAACCGAAGCCCTGAGTTCCTCCAAAGCTTCTTTAGATTTGCTTTGCGCTTCGGAGTGTCGCTTTCGGGGGTCGTGTGAATCATCAGCGTTCCTCATCGCATCAATGATAGAGAAGACTAATTCGGGATGTGTCTCCCACGTTTTTGAGCGCAACTCCCACTCATTAGGTCCTCGGCTCCCATACTTGGTTATAAATTCTTTTAAAGCTGACTTAAATTCTTTGGCTTCAATTATTTCAAGTCTTTGCTTGAAGTTCTCTGCACCTTTATCCATCTCACTGCTTAATTCATCCGATGAGCGCACCATACGACTGAGGTCCCACATTGCGAAACTCGGCTCTGATGAGGCAACACCGCCAAGACCACCGGCGATCCGCAAATCTAATCCTGGTCTACCCATACCAAGGGCCATTCCAGTTACTGCGCCCAAGGTAACGGATGCAGCGGCGCTCACCTCGCTATGGGTTGAAAAAATTTTTGCGAATAGAGGGAGCATGTCTCTCATTCGGAGGATGAGTTCGTTATCTGAAAGATCGTCAAAGCTTGGCCGGTTATTAACAACTTCTTCGACTTCGTCAGTTAATGCTTTTACAGCGGGAAAATCTGTTGCGGTCATCCAAGAGAACATTAAAGCGTCTACACGAGAACAGACTTCAGGGTCATTGTCTTTTGCCCGTGGATTGTAAGGAGGTAGTGCAGAGGAACTTCCAAAGAACCCCATGTCTACCATTTCCGGTGTCATTCCAGAAGAGCGAGCACCCATCAGGCGAGCGACGCTTAGGTTTAGGTACATGTATCCGCCAAAGATCTCAAACATTAGTTTGTTATCTTCATCCACCTCATCAGGATCTATTGTGAATCGATACATGAAATCTCGTACTCCAATATCTCCCGCGCCTCGCCATGTATGGTCAGCTGTCAGTGGAGAAACAGGATCAGGGAAGACCTCACCAACATTTCCCCTCGTATAGATAGGAAATGACTTCGAGGGAGTGTCATCTATGAACCAACCGATAGTCAAAGCCCCTCCTTCTAGATATGGCAAGATTCTGCCACTTGTTGTCTACTTTTGCGAATCCGATACGGAAGAGCGAAGAAAGGAATGTAAAGCTAGGGCTAAAATAACAACTGCCATACCTGTAAATTGAAGTGCCGTAACTCCTTGGTCAAGGAACCAAAAAGCTAAGAATGTTGATAAGACTGGCATGAGTAAGTTCAAGACACCCATCATGTGGAACGGTGCTTTGCCCTGTGAGTAATTTAACAATAGGTGACCTACCAAAGTGACCACAGCGACAGAGAGGATTCGGAACCATTCAGATCCAATGCTCGTAAGTGGGTTAACGGTCCCAATAGAAATCATCGTAGAGAGTGTAATCCCACCCCAGAAGAACACTCCTGTCATAAATTCAGGTACCGGAACGGTTGGTAAAGTTTTGCGACCAAACACGAAGTACGCTGCTCCAATAGTGACTGAAACTACGACCAACAAATCGCCTTTGATATCGCTCGTTCCAGTGTTTGTGCCGACCAATACAAGGAATACGGCGCCAGTGATAGCTACAACTGTAAAGGCTGCATCAGTTTTCGTGAACGCTTCCGAGAAGATAAAGTAAGCTGCCACAACGAAGAGAATTGGCTGCAGGACGACAATAAGGCTGGCATTTATGATGCTCGTCATTTGAGCCGCCCAAAAATATAAGCCAATACTTGCTCCAAAACAAATGCCCGCCGGAGCGCATTTAATAAACATCTCCTTCGTCATTTTCTTTCGGAAAAGACAGGCTAAACCGATTAAAGAGAAGTCAATCCATGATCTCCAAAAGGCGATGGCTGTTCCATGAACCTCTGATGACGCAACAATGACAGGAGCTATCGCAACGAACGCGTATCCTAACGTGCAGGCAACCAAGCCGTTACGAACGACCTGAGAAGGCGAGTGTCCCTCACCGGTTTGTTCTGTTCCGCCGTTCATTATCACCCACTAGCTATGGCATGATTATCCTAGACGGAAATCGGCTTTAACGCTCTATTGGGTTCTTTTCGAAAAGTCCGTAGTGATTTGATCACCAATGATATCGCAATTGAAAATCGTCAAGTTTTCCGTTGCTGGCTTCTGAATAGCTTTACCAGTTTGCACATCAAACTGGCCATTGTGCTTAGGGCATTGCACTGTAGTCCCTTTGAGAAGTCCGTCGTTGAGAAAAGCATTACCGTGGGTACAGACACCTGAGGTTAAAAATACTTCACTCTCAGAGGTTCTACAGAGTAAATGAAAAATACCTTCATGTTCTACCTTTCGCATTGTCCCGACGTCAATGTCGCATAAACTTCCTAGATCATATGAAGTGGAGTCGTTGACTTGGATTGGATAAATTGCATCGCTAGATATGGACTGCGCAACTACAGGTACGCTTCTGCTCGTAATTTCTGCTTGCGGGTCGCTCTTTTGCTTTCGTAAAATTGTGAAAATTTCTTTGTAAGCGTTTAAGCATGAAGGCGACGGCTCTGGAAGGTATGGTCGCAACTCGATATGTAAGGCGGGCAAAGAGTAGTACGGAACGTCCGGGAATAAATGATGTTCGAGATGGTAGTTCATATTCGAGTACAGAAATCGAAAAATTGGATTCATATAAACAGTGCGCGTGTTGAGCCGGTGATCAAGAACGTCTTCTTGGAGTCCAGCATGTTGAGTTACGCCGAAAAAAATAAACAGCCAGGCTCCATAAATTGTTGGTAAACCAACTATGAGGATAGGTAGAGGGTGCCATGTCCAAATAGCAGTAGCTGCCGAGATGGCCAAAATAAGCGTAAATGCCCTTGCTTCCCATATCACTTTCCTGTGTTCTTCCTCTGGTACGTAATCTTTTACTTGCGTATCAATTTTTCCCGAAGCGTGTATACAGATTCTTTGAAGAAGTTTTAGACCGTTAACAAGGTGTGAGAATAATAAGGGGAATTCCTTGAGTCCGGTCGGTCGAGGAAAGGCTATCTCTGGGTCGCGACCAACGATAATTGTGTCTGAATGATGACGGTAGTGAGACCATTTCCATACAGTAGGTTCTCGCCATAAAAGAAAGGAAGCTAAGTAATAAACTCCGGTGTTCAATCCAGAATTTTTGAAAGCGGTACCATGCCCGCACTCATGCCATCGTGAGTCGGCGGCACCTCCATACAGCGCTCCGAACAGAATCATGAGTGGAAGCGACCACCAACTAAACCAGGAAGTAATCAGCAGAAAACCCGATGCCACCAAAAGGCATATCCAAATGGCGGTATCTCGAATTGGTCGAAGATTGGATCGCTGGCTCAGTGTTATTAGTTTCTCTTTTGGTATCGGGGGTTGCCACCATTGAGCGCTACTGAGACCTAATTGAACCGCTCTTGCATTTTCGGGTCCATCTAATCTGTAATTTCTCGCTGTGTTTGGCTTAGTCAACACTTTTAACCTTCTCAATCAAGAAATCAAGCATCACAGTATTGAGTTGTTCGGCAGCAATTTCTGTAATCCAATGGTTGACACCTTCAAAAACCTCGTACCGGTATTCCCCTGAAACAAAACTAGAGGTAAGTTCTGCACCCTGCCGGCCAAGGGCCGTATCCTCTGTACTCCAGATATACATTGTTGGAGTTTCAATATCAGGAGTGTTGGATCTCCTGTTCGTAGCTTGGTCAAGGGAAGGGGAGAAGCTGTTGGCACGGTACCAATTCAAAGCTGCATCTAGTGCCTCTGTTTTACCAATGACCTGAAGATAGGGTTCCATTTCCTTTGTTGAGAGACCAGCAGATTCGTAGATACTCTTCAGTAGCGATGCACTGTCATCCAGAAAAGTACTTGTTGATTCGGCCTGCTGGAAAAACTCAACGTATGAACTCATTTGTGCTTGTATGCCGTTCGGATCAGCTAGCGCTATTGCAAATGCCTCTGGATGAGGAACAGAAATGGGGATAAGTGAGCGAAGCCGATCTGGGTATTTCCCAGCGAACTCCCAAGCAATGAATGCGCCCCAATCATGTCCTGCAAGGTGAAAACTTTCCCAATGTAATGCATCAGCAATTTGTCGGACATCTTCTACCAATTTTTCTGATGTGTAAGATTCAATTCCTGTAGGTCGAGCACCACTTGAGTATCCGCGTTGATTAGGGGCAATCACAGAGAAACCGGCTTCTGCTAACGCAACGATCTGCTCTCGCCATTGGTAATTAGTATTGGGGAACCCATGCAAAAGCATGATTGGTTCTCCTGAGGACGGTCCGGCAATCAGCGCATCAAAAGAAAAGTCGCCAATGTAAATGACTACCTCCCTGATACCTGTCCCCTCTAGTTGAAGCGAAAGGTTGCTTCGTTCGTTCAGCGCCCGAATCGACTCCATATTTGTATGATTCATATCATCATCTTTACCATGATTCTCTTCCAACACGGAACTCTCTTTCTTTTTGAAGTCGTCGGACACCTCAATCGGAGTAGATGGGTTGTTCGGTCTTGCCTTTGACATTGCATCCGAAGTGTTAGCGGAACACGATGATGATAGGCCCAACAGAATGGCGAAAAGAAAAGCAACATGGATTTCCACCCATTTCGCTTCAGGTATTTTCATATAAAGTTACGGATTTTTTGTGAAAAATTCGTTGATTAGCGGAATGTAATGTTCAAGTGGATTCGAATCATATGATGAATCGAAAGCTGGTGCATCGTAAAGTCTGCAGAATTCTTCACAATGATCATAGAACTCATGTCCTTCAAACGCATCTCTCGCATTACGGTTTCCCCCAAGATGATGCCAAAAGTAATAGCCCTGGAAAACGTCATGATTGGCTACCATCCAGTGATTTTCTTCCGAAACAAAAGGTTTAAGAACCGCAGCAGCTAGATCTGGATGGTTATGGGGTGTAAGTACGTCACCAATATCATGGATGAGGGCACACATAACGTACTCATCATTGCGTCCATCTCTTTCAGCTCTAGTCGCTGTTTGTAAACTGTGCTCAAGGCGATCAACGGGAAAGCCCCCAAAATCATCTCTAAGCAGTTCAAGCTGTTGTGTTACTCGGCCGGGTAACGCACTAATCAGTGGCTCTCTCTGCGAGACAATCAACTGCCAATCTTCGCGCGTTGACTCTGCAAAAGATTTAAAGTTTGCCCGCTTTACTGTGTCTTCCTTAGTTTCCATCTAATAACCTTCCCCTTGATTAAATCACGCTTTCTTTGGATCAGGCACTCCCGGCCTTGTTCCCTCATGATGTTCAACAAATTCTATTAAATACCCATCAAAATCCTTCACGAAGGCGACAGTGACAGGCCACCTCTCAAGCTTCTCAGGTTCCATTACAGACTCACATCCAGCATCTATAGCGCGATCGTACACCCTTTGACAGTCCGATGTGTTGA
>CETM01197829.1_pt1 | contig 14438 bp, 13 predicted proteins | sample 361451 | NCBI WGS metagenome assembly CETM01 (sample SAMEA2622690, study PRJEB7988) | marine metagenome | isolation source: saline water (ENVO:00002010), including
GCGAACCTTTGGCATCGCGCAGGTTTCGCCTGGCTTACAAGCGGTGGTAGGCCTGTTGGTCGGCCCCGTACATTGCCATCCTGTCGGCTAGTTCGTTGCCTTCAACTCCTGCGTCCCCTTTGACGTGGGCGATGGTCAGCGACGATTTGAGGCTTTCGTACAGCGCATGCGTGGGCTGGATGATCTCCGGGTTCTTTATCGCCTCTCCATTGGCTTTCTTCCAGCCGCGCTTCCGCCATTCGCCGGCCCACTTCGTGATGGCGTTGGTGGTGTACATGGAGTCGCAGTGGATCCGCACGGACGATCCCTGCGCAATTTCCTCCTTGGCCATATGTAGAGCTTGGAAAAAGGCGTTTAACTCGGCTGTATTGTTGGTCCCCTTGGGGTTGTAGAGGCCATACCAGAGCTGGTCGAGGGTGCCCTTGCGGTAGATGGCCATGCCCGAGCCGGCATCACCAAGATTGGGGTCACAAGCACCATCGCAGTAGATTTCCGTGTCGAAGGTCTCTCCCGGGTGAGTATGATCGTCCTTTTTTGACGCCTTATTCCGCCGAGATGTGCGGCCCGAAGGGGCCGAGGCCACGCTGCCAGATGTCGTCGCCTTCTTGTGTGGTGAAGATCCCGGTCTGCCGGCCGACCCAAACGACATAGAATTTGGGGGCTTTCTTTGCTGTCATGCGGCGCTCCGTGGCGGTGATGTTCTGATGCAGGAATAGAAGAGCCCGCCCCTTACAAGCCGGGCTCGGTCAGTCAACATAGTTTCCTAAAGCTCTCTGGGCGATTCGAAGTGTCTTGAATGCAGCTCGTCAGCGTAGCGCTCGATGAAGTGTGCTACCTGTTGTAACGCTTTGATAACAAGAAATACTGCTGTAGGGCCTGCAGGCTGCCTTGCCACAGCAAAACATGCGCCATGCCCGAGTGTTCAGTACTTCAAGAGTGTCCTTACTAGCTCTGCGGTAGGATGAAATCGGCCCAATTCTGCATCATGGCCCGTCGCTTATTGAAGAGGTCTCCACGGCGATAGGCCGCTTCCACCTTGTTCTCGATGGTGTGGGCCAGCGCCATTTCTGCGACGTCACGAGGATAACTGGTGACTTCGCCGGTCCAATCGCGAAAGCTCGAGCGGAAGCCGTGGGGCACGTAGTCGCCCCGTTCGCCACCCTGACCATAGCCGATGCCTCGCATCAGCTGCAGCATGGCCATATTGGAGAGAGGGCGTCCGTAGCGCGCTCCGGGGAAGACATAGGAGTTGCCCTTCACTCGCGGTAGCTGGGCCAGCAGCTCCACCGCTTGCCGTGACAGCGGCACACGGTGTTCGCGGCGTGCCTTCATTCTGTCGGCTGGGATCGTCCAGGTTTGATTGTTGAGGTCGAGCTCCAGCCAATCAGCGCGCAGGACCTCTGAAGTGCGCGTAGCTGTCAGGATCAGGAACTGCAGGGCCTTGGAGGAAACGCTGGTATAGCCCTGAAGCTCGGCCATGAAGGCGGCAACATCATCATAGGGCATAGCCGGATGGTGGCTTACCTGCTTGACCCTAGATGGTTTGGCCAGCAGCTTGTCGAGGTGCCCACGCCAGCGGGCCGGGTTCACAGGATCTCGGTAGTTGTGCGCCGCGGCGTAGTCGAGGACGTTCTCAATCCGGCCTTGCACGCGCTTGGCCGTTTCGGTCTTGCTGGTCCAGATCGGTGACAGGATTTTCAGGACGTCTTGGGTGGTGACCTCATCGACAGGCTTGTTTCCGATGACCGGTCGAGCGTAGGCCTTCAACGTGCTGACCCATTGCCGCGCGTGCTTGGCGTTCCGCCAGCTGCGGCGGTGGGACATGATGTAGCGGGCGGCACAGCTGGTGAAGGTGGGCGTGGCCTCGTCTACTTGCTCTTCTTCTACCTTGGCCTCAAGGGGATCAAGGCCTTCCTTGATGAGGCTACGGTTCTTGCCGGCACGAGCTCGCGCTTCAGCAAGGCTGACGTCCGAATAGCTACCAAGGCCCATGTCGCGAAGTTTGCCATTGCGCCGGAACCGATAGATCCAGCTTGCTCCCCCTTTCTTGCCGATCTTGAGGTACAGGCCCTCACCATCGTTGGTCAACCCGGGCTTGGCCTCCCTGACCAGTTTCTGCACTCCACGTGTGGTGAGCTTGCCCATGGCCGCCTCCTCGTTGTCGAAGGATTAGCGTACCATACCCTAGCCCATACTCCGGCCCATACTTTGACTCTGGAAATGTCGGTACGGCTTTGGATCTTGCTGGACAGAGATTAAAAAAAATAAAGCTAAAACAATGAGTAATTATATTTTATTGGATGTTTCTGAAGCCTAATCAAGCGGACTGTCCCTCCGCCACCGCATCAAACAAATCAGCCACCTACGGGTGGCTTTTTTGTGCCTGGCCGTTAGAGAAAGCCGATATGGATCGATCTGTATAACGATCGGGAACATATTAGGTTATACGGGAACGCTTGAGAGCGGGGTATGAGATAGGCCAAAGTGCTAGAGAGTAGTGTGGGAAAGGGTAGCTACTCGTCGTTGCCCAGGAAGGACTTGGCGCTGATGCCTTGAATTGCCGTCATGCGCTTACTACGTAGATAGATCTCGATGGTGCGAGCATCCCTGTGCTGGAGGTTCTGCTGTACGTCTAGGCCTTGCTCGTCGGCATCGGTCGCCTGCATGGCGCGAATGTCATGCTCGGTGAACCACTCCTCGAATGCCTGCTGTCTCCGAAGCTTTTCGCATGCTGCCCACAGCTTGCATATTCCGGCAAGGCATCTTCCACTGTATCTCCGAGGCGAATCTAGCTCTAAGGTGGGCGCTTGTAACGCTAGGCTTTGTTCTTCCAAGAGCACAGCTTGATACTTGGTACCGGTCTCGCTCATGCACTCAATGTTCCGAAGTTGGGTGCTTTACGGGTGGGATAGTGGGTGGCATCTACGCGTCCGCAAAGGACCTCATCAGCAAGGCAGCGGCCGACCAGCAAGTCGGCATCGAATAGCGAGCTCACGCAAGTCTCGGCACAATGCTCCCATTGCGGACTGACAGTCAATGATGGACTGGGATCTAAAGGTGATTTCTGGTTGATTAGATATGCTTTTTGGTCAAGCTGGTGGGGGTGAACGGGAAATGCATCAGGCTTGGTTTATGAAAAAGTAGCAAATTCCTTGCCAGTTCATAAGTCCTCAGGCTGTTTTATACAAAAGTCTTTGTAAGTCACCCAGGCTTCAAGTTGGTAGTCGGCATGGGTATCTGATCGATTGTGTATGGTGCATAATGCGGATTGACAACTCGTAAGCAAGACGTCTGATAATTTTTTTTATTTTCCATGACTCGAAACCAAGACCAAAAAGCTCAGGGACAGGTGTTTAAATGGCGAAGAAGTTAACTAAGGATAAGGTTACATGCCTAAAGAGTTTCTATATTGAAGATTTTCGCGGTCTTACCGACATATCTATTAAATTTGGAGATAATTTGACGCTTATCTGCGGCAAAAACGGTACATCTAAATCAACAATACTTGGTGTTGCTGCGCAGATATTTAATTTCAAAAAATACTATAGTAAAGATGGTGAGTTCGAGATAGGCGAAAAAACGCTTAATGGTAAGGTTTTTACTTCAACCTTTTCAGAGCATTTCAGGTTCTCGCCTAAGCATGATAAACCCGGAGATATGAAGATATCTATAAATGTTTATGACGGGGCCTTTCGCAAGGATGTGAATGATCTAAACCTCAGTCTCTATAACTCTGGTGATAGGGCGAATGCTCGTCCAGTTGTACGAAATAATATCCCAGCATCCTCAGGCAGTAAAAATACAAGCAGAAACGTTACTCACCCTGTTATTTACCTTAGCCTTTCGAGGCTCATTCCAGTTAGTCAGCGCTCAAAGTATTCTAAGCGCAGTGTTGAATACTTGAATGAAAATGTTGAGGAATTTATTTCGATATGCTCGCAAATAATGAACAGAATGGATCTTGATAACCACACTGCGACAGATGGGGACTTGAAGTCCGCAGTGGCTCATACTGATTTTTATGACCAAGATTCTGTTTCTGTAGGTGAAGATAACGTTGGCCAGATAGCCTTGTCTCTCATGTCATTTAAAAAATTGTCAGAAGAGTTCCCTAATTACCATGGTGGGCTTTTGCTGATTGATGAGGCCGATGCTGGTCTGTTTCCGGCAGCACAGCAGCAACTTGTGAAAGTACTATCTGACTATGCGAGGTCATGTAACCTTCAGGTGATTATGACATCCCATTCTCCTGTTCTTATTAATGAAGTTAAAAATCTCTCAGATAAGGACTCAAAAAAGAATAAAACATTATATCTTACTAGCGCATTGGGTAGCGTTGAGTTGAAAGAGAATTGGGGTTGGGATGAAATATCTGCAGATCTAGAGGCTAGGACATACAGGAAGAAAAAATCAAAAAAGAGCAAGGTGAATGTTTATTTTGAAGACAATGAGGCTGTTAAATTTTTTGAAGCGCTAGTTAGGCAGCAAAAGTATACTTCGCGCATTGCAATGAAGAAAAGTATAAGGCTGAGCAGTAATGCATATAAAGACTATATAAGGGAGGGAGTCGAAGAGTTCTCTAAAAATAGCCTTATCGTTTTTGATGGTGATATTGGCGATCCTGCAGTTAAGAAAAAGAAAAACTGTGTTTTTCTACCCTCTTCGCTACCTCCGGACCAGCTGCTTTTTAACTTTTTTCTTGGTATGAGAAAAGACGATCCGTATTGGGATAATGAGCTTGGTTTCACCAAGGAGGTATTTTCTCGTATAGCAAGGCCAATACTTTCTCGTTACAAATTAAAAGAATTTGATGATCTTGAGAATATTGACCTTCAGGCACGTGTAAATGGTCAAGGGCAAGTGAGGAAAGATTTTAAAGATAATTTCTTTAAAAATAAAGAGGTTCAGGATCTTTTTTCAAGAATATCCACAAACCCATTCAAAGAGTGGGGGTTGAGAAATCAAGAAGAAGTTTCTGATTTTTTATCTAGTCTGGAAGGTAGTTTGGCTTGGGTGTCTAAGAATTCGCTAGGTATAGATCTGGATTTTTAGATGCATTGAGCCTGCTTTGGCAGGCTCTATCTTTTCAAATAAGGTTGGGTTTTAAATTCCATGTTGCCATAGAAACAAACTTCTTTCCCTATTGGTCTTTTAAGGTGAGTTGAGTAGTGTAGAGAGAATTCAGTAGAGCTAGACCATTCATATAGCTCTCTTATCTCTTCGCAATTGTCGTAAGTAACGACCCATGGGCAGTCTAATTGCTGCACTTCTTGTGCAACATTCTCATGATCACCATGGTCGTAATAATTTCTGTATAGCTGGCCTCCTTTTTTATAATAAGGAGGGTCCAGGTAAACGATACTGTTTTGTTGGTTATCCGGGTTTAAGTTGTTTATTAGCTCTATTGCATCTAGGTTTTCTAGCGCTATCCTATCTCTGTATTGAGCAATATTTGCAACCCTTTTTGCTAGTCCGTCAGGATTGTATCTAGCATTTATCTTATATTTCCCTTCTTGTTTTTTTCCTCCGATAACTCCGCCTTTAATGATTCCTGAGCGATTGGTTCTGTTGAGAAAAAATCCAGCGAAGCCTAGCTGAGTGATGTTTCTGGCATCGCCTTCGATAACTATTTCACGCTGCCTTCTCCATTCGTCCATGGTTACTGGAGTGTTCTTTATCATGTCTATGAAGTTTTGCGTATCATTAAGAGTTGACCACCAGAAAGAGTGAATAACTGGGTCAATGTCGTTAATTATTACATTTCTTATTTTTCCTTGAGAAAGCAAGTACATTGCCGCACCTGCCCCTCCTGCATACGGTTCAATGTAGCAGCCTTCATTCAAATTGTTTTCAGTTATTACATCACTAAGCCAAGCCCCAAGCCGACCTTTACCGCCAGGGTAGCGTAGTGGTGTTGCAAATGAGTTTGACATATACGCTCCAATACAAGACAAGCATTATAACCTGAGCCAGAGGCAAGCGATACCATTGAGCGTTAAGGTTCAAGAGTATAGATAAAATCTTGCCCTTGACAGGCTAGGGCCTAGGACATAGCAGGTCGAGTCAATCTCGCTGAGATACAGGTATTAGCCGATGCTTGCCTCATTGAGCAGTTGACCCTTACTAGCCCTGCCTGGGAGCCCTCCACGGATTGAGGCTTGAAGCGCAGGTGTAGAGCCACGCGCGTCGAGCCACGCAATTTTCACCTCCATGCAGCTGCGAGCTGCTGCATGGAAGTGAAAAACCTCTCCAGTTGTCCAGGCCGGTAGCCTCAAGGGTGTCGAGCTTGGCGCGCGGCGAGCAGGGCTTCGTTCTCCTTGCGAAGGATATCCACCATTCTCGACCGTGCCAATATAGCTACCACGCTTGATGTTGTCGGCGGCCTGGCTGATACGGCTGGTGTCTAGAGCAGGGAGATAGCCGGGCTTGCCCCTACTAAGGTTGTGATCCTAGATGACAGGCTCGACCTGAGCCTGTTCTTCTTCTGTGACCTTCGACCTGGCTTCTTACTTTTGGTGAATCCGCTCGCGCTCAACTTTTTGCCGCTGGGCCTCAACAGCTTCGTATACGTGGTATCAGGAATAAGCTCAGGCCGGTGGTCCTGGGCTTGCCATGAGAGAGAGTGTCACTGGCGGCTTGATTTGCCAGCATGCGCTTGATGGTCCCCCCTCAGGGATAGCGACCACTTCGACGGTTCTCGACCAGCACGGCGAGGATGGCGTTGGCGGCCTGCATGATCTCATTTGGCTTTTCCCCTTTGCGTCGGCTGCAGAGGATGGGAATGGTGATGTGCTTCTCGGCTAGATAGACATAGTTGATACCATCGCGCTGAAGCCTGCGAACCTGTTCTGGTACCAGGGTGATGCCCAGGTCCGAGGCCACGAGCCCCAGCGCTGTCTGCATCTCATTGGCTTCCTGCGCGACTCTTACCCGTAGTCCGCGGCGGCGAAACATGCCGAGTACGCTGTCCGCCATGCTGGGGCGCGGCGTGGCCGGAAACAGGATCAGTGGGTATTCGGCTAGCTGCGCCATGGTCGGCGTGGTGCCTTCCAGGGGGTGGCCGTTAGGCAGTGCCGCCATCATCGGCTCTTCGAACAATACTTCCTGCTCTATATCGGGATCGTCGATGCGCAACCGGCCGAATCCCAGGTCGATACGTCCCACCTTCAATGCCTGAATCTGCTGCACGGTAGTCAGCTCCGCCAGTGTCAGCTCCAGGTCCTCCTTTTGTCGTAGCCCGCGCACCAGCAATGGAAGCTGGCCGTAGAACACCGACGGCACGAAGCCAATCCCGAACAGCTGGTGCTTGCTGCGGGCAATACGCCGGGTGCCAGCGATGGTGGTGTCGACTTTTTCCAGTATCTGCAGAGTATGCTCATGAAAGAACTGGCCCGCCGGGGTGAGGGTCAGGCCTCGAGAACTTCGCTCGAATAGTCGAGTACCTATTTCTTCTTCTAACTGATTGATCTGGCGGGTTAAAGGGGGCTGGGCCATGTTCAGCCTGACGGCCGCCCGGGTCATGTTCAGCTCTTCGGCCGCTACGCAGAAGTACCGCAGGTGGCGCAACTCCATGATACCTCCAGGGTATGGAAAGGGACTTAAACAATATTGGTTCCGTCTGCAGGCTGCAATCAAACTGCCCTGCAATTACCCGATTCCTGGACCTCGGAGCCCCCATGCCCCCTGTGATCAACACAATCGAGACGTTGCTGGTCGACCTGCCGACCATTCGCCCGCACAAGCTTTCCATGACGACGATGGCCTGCCAGACCCTGGTCATCGTGCGGATGCATCACAGCGATGGTGTCGAGGGGATCGGTGAGGGCACCACCATTGGTGGCCTGGCCTATGGTCCCGAGAGTCCCGAGAGCATCAAAACCAACATCGATACCTATCTGGCGCCTCTGCTGGTCGGCCAGCCCTCGAGCAACATCCAAGCACTCCGTGCTCGGCTGAATCGGCATGCCCGAGGCAACGCCATCGCCAAGTCGGCACTGGAAACCGCATTACTCGATGCTCAGGGCAAGCGCCTTGGCCTCTCGGTCGCCGAATTGATGGGCGGCGCCCGCCAGGTGCATCTGCCGGTGCTATGGACCCTGGCCAGCGGTGATACCCAGAAAGACATCGACGAGGCTCTGCTGCGTCTCGAGCAGCACCTTCATTGCGACTTCAAGTTGAAGATCGGTGCCAACCCGGTGGATCAGGATGTGCGTCATGTGGCGGCGATCAAGGAAGCCCTGGGGGACAGGGCAAGCATCAGGGTCGATATCAACCAGGCCTGGGACGAGCCCACTGCTGTGCGCGGCATTCAGGCACTCCAGAATGCCGGTATCGATTTGATCGAACAGGCCATTCCCGCCCGCGAGCATGCCGGGCTGATCCGGCTGTCACAGCGCTTCAATGTGCCGATGCTGGCCGACGAGGCCGTTCAGGATGCCCACGATGGGCTCGAGCTGGCGACTGGCGGCTTCAGTGGTGCCTTTGCCCTGAAGATCGCGAAGTCCGGCGGGCTCTATGGCGTGCTGGAGTTGGCCCATGTAGCCAAGGCTGCCGGCATTGGCCTCTACGGCGGCACCATGCTGGAAGGCTCCATCGGCACCGCAGCGTCGCTGCATGCCTGGGCGACCCAGGACGACATGGCCTGGGGCACCGAGATGTTCGGTCCGCTGTTGCTCAAGGACGACATTGTCGTTGAGCCACTCCACTACCACGCGTTTGGGGTCGATCTCCCGCAAGGGCCTGGGCTCGGCGTCACCTTGGATGAAGACAAGCTCGCACACTATGCACGCAAGTAACGCACGCAAGTAACGCACGCAAGAACTGAAAAGGAGAACGTCATGCTGTTTCAGGTGGAAATGACCGTCAAACTGCCGCCGTCCATGCCTGCCGAGCAGGTCGCCGAGATCAAGGCGACCGAGAAGGCTTACTCCCAGGAACTGCAGCGCGCAGGCAAGTGGCGCCATCTGTGGCGCGTGGCCGGCAGCTACTCGAACGTCAGCATCTTCGACGTTGAAGACAACGCCGAATTGCAGGAGCTGGTCAGCAATCTGCCGCTCTTCCCCTATATGGACATCAGCGTCAAACCGCTGTGCCGTCATCCGTCCTCTATCCGCGAGGATGATGCCTGAAACGCGGATAACGCACGCCAGCGTCCGCGAGCGGAATGGAAAACCATAACAAACGAGGCTAATCGACCATGACCGTTAAGATTTTCGATACCCCCGAGGTTCAAGACTTCCTGACCACCGTCGCCGGCTTTGACCAGGACGGCGGCAACGAGCGCACCAAGCAGATCATGCATCGGCTGCTTTCGGACCTGTTCCGCCTGATCGATGACTTCAATGTCAGCGAGGAGGAGTACTGGTTCGCCGTCAACCTGCTCAACGCCTTGGGCAGCCAGACGCAATTCGGCTTGCTGTCGCCTGGCCTGGGCTTCGACCACTATCTGGATATGCGCCAGGACGCGATCGATGCCGAGGCCAAGCGCACCGGTGGCACGCCGCGGACCATCGAGGGGCCGCTCTATGTGGCAGGCGCCCCGCAGGCCGAGGGCTTCGCACGGATGGACGATGGTCAGGATACGGATGGCGAGACCATGTGGCTGACCGGCCAGGTGCGTGATGTCGAGGGCAACCCGGTAGCTGGCGCCAAGGTCGAGATATGGCATGCCAACTCCAGGGGCGGCTACTCCTTCTTCGACCAGACTCAGAGCGAATACAACCTGCGTCGCACCATCCTTACCGACAGCAACGGCCGCTACACGGCTCGCAGTATCATCCCCTCCGGTTACGGCGTGCCGGAAGGTGCCCCTACCGATATGGTGCTAAAGGCACTGGGCCGGCATGGCGAGCGTCCGGCGCATATCCATTACTTCGTCTCCGCGCCGGGGCATCAGCACCTGACGACCCAGATCAATCTGGCCGGCGACCCCTATACCTTCGACGACTTCGCCTTTGCTACCCGCGAGGAACTGGTGGTTCCTGCCCGCCGCAGCGAAGACGCGGCCGAGATTGCCAGCCGTCAGTTGGACGGCCCCTTCGCTGAAGTGGTGTTCGACGTCGCACTGGCCAAGACCGCCGCCCCCGAGCTACAGGTTCGCCACAAGCGTCCGCGGGCCAAGGAAGACGAGCAGGACCAGGCGAGCCAACTGGCTGCTACTGCCAGGGTCTGATCGCACGGCTCGACACCATTCCCTATCTGCATCGAACGTGCCCGTGCTGCCGATCCTGTCGGCGGCACGGCCGGGGCCCTGCGCTCCAATAACATCAATAACATGATCGCCAAGCGAGGATCACCGTCATGACTACCCAGCTTGATCGTCTCGAACAACGCGTCCGCGGCGCCGTCGTCGACGACGCTGACAACGGCGTCTTTCGCTGCCACCGCAGCATGTTCACCGACCCGACCTTCTTCGACCTGGAGATGAAGCACATCTTCGAGGGTAATTGGCTGTTCCTGGCCCATGAGAGCCAGATTGCCGAGCCGGGTGACTACTTCACCGTGACCATGGGCCGCCAGCCGGTGGTGATCACCCGCGACAAGGCCGGCGAGCTGCATGGCCTGATCAATGCTTGTGCCCACCGTGGCGCCACTCTTTGCCGACGCAAGCGGGGCAACAAGGGCACCTTCACCTGCCCGTTCCACGGCTGGACCTTCAAGAACGACGGCAAGCTGCTCAAGGCCAAGAACGAGAAGAACGGCGCCTACCCGGAGGGGTTCAAGCAGCAAGGCTCTCATGACCTCAAGCACCTGCCGCGTTTCGAGAACTACAAGGGCTTCCTGTTCGGCAGCCTGAGCGCCGACGTGATGCCGCTTGAGGACTATCTCGGCGAAACCCGCAAGGTGATCGATAATATCGTCGACCAGGCGCCGGAAGGCCTGGAGATCCTGCGCGGGACGTCGTCGTACACCTACAACGGCAACTGGAAGCTGCAGGCCGAGAACGGGGCCGACGGTTACCACGTGAGTTCGGTGCACTGGAACTATGCCTCGACCATGGAGCGTCGCAACTACGACGCCGGCGGCACCAAGGCGGTGGACGCCGACGGTTGGTCGAAGAGCCAGGGCGGCTTCTACTCCTATGAGAATGGCCACATGATGCTGTGGACCCGGCTGATCAACCCCGAGGTCCGCCCGGTCTTCAGTCGCAAGGATGAGATCGCAGCTGAGCTGGGTGAGGCTCGGGCCGACTCCATCGTCAACCAGACCCGCAATCTCTGTCTCTATCCCAACGTTTATCTGATGGATCAGTTCTCCACCCAGATCCGTGTGCTGCGTCCGCTCTCCGTGGACAAGACCGAGGTCACCATTTACTGCTTCGCGCCCAAGGGCGAGCCCGCGGAGAGCCGACGGGTACGCATTCGCCAGTACGAAGACTTTTTCAACGTCTCGGGCATGGGGACACCGGACGACCTTGAGGAGTTTCGCGCCTGCCAGGACGGCTATAACGGCTCGCTTGCCGAGTGGAGCGATCTTTCTCGCGGCGCCAAGCAGTGGATCACAGGGGCCGATGAGAACGCCCAAGCCATCGATATGAAGCCGCTGCTCAGCGGGGCCTCCCCGGAGGACGAGGGGCTCTATGTGCTGCATCACCAGCACTGGGTCGAAGAGATGCTGCGCGCCATCGACAAGGAACGCAGCCGGTTTATTCCCACTGCGCCCGCCGCCCAGCACGCCTAAGGCCGGCACCTATAGAGAAGGGGAGAACAGACATGAGCATCAGCTATCACGACATCCAGGCGTTCCTATACCGCGAAGCGCGCCTGCTCGGCGACCGCCAGTGGGACGCCTGGCTCGAGTGCTATCACCAGGACGCCGAGTTCTGGATGCCGGCCTGGGATGACGACGATCAGTTGACCCGGGACCCGCACGCCGAGATTTCACTGATCTATTACCCGAACCGTGAGGGGCTGGAGGACCGGGTCTATCGGATCAAGACCGAGCGTAGCGGGGCGAGCACTCCCGAGCCCCGCACAACCCATCAGGTCACCAATCTCGAGGTGCTCAAGGAGCAAGGCGACAGGGTGGAGGTGCGCTTCAACTGGCACACCTTGAGCCATCGCTACAAGAAGACCGACAGCTACTTCGGCACTGCCTTCTACACCTTGGACGTGTCGGGGGAGGCGCCGCTGATCACCCGAAAAGTCGTGCAACTCAACAATGACTACATCCATCAGGTCATCGACGTTTATCACGTCTGAACGGGTCACGCAGACCCGGTGCGGGAGGAGATTCGACCATGAGCTACACCATTGCACTCAACTTCGAGGACGGCGTCACCCGTTTCATCGGCTGCAAGGCAGGGGAAACGGTCCTCGATGCGGCCTATCGCCAGAAGGTCAATCTGCCGATGGACTGCTCCGACGGCGTCTGTGGCACCTGCAAGGGCCACTGCGAGCAGGGCGAATTCGATATGGGCGACGAGTATCTCGATGACGCGCTCTCCGATGAGGAGGCCGCCGAAGGCCAGGTGCTGACCTGCCAGATGGTGCCATCGTCGGACTGCGTCATACAGGTACCGGTGGCCTCAACGCTATGCAAGACCCAGGTGGGAAAGATCCAGGGCACCCTGGCGGCGGTCGAGCAACTCTCCGAGGACAGCATCGAGCTGGCGGTGGACCTGGACGAGGGCAGCGAACTGGCCTTTCTGCCGGGCCAGTATATCCATATCGATGTGCCGGGCAGCGGTCAGCACCGCTCTTACTCCTTCAGCTCGAAGCCAGGGGAGCCGCGCGCCACCTTCCTGATACGCAACATCCGGGGTGGCCTGATGAGCGGCTACCTGACCCAGCAGGCCAAGGTCGGCGATCGTCTTTCCCTCACTGGGCCACTGGGTAGCTTCTATCTGCGCGAGATAACGCGCCCGGTGCTGATGCTAGCAGGCGGTACGGGCCTCGCGCCCTTCCTCTCCATGCTCGAGCAACTGGTTCAGAAACGGGAAGAAGAGCAGGGCAGCGACCAGCCGATGCACCTGATTTACGGCGTCAACAAGGACGACCACCTGGTCAAGGCCGATGCGCTGGAGGCGTTCGCCGAGAGGCTACCAACCTTTACCTATTCCAGCGTGGTGGTGGATGAGGCCAGCACGCATCCGCGCAAGGGTTATGTGACCCATCACATGGACGACGAGCTGCTGCGCGGCGGCGCTATCGACGTCTACCTGTGCGGTCCGCCACCGATGGTCGATGCCGTGCTCAAGTACTTCGACAAGCAGGGCATCGTGCCGCAGAGCTTCCACTACGAGAAGTTCACACCCAATCAGGCAGAGGGAGAGGTGGCATGAGCGCGCAACGCTTCAATGGCTTAGGTTTTCAGGGCTCACGTTTCCAGGACTTACGTTTCCAAGACAAGGTCATGGTGATCACCGGCGCCGCCCAGGGGATCGGGCGGCGAGTGGCCGAGCGGGCCGGCACGGAGGGAGCACGCCTGGCCTTGGTGGATCGTTCGGAGCTGGTGGAAGAGGTCGTGGACGACCTGCGTGCTCAGGGCGTGGAGGCAATCAGTGTGTTGGCCGACCTGGAGACCTGGGCCGGGGCCTCAGACGTCATGGCCAAGACAGCCGAGCATTTCGGCCGCATCGATATCCTGATCAACAACGTAGGCGGGGCCATCAACTTCAAGCCGTTCACCGAGTTCAGCGAAAGCGAGATCGCCGCCGAAGTCCAGCGCTCGCTGATGCCGACGCTGTGGTGCTGCCGAGCCGTGTTGCCGGTCTTGGTCGAGCAGGGTGGTGGCGTGATCGTCAACGTCTCGTCAGTGGCGGCCCGGGGCATCCATCGAATTCCCTATTCGGCGGCGAAGGGCGGCGTCAATGCACTGACCGAGTCTCTGGCCTTCGAGTACGCCGAGCACGGTATTCGTGTGGCGGCTGCCGGCATCGGTGGGACCGAGGCGCCGCCGCGCAAGATTTCCCGGGGCACCCCGGAGCCCAGTAACGAGACGGAACGGGCCTGGTTTCAAGCGCATATCGACCAGACCAAGCAGAGCTGCCTGATGAAACGCTACGGCACGCTCGACGAGATGGCCGCTCCGATTCTGTTCTTGGCCTCGGACGAGGCGAGCTATATCACCGGCAGCGTACTGCCGGTAGGCGGTGGCGATCAGGGCTGAGCCCTGGACCTCAAACCATCCGAGGCCTGCCACAGCCACTAAAAACGACAACGACAATAATCCCCTGGAGCACACCATGAAACATCTCGAGAGAGGTGTCGGCCTAGCGTCGGCGCCGCGGGATTTCCTGCGTGACCTGAATGCCGACAACCTGAGCGCTGGCGTGGTCGCCGGCATTTTCGGCCTCAGCGCAGGCATCATCCATATCAGTGCCGGTACCGCCGCCGGGTTACCCAAGGATTTCACCCTGCTATGGGTGATCAGCTACCTCTTCATCAACGGCCTGTTCGGTCTACTGCTACCGGCCTACTATCGGCTGCCCCTGCCGA
>CETM01035941.1_pt1 | contig 14430 bp, 11 predicted proteins | sample 361451 | NCBI WGS metagenome assembly CETM01 (sample SAMEA2622690, study PRJEB7988) | marine metagenome | isolation source: saline water (ENVO:00002010), including
TTTTTACATTATACAATTCTTAATTGAATGAAATTGATTAAAAACACTCCAAAAATATGGATTAAAAAATTTCCATGGAAAAAAAAATCAAGTAACAAATATTCAAGGGGTAGAGTACTTATTCTTGGAGGTCAAAAGAATATGATTGGAGCCACAATTCTAGCTGCAGAAGCTTGTTTAAGGGTTGGCGTTGGATCAGTCAAAATTATTTGCACTAAAGAAACTATTCGAATTCTATCTTTAAAATTTCCATCTGCTCTTAAAGTAGAGATTAATAACATCTCTTATCTTAAGAGTTTTCTCAAAAAGGAGAGCAAAACAACTTCAGTTGCATTAGTGGGTCCAGGCGCAGGAAGCAATTCTAAAACAATGAAATTTACTGAAGAAATTTTAAAACATATAAAATATGTAATTTTAGACGCTGATGCTTTAAATTCATTTCAAAATAAAACAAAAAAACTTTTAAAATATCTGGATAAAAACAAGCTTATTACTCCTCACAAAGCTGAATTTCATAGATTATTTCCATCAATTAAAAGAAGTTTAGAAAATCAAGAAAAAGTTTTAAAATTTTTAAAATTGTGCAAATCAAATATTTTGCTTAAAGGAAATACGACATTAATAGGTTCAAATAATAAAATTATCAAAAATTCACACTCTTCAAGCGAGTTAGCTGTAATTGGTTCAGGCGATGTTTTAGCAGGAATAATTACAAGTTTAGTCGGAGATAATAAAATGTCAATTTTGGAAGCTGCATCAGCTGGCGCTTGGCTACATGGAGATATTGCAAAAAAATATGGCAGAGGTTTAATTTCTGAGGATTTGATTAAAGGAATTTCCTCTGCCTTAAAAAGATTAAAAAATGAATGAATTATTAAATAAAGAAACAGTAAAAAGAGTAGAGAAGTCTTTAAGAGAATTTGATACTAATTTAGAAGTTATTGCTTTAGATAAAACTGCAAGAACAGCAAAAGATGCTGCTAGCAGTTTAAAATGCGATCTAGGTGCTATTGTAAAGAGCCTGGTATTTAAAGTTGAAGGTGGATTTTTGGTTTGTTTGGTATCTGGAGACAAAAGATGCTCTCTAAACAAATTAAAAAAATTTTTAAATAAAAAAGATGTTGCTATGGCAAATGCCAATGAAGTTAAAGAAAATACTGGATTTTCAATAGGTGGTGTTGCACCAACAGGCTATTTAAAAAATTTAAATACAATTGTAGATAAATCTTTATGTAGATTTAAATATGTGTATGGTGCTGCGGGTCATCCTGATTGTGTATTTAAGATTACTTACTCAGAATTAGTAAAATTAACTAATGGAAAAGAAGCAGAAATAATTGAATGAAAGAACCTAAAACTATTGATGTATTATTATTAATTTTACTAGGAGCAATCTGGGGTTCAGCTTTTTTTAATATTAAAATAGCAACGTACACATACGATCCTGTCACCTTAGTATTTCTAAGGGTTTTTTTTGCGTTAGTTGCTTTAGGTCTTTACTGCTTATACAAAAAAATCAAAATTTTAGCCTTTTCAAATAATTGGAAAATTTATGCTATTGTTGGACTAACTAATATCACAATACCATTTTTATTAATTGCTTATGGTACAAATGTAGTGGATAGCTATTTGTCTGCGATATTGATGAGTACAACACCACTTAGCGGCACTCTTTTAGCACACTTTTTTATAAAAAACGAAAAGCTTAACATATTTAAATCAACAGGGGTTTTAATTGGTTTTGTAGGAATTGTTTTTTTATTTTTCGATAAATTAGTAATTAGCGAAAGTAATTTATTTTACGCTTTAGTTATTCTTTGTGGTTCAACCTTTTATGTTGTTGGAGGTATTTTAACATTAAAATTTTTAAAAAATGAGGGAAATGAAAATGTTTCAACCTCGACAATTTTATGGTCATTAATTTTTCTTGTACCCTTTTGTATTTATCAAGAACCTTGGGAAAACCTAAATCCCTCTGTAGAATCTACTATTGCATTAATTTATTTAGGAATTTTTCCAACTGGTATTGCTTGGTTATTAAGATTCCATATTTTGACAAAAGTAGGAATGGTTTTTCAAACACAAGTTGCTTATTTAATACCAATATTTGGAGTTATATTTGGATATTTAATTATGGATGAAGATATTACATGGAAAGTTTTAGTTTCTCTTATGATTATTATTTCTGGTATATTTATGGTAAAAAGAGGTAACAAAGGGATAAAAAATTAAAATGTTATCGAATTCACTCTCACTTAGTTTTTTGTCTCTATTTTCTTTTTTAAGCTTTTTTATTTTTTTAGGAGTACTTTACTTTTCAAATAAACCGAATTTTACATCTTTAATCGATGAAGATTTTGTAAAACCTCAATCTTTCCACAAAGAAGCAATACCAAGATGTGGTGGTTTAGCTTTTATAATATCTTTTTTGTTGTTTATTATACTTTATAACTTTTTTTTTGAAAAAAAATTATTAGATTATTTTTTCATAACATTATGTTTATTTATATTGGGCTTTTTAGATGATATAAAAGTGGAAATAAGCCCAAATATTAGACTGCTACTAATGGTTATCGTTCTTTTGGTATCCATAAATATTTTTTCATTGGATATTGAAAAAACTGGATTAAACTTTTTAAATAATTGGCTAGAAAACCCGATATTTAAGTATTTTTTTATTTTGCTGTGTTTTCTCTTTATAATAAACGGTGCAAATTTAATTGATGGATTTAATGGCTTATTAGCATGGCAGGTTATTATAATTAACTTAATTCTTATCTATGTAAATGTTATTTACGGACAAAATGATTTTGCAACTATAATAACCGCACAAACCATAATTTTTTTCATATTTTTATTGTTCAATTTTCCAATGGCCAAAATGTTCCTGGGAGATGGAGGTTCTTATGCTATTGGCTCTTTAATAGCTTTAAATGTTATAAAGACTTCAATACTAAACCCAGACATACATCCATTTTTTTTCTGCGTAATTTTGTTTTATATATTCTATGAAGTTTTCTTCTCTTTTTTTAGAAAAATTTTAAAAGGTAAATCACCTTTGAAGCCTGACAGAAATCATTTGCACATGTTAATTTTTAATAAAATAAATAAATTAAACTTTAAAAACTCTAATGCTCTAACCGGAATACTGATGAACCTAATTTATTTATCAGCTATTCTTCCAGCGTTATTTAGATTTGATTTTGGACCAGAAAATGCATTATTTTTTAGGTATTGGTTTTTTTCCCTATTGATAGTCTATACAATAATCTACGTTAGGTTATATAAATCACAGAAATAATGTTATATAAATCAACAGAAATTATAAGGGCAAGTGGCGGAATTGGTATACGCGCTAGTCTTAGGAACTAGTACCGCGAGGTTTAAGAGTTCGAGTCTCTTCTTGCCCACCAAAATTTATGAAAGTAACAATTAATTCAAAAAAAGGTTTAAAGACAAGTTTTTCAGTTCTAGTGGACAAGAAAACTATAAACAAAAAGCTTGATGAAAAACTTTTGGAGCTTCAACAAAAAGTTCATCTTAAAGGTTTTAGACCAGGAAAGGTACCCACTTCAGTTATTAAAAATCAGTTTGGAAAAGCTATTTACGGTGAAATCTTAGAGGGTATTTTAAAAGAGACATCTGCAAAAGTTATAGACGAAAAGAAAATCAAAATTGCAGGCCAACCAAAGATTGAGCTTAAAACTTTTGGAGAGGGAAAAGATCTAGATTTTACTATGGAAGTTGAGTCATTACCAATAGTTAAGTTGAAACCTTTAGATAAAATTAAAGCTACTAACTATGAGATTAAAATTGATAATAAATTAATTGAAACAAGATTAAAACAAATTGCGGAAAGCCAACAAAGTTTTTTAGAAAAAAAAGATGAAGAAATATCAATTAATGGTGACCTTGTAACTTTTGATTATACTGCAAAAGTTAATGGAAAAGCTTTTGAAGGAAATGAAGGAAAAAATGTTCAACTTGTCCTTGGCAGGGATTTATTTATTAAAGGATTTGATAAACAATTATTAGGAGTTAAAAAAAAACAAAAAATATTAGTAAACGCCTTACTACCAGAAAACTATCCAAAAAAAGAATTAGCCAATAAAAAAGCAGATTTTGAATGTAAAATTATAAATATTAAAAAACCTGTTGAAACTAAAATAGATGATGCATTTGCTAAAAAGACTGGAGCAAAAGATATTAACGATTTAAAAAATCTTATAAACAAACAGATAACTTCAGAATACAAAAATGGTCTAGACACAATTACAAAAAAAAATATTTTAGACAATCTAGAAGAAATTCATGATATAAATTTGCCATCAAATTTAGTTGAACAGGAAAATAAGATTATAACTAGAAATTTAAAAAAAGAAGAGATCGAGAAATTTAAAGATAAAAATCTAAAATTAGCAAGATCTAGAATTAAGACTGGCTTGATTTTAAATGCAATTGGTGAAAAGAGTGATTTAAAAATAAAAGATGAGGAAATTAGGAGTGAGATAGAAAAGTATGCGAGGAGTATGCCTGGCCAAGAGAAAATGGTAGCTGATTATTATCAAAAAAATCCGAGTGCTTTAGCTAGTCTTAGAGGGGCTCTATACGAAGATAAGATTATAGAACTAATTAAAACAAAAATAAATTTAGTTAATAAAAGTGTTTCTACTAAAGAAGCTGAAGATTTAATAAAAAAATTTACTCAGCCAACTAAAAATTTAGATTCAAAATCAACCAAAAATACCAAAAAAAAACAGACGATAAAAAATAAAACAGAAAAAATTAGCAAAAAGCCATCTAAAACTGTATAAGCTTAATTACTATGAGTCGAAAAATCGAAGATCAAATGAGCACTCTGGTGCCTATGGTTGTTGAACAAACAAACAGAGGTGAAAGAGCATATGACATATATTCTAGACTACTAAGAGAGAGAATAGTATTTTTAGTTGGAGCAGTTAATGATAATGTTGCATCATTGGTAACTGCACAACTACTTTTTTTAGAGTCTGAAAATCCCAAAAAAGAAATTTTTTTTTACATTAATAGTCCTGGTGGCTTAGTTACATCAGGTCTAGGAATTTACGATACAATGCAATACATAAAATCACCAGTCTCTACTCTATGTATAGGCCAAGCTTCTTCCATGGGCTCTTTTTTATTAGCTGCTGGTGAAAAAGGAAAAAGATTTTCTTTACCGAACTCAAGAATAATGGTTCACCAACCATCTGCGGGATTTCAGGGTCAAGCTACAGATATACAGATTCATGCTAAAGAAATATTATCATTAAAAGATAAGTTAAATAAAATTTACTCAAAACATACGGGAAAAACACTTAAAGAAATATCACAAGCTCTGGAAAGAGATAAATTTATGACAGCCGAGGAGGCCAAAGAATTTGGTTTAATAGACTCCGTAGTTGAGAAAAGAAAATAGTACACAATATATAGCTCTCCACACAACTTATACTTGCCTTACTTATTACATAGATTTAAAGTCAACTTTGATTCGAAATGTCAGAAAAAAATAATAAAAATATCCTTTACTGCTCTTTCTGCGGAAAGAGTCAACACGAAGTTAAAAAGCTTATAGCTGGTCCTACCGTTTTCATTTGCGATGAATGTGTCGAACTTTGTATGGATATTATTAAAGAAGAAAACAAAAGTTCTTTAATAAAACATCAAGAAGGTGTCCCAACACCAAGAGAAATTTGTAAAATTTTAGATGAGTATGTAATTGGCCAAACTTATGCTAAGGAAGTTTTGTCAGTTGCGGTACATAATCACTATAAAAGACTAAGCCATGAATCAAAAAACACAAAAGATGTTGAACTTTCAAAATCAAATATTCTTTTGGTTGGCCCGACTGGTTGTGGAAAAACTTTATTAGCACAAACTTTGGCTAGAATTTTGGATGTACCTTTTACAATGGCAGACGCAACCACTTTAACAGAGGCAGGTTATGTTGGAGAGGATGTGGAAAATATAATCTTAAAACTTTTACAAAACGCTGATTATAATGTTGAGAAAGCCCAAAGAGGTATTGTTTATATAGATGAGGTAGACAAAATTAGTAGAAAATCGGAAAATCCCTCAATAACGAGAGACGTATCTGGAGAAGGCGTACAACAAGCTTTACTGAAAATAATGGAAGGAACCATTGCCAGTGTACCTCCACAAGGTGGAAGGAAACATCCTCAACAAGAATTTTTACAAGTCGATACTACCAATATACTTTTTATATGTGGTGGAGCATTTGCTGGGTTAGATAAAATTATAGATGCTAGAGGCAAAGGAACATCAATTGGATTTGGCGCAAAAGTTAAGTCATACGAGGACAAAAGTGTTTCAGATATTGTAAAAAATCTTGAACCAGAAGATCTAATAAAATACGGTCTAATTCCTGAATTCATAGGAAGAATGCCTATAGTTGCAACATTAAAAGATCTTGATGAAAAATCATTAATCAAAATTTTAAAAGAACCAAAGAATTCCCTATTAAAACAATACAAAAGGCTCTTTGAATTTGAGAATGCTAAACTAGAGTTTACAGAAGATGCACTTTTAGAAATAGCAAAAAAGGCTATTAAAAAGAAAACTGGCGCAAGAGGCTTAAGATCTATTCTAGAGTCAATACTATTAAAATCTATGTTTTCCCTACCAGATATGGAAAACGTCGAATCAGTAACAGTTGACAAAAATGTCGCCAAGGGCAAATCAGAACCAATAATTACTTATTCGAATAGCAAATCCACATCAGTCGCATAAATTTAACTTGAAATAACTTTTCAAGTTGCCATATTGTATTTAATGATATCAGAAGAAACAAAACCATTACTTCCACTGAGGGATATAGTTATATTTCCATCGATTATAGCCCCACTATTTGTGGGAAGAAAAAAATCAATAAAAGCATTGGAAGAAGTAATGAAGTCTGACAAATCTATTGTTTTAGTGGCACAAAAAAACTCTGAAACAGATGACCCAAAAGCAGAAGACATGTACTCTTACGGATGTCTTGGAAAAATACTTCAACTACTAAAATTACCTGATGGGACAGTTAAAGTTCTAGTCGAAGGTTTAGAAAGAGTGAAAATCTTAGAAGTAGACAAGACTAACAACAAATACTTTAGTTGTAAAATAGAGGTTATTCCAACGAAAAAAGAGACTGAAGAAAATAAGACTTTTGCAATGAATTTAATTAAAAAATTTGAAAAACTTTCACATCTTAACAAAAAAGATGTTGCTGATTTTACAAAGAACTTAAAGCTTTTAAATAAATCAAATCAAATTGCCGATAATATTTGTTCTAATTTAAATGTAGAAATTTTTGAGAAGCAAAACTTATTAGAAATACTTGATGTACAAAAAAGATTGGAAAAAATTTACGAACTAATAGAAAAAGAAACAAGTGTAATAAGTGTTGAAAAAAGAATAAGAGGTAGAGTTAAGAACCAGATGGAGAAAACACAAAGAGAGTATTATTTAAATGAACAACTAAAAGCCATTCAAAAAGAACTTGGTGAGATAGAAGAAGGAAAAGACGAAGTTTCAAATTTAAACAAGGCAATATTAAAAGCTAAAATGCCTAAAGACGCCGAAACAAAATGTATGTCTGAACTTAAAAAATTGAAAGCTATGAGCCCAATGTCTGCTGAAGCTACTGTTGTAAGAAATTACCTAGATTGGATGATCGACCTACCTTGGTCCAACAAAAGTAAAATTATTAAGGATTTAGCTTTAGCTCAGAAAACATTAGACGAGGATCATTATGGCTTAGCAAAAGTTAAAGAGAGAATAATAGAGTATCTTGCTGTGCAAAAGAGAATTGAAAAACTCAAAGGACCAATACTTTGTTTGGTTGGACCTCCTGGAGTTGGAAAAACTTCTTTAGGAAAATCAATTGCAAGAGCTACTGGAAGAAAATTTGTCAGAATATCTCTTGGAGGGATAAGAGATGAGGCTGAAATTAGAGGACACAGAAGAACATATATTGGATCTTTACCTGGAAAGATAATTCAGATGATGAAAAAAGCTGGAACAAGAAATCCACTTTTATTATTAGACGAGATTGATAAAGTTGGTAGTGATTATAGAGGTGATCCTTCATCTGCATTATTGGAGGCCCTAGATCCAGAACAAAATAAACAGTTTAATGATCATTATCTTGAAGTAGATTATGACCTTTCTGACGTTTTATTTGTAACAACCGCCAATACTCTAAATATTTTACCCCCATTACTTGATAGGTTAGAAGTGATCAGAATTCCTGGTTACACAGAAGAGGAAAAAGTAAATATTTCTCAAAAGTTTTTAATACCCAAGCAAAGTGAGAACAATGGATTGAAAAAAGACGAAGTTGAGATAACTGAAGAGATAAATAAGAAAATAATTAGAGATTATACAAGAGAGTCTGGTGTTAGAAATTTAGAAAGAGAATTTTCTAAAATTGCAAGGAAAATGGTTAAAAAAATTGATTCAAAAGAAAAAGTTAATAAGAAAATAAACAATGAAGATATAGAGAGTTTTCTTGGAATTAAAAAATTTAATTTTGGTGAAATAGAAAACCAAAACAAAGTAGGAGTAGCGACTGGACTTGCCTGGACCGAAGTTGGAGGAGAAATATTAAAAATAGAGTCTGTTAACATGCCAGGTAAAGGGAAAATGCAAATTACAGGAAAACTTGGAGAAGTAATGCAAGAGTCCGTTAAAGCTGCAAAATCTTATGTAAGATCTAAATCTTTAGAATTTGGGATAATCCCACCTTTTTTTGAGAAGAAGGATTTTCATATTCACGTTCCTGAAGGTGCGACACCAAAAGATGGACCATCCGCAGGTATAGCAATTGTGACCTCAATAATATCTTCAATTACAGGAGTTGCAGTTAATAAAGACGTTGCTATGACTGGTGAAGTTACTTTAAGAGGAAATGTTTTACAAATTGGTGGTTTAAAAGAAAAACTTTTGGCAGCTCACAGAGCAGGAATAAAGAAAGTTTTAATTCCAATTGATAACAAAAAAGACTTAATTGAAATTCCAGAAACAATAAAGAAAACTATGGAAATAGTTCCAGTAAAAACTGTAGAAGAAGTTTTAAAACACTCACTTGTTAAAGATCTAAAACCAGTTGAGTGGGCAGAAATTGATGCTTTATCAAATAAAAATAAAGAAAAATCAGAAATAACAAGCGCTCATTAAAACTAATCAAACCATTCATCATATTTATCTTTATTAATTTTAATGTAATTGGGTAATATATTTATATCAATTTTTTCCAAAAATTGTTTATTTTGCCATTTATTTGAACTTTTTTGATCACTAAAATGATCATACAAAACTCTTTTTTCTTTAATAGCTAAATCAATATCTTTTTTATTTAATCCACTTTCTTTAAAATCAATGTGGTGAGCAAAGGTATTCAACTTATCGAATAGGTCTGCAGAGTTTTTTAATTGGGTAAAATGCCACCCTCCATCTTCAATAATATTTACATCTATATATTTCTTTTTTGAAAATAATGTATCGATTCTAAAAAAAGGATATTTTCTATTCTTAGTATCCCTTAACCATTGCGGTGAAATTAAATCTTTTTTTCTACAAGCTTTTGTTCCGATCCAATTTAATTTTTTATATTCTAAATTAAATTTATAATAAAACATTCTATGATTAAAAAAAGTAAGCTTATTTCTAAAATTATCTGGATTAAAATTTTTTAAGTTAGGTATTTCGTCTAAATCTGAAATCAAAATAATATCATCATCATCATATTTTTTTAAACAAACAGAAATTTTATTTCTTTGATAGTGTTCAAAAATGATTGAGTTTTTTATATGTTTAGCTCCTGCCTGATCCTCACTATCATTTTTTGAAATCTTGTAAAGATTATCAGGTGTCTGTTCTACAAAAAAATAATCAATCTTGTTAGCGAAATTTGAAAATTTATTAATATTAAAATTCTTATTTTTTTTATCACCATTATGTTTATAACTGGCTTCTACCACTACAAACTTGTCCACTACATCTTTCAATACGTTTAAGCGGATATCTAATAGCATATCCTCGTCGGAATATATAAAACAATCAATTATTTTCATTTACGTTTTAAGAACAATTAGTTTAATATCTTATAAATATCAAATATATATAATATTTTATGAAAAATATAATAATTACTGGCGGCCTAGGTTACATTGGTACGGAACTGTGTAAAATCTATTCTGGAGAAAGCTGGAATAGCAAAGTTACAATAATAGATAACCGCTTTATTTCAGAAAGAGTTACTCAACTTAGAGACTGGAATATGAATTATGTTAATGCTGATATAAGAGACAGAGAAACAGTCAAACCATTTTTAAAAGATGCAGATATAGTTCATCACTTAGCTGGTATAACAGATGTATCAAGAACAAAAGATGAGATTGACATAGCTAAAGATAAAGAAATAGAAGATGTAGCAGAAAAAGGAACCTCTGTTGTGCTTTCTGAAACTCCTCATCACTGTAAAATTATATTCCCATCTACACATGTGGTTTTCGAGGGTAAAGCTGATTTGATTGAAAGTATAAAAGAAGATTTTGAAAAACATCCAATTTTATCATACGCAAAAAGTAAAGATCAAAATGAGGAGCAAATAAAAAATTCAGGTAAAAATTTTGTTATTCTAAGACTTGGTTCAGTTTATGGATATTCAACCGACACAATGAGACTAAATATAATGCCAAACTTATTTTCAAAGATTGCTTCACAAAATGGAACTATAAGAATTTTTGGTGGAGGAACACAATTAAAAACTTTGACACCATTAATTGACGCAGCTCGATGTTTTAAATTTATGGAGGAAAGACATGATATTAAATCTGAAATATTTAACTTATCTAAAGACAAAGTAACAGTTGAAGATGTCGCGAATATTTGTAAAAAAATAAATTCTAAAACAAATATTATTAAAACAAACGACAAAGTTCCTAATCCTGGATATTTTTTATCAAATGAAAAACTTTTAAAATCAGGTTTTAAATTTCTTTATAACTTAGAAGAAAGCATTAAAGAGATGATTTTAAAGTGGTCAAAAAAAGATTTACCAAAAGATATAGAATACATAAAAAATGGAGAAGCAGAATTTGTTGATGTGAGGGGAAAAATAAGTAATCATGAATTAACTGAACCCATAAATCTAATTGGTTTAATTGACTCAAAAAAAGGTACTATGAGGGCTAATCATTATCACCCTCAGCAAGAACAAAAATGTCTTTTTACAAAAGGACAGATAATAGAAGTGTTTCAAGATTTGCTGAACGCAGGTTCACCAAAAATCACTCAGGTTGTTAACGAGGGCCAGTTATCGATAATTAAACCCAATATTGCACATACTATGGTTTTTACAAAAGACACAGTATTTTTAAATTTAGTTAGAGGAGAAAGAGAACATGATAATTATGGGATTACTCATACAATTAAACACAACATAGTTAGTGAAAAAGAAAAAAAGTTATTAATAAATTCTTATAAATTTGAGTGTAGATCATGTGGAAATCAAAATTTAAAAAGGGTTTTGTCACTTGGATACCAACCTCTTGCAAACAATCTTTTAAAAAAGGCAAATGATACATGCGAACTTTATCCGCTGGAATTAAATTACTGTAGTAATTGTCATAATTGTCAACTTTCAGTATCAGTGGATCCAAAAAAAATGTTTTCAAACTATTTGTATACCTCGTCTACTTCAGTTTCTTTCAGAAAACATTTTGAGGATGCTGCTAATAAATATTCAAAGATGTTTAAACTTTCACCAAAAAAATCTTACATAATAGACATAGGTAGTAATGATGGAGTTGCTCTTAAGCCCTTTAAAGAGATGGGTTATAAAAATATATTAGGAATTGAACCAGCAAAAAATTTGGCAAAATTAGCCAATAAAAACAAAATTAAAACGATTAACTCTTTTTTAAACAAACAAAGCTTGAGAAAAATTAAAAAAAATGCCGATATTGTTCTTGCATCCAATGTTTTTGCTCATTCAGACAAATTAAAAGAGATGGCTGAGTGTATGTTAAAATTAATAAAGAATGACGGAACTATTATAATAGAGGTTCAATACTTACTTAATACCTTAAAAGATTTAACTTTTGATAATATCTATCATGAACATTATAACTATTGGTCTCTTACGTCTTTAAAAAATTTTTTCGATCAATTTAATGTTAAAATAATAAAAGCAGAAAAAGTAGACACACATGGTGGTTCTTTAAGGATTTATTTAAAAAAGAACAAAAAATCAAAAATCGAACAAAGTGTGAAAAAAATACTAAAAGAAGAGGAAGAATTTGGTTTAAAAAAATTCTCAACATATAAAATTTTCGGTGAAAAGATTTATGAAATTAAAAAAAATGTTAGAAAAAATATAAAAAAATTGAAATCAAATGGGAAAAAACTAATTGGTTACGGATCGCCGGCAAAAGCTACAACGGCACTAAATTTCTTCGGAATCTCGAGTGAGTTAGATTTCGTAGTAGAAGATAATGAGTTAAAGCAAGGTAAGTTTATACCGGGAGTAAAAATTCCCATTGTTAGTAAAAAAGAAGTTACAGATAAACAAAATATAACATTAGTTCTTGCTTGGAATTTTTATAGAGAAATAAAAGAAAATAATAAAAATTTGTCTGATAATTTTGTAAATATTAAGGATTTAGAGAGTTAATTATTTATTTAGATATTTTTCAGCCTGAAGAATTATCTCTTCTGTATCATGGGGTATTTCACCGTTTTTTCTTTTTGGTTCACTAATCATATTCGTAAGTTTTAGCGGTTCTTTGATATTATTTTTAAATTCATAATTTTTTTTATTCTTATTACCCAAAAGTATATCAATTGCCTCAAGAATATCTTTTATTTGATATTTATTATTCATCTATAAATTTTTTTTATAAAGTTTTTTAAAAAAGTTAAGACTACTAGGATTTGCAAGAGCCTGCAAATTTTCTATTTTTACTCCATGAATAGCTTTTTTCACTGACAGTTCAACGATTTTTCCACTTTTTGTTCTGGGAATGTCGGGAACTTGTATAATTTTATAAGGTACATGCTTAGGAGAGCAATTTTTTTTGATCTTTTCTTTAATCAGTAAAATATCTTTTTCGCCTAATTTTTTTTTAGTTTTCAATAATACAAAAAGTATTACTTTTACATCGTCTTTTAAATTTTGACCTACTACTAAACTTTCACGAATAAAATCAATATTTTCTACTTGCCTATAAATTTCTGCTGTGCCCAATCTTACTCCACCAGGATTTAAAGTTGCATCAGATCTACCTAATATTACAAAACCATTATTTTTTGTTCTTTGTATAAAATCTCCATGGTGCCAGATATTTTTATATTTTGAAAAATAAGCCTTTTTAAATTTTTTATCATTTTTGTCATTCCAAAATTTAATTGGCATTGTGGGAAAAGGCTTTTTAATAACTAGTTCACCTTTTTTGTTTCCATATACCTTTTTTCCTTTTTGATTATAAATATCGACATCTAAACCAAGACTCTCTCCCTGAATCTCTCCTGCATAAACTTTTGAAAATATATTCCCTAACACCAAACAACCAACAACATCAGTTCCACCGCTTATAGATGTAAGATGAACGTTTTTTTTGATGTTTTTGTATACATATTCAAAACTTTCTTTCACCAAAGGTGATCCTGTTGATGCGATAGTTTTTAAATTAGATAATTTTTGCTTTTTAAAATTAAGTTTTTCTTTTTTAAGAAAGTCAATATATTTTGCACTTACACCAAATAAATTTATTTTTTCTTTAGCACAGAAATCAACTAAAATGCTTTTTTTAGGATATGTAGGGGAGCCATCATACAAATATATACTAGCGCCTGAAGATAAAGCACCAACTAACCAATTCCACATCATCCATCCAGTTGTTGTATAGTAAAATACTTTGTCATTATTTCTAATATTACAGTGCAAAGAAAATTCTTTATTATGTTCAATTAAAACATTTCCCGCACCATGAGTTATACATTTTGGTACACCCGTGGTCCCACTCGAATAAAGTATATAAAGAGGATGATTGAATTGAAATTTCTTAAAACTTGTATCAATTTTTGATTTTTTTAAAATTAGGTTAAAATCTTTAAATCTAGAATTCAATTTACTATCAAATTTATTTCCATATGGAAATACTATAACCTCTTTAATTGATTTAATTTTTTTTAAAATCTCAGGAATTTTTTTTAAAATATTGATTTTTTTCCCATTATAAAAATAATAATCACAAGTAATTAATACTTTTGGTTTTATTTGAGAAAACCTGTCTATAACACCATCAGAACCAAAATCTGGTGAACACGAAGACCACACAAGTCCATTCTTAGAGGATGCTAAGAAAGCAACTATACTTTCTATTGAATTAGGAACATATGCAGCAA
>CETM01053852.1_pt1 | contig 14429 bp, 19 predicted proteins | sample 361451 | NCBI WGS metagenome assembly CETM01 (sample SAMEA2622690, study PRJEB7988) | marine metagenome | isolation source: saline water (ENVO:00002010), including
AAGGTAAAAAAAGTAATGGGTGAGTATAAACGGGGCAAACTTAAAAGTAGCTCTGGTAAAAAAGTTAAGAATCGTAAACAAGCCATAGCCATCGCACTTAGCGAGGCAGGACGCAGAAAACGCAAAAGGAGAAGTTAGATGCCGGGACCACATACACTTATTAAACGGCCCCATAACCTTGATGAGATCGTAGGTCGTCCTACAGGCCAAGGCTATGGTGCTGCACGTAAAGGACCACAAGTAAAGGGTCCGCCTCAAGATGTTGTAGTCGATGAAGATTATGATGAAGGTAAATCTTTCAAGGTGGAGGACTAAGTTATGGCTATACCTTTAATTGCAATGGCTGTTCTTGGTGGTGTTAGAATGGTTGCTCCCCATGTAGCAAAATATCTTGCTAAACAGGGTTTTAAAAAAGCATCAGCAACTGCTGTTAAAAAAGCACCAAATGCTCCTAAAATGAATATGACTCAGGCTAGGAAAGCAGTTCAAAATAAAAATGTTGTAAAACGACCAACAGCAGCTAATCGTAACTATCAAAGAAATCGAGATGGTTCTCTTAAATTAAAAGGTGGAAAGCCTGTACTTAAACCGGGAGTAAGTCCTGCGCCTAAAGCAGCTTCTAAAGTAGCACGTAAACCTTCTGCCGACAGAAGTACAGCAGCTAGAAAAGCCCGTGAAGCTCAAGGAAGAATTTCTGCTGGTGGATCAGCAGATGATGCTGTAGCGGCAGGAGCAAGCAGAGCGGCTGCAAGAGCAGCAAGCAAGAAAGCTAAACCTCAAGTTTCTAAAACTTCAAAACCATCTAAACCTAGAGTTTCTGATGTTGCAACAAGGACAACTAGACCTGCTAGACAGGTTAGTGGTGCTGCAAAAGAAGAAATGCTTAAAGCTGCTGGAAGGAGAGCTAGTGAGGTTGGAAGAAGAATGTCAAAAGCTTCTGATAAAATTCCCGGCAAAAAAATTGTTGTAAGAAAAAATACTCAACCAGCTAAAACTTCTAAACCTAAAGTTCCAGCAAGAATATCAAAAACTCCTGCTGATAAAGGAAAAATTGTTGGACTTTCTCGAAAAGGTAAGGCAGTTGCTGGAGGTTTAGCAACTACAGCCGCTGCTGTAGCTCTTGATCAAGCTTTAAAAGGAGGTAAGTCAGGAACACAACCAGCAGAAGCTGGCAAACTTCCTTCAGTTCAAGCTATACCTAAACCTAGCTCTACTATAGCAGATGTTAAAAAGAAACCAAAGCCGCCTGTTAAAAAACAAGAACCACCTAAAGCTCCAGTTAGTAGTGGTGGTCGTGGTACAATGGCTGGCAACAAAGGCTATGAAACAATGAAAGAATATTTTGTTGATGATATGACTGGCCGTAAGTCTAGAGTTAAAACACCTTTTGGAATAATTACTATAGATAGCTCTGATAAAGGTATGGCTTTTGAGGAATATGAATCCAAGTATGGTGGTCAGATTAAGGGTACAGTAAAACGTCGCATGGGTGGTAAGGTGCGAGGTTTTGGTAAGGCTATGCGTGGTTACTAAGGAGTTTCTAGAGAAGTATAATAAGTCTGTAGAAGAAGGATATGACAACTATAGTCTTATTGACTTCTCAGGAACTAGACCAGATAAGAATGACTACGAAGACTTTCAAGAGTATATTAACAATCTATGTAAATATTTAAGAAAGAAATTTAGGTATACATATGGCAGTAAAGCGAAAAAGAAAGCCTAGCAACATGAAAGGCATCACCATTGGTCGGGGCATGAAGCGTCCTACCAAGAAGGGTGCTGGGATGACCAAGAAGGGTGTAGCTAAATATCGTAGACAGAACCCCGGTTCTAAACTCAAAACTGCCGTAACAGAAAGTAAACCAAGGACTAAAGCAAGGGCCGCAAGACGTAAATCATATTGTGCAAGATCAGCGGGACAAATGAAAAAGTTTCCAAAGGCTGCACGTAACCCTAACAGTCGGCTTAGACAAGCTCGTAGAAGATGGAGATGCTAAAAAAATACTATGTCCTATTTAATTTCTAATATTCCACACTTTAAGTGTTGGGTGCGTAAAGAGTTTACTAATAACCATGAAGATTATGAAGGAGAATATTTACACGGATTAGCATTTGCAGTGAATACTATACCAGATAGATCATTAAGTTTTCAGGTGGTATTTACTGGATGTGATGAAGAAGAAAATATACATGGTGGTGCAATGTGGGCCAGAATGCCAATAGCTGCTTTGATTGCAGATACAGAATTGGATGAGTGGCCGGAACTAATGCCAACACATTTTGCTCAACCTTGGGATTGTTCTTCCAGAAATCATGCTATAGTCGTTCTTGATAGAGTATCCTCAAGTCCGTGGATATGTAAAATAAATGGAGAGTTCTATACAGGTCGTTATATGTTTACTGTAGATTACACTGACAGTTATATTTCAGATGATCCAGCACAACATAAACAATCACATGTACTAGAACTTATAGATGCAGATGAATTTACAGGTAACATTGTGGCGTTACCTAATAATAGAGTTAGAGTAACTAATCCTGCTTTGTGGGTCACAGGTGAAGGTGCGCCAGACTTTGCACCAAGTCAATATATACACTCAGCAGAAATAGATAACAGTTACATGAACCCTAATATTACTTTTAACAATCTATATGCAGAGGAGATTGAAGATGGCGATGAAGAGGACTAAAGGTAGGTCCAAAGGCGGCACTGTCCGTCGCATGGGCGGTGGTAAAACTACTAAATATAAATCCAGAGGTGGGACTGTTCGCCGTATGGGTGGTGGTAAAGCTACTAAATACAAATCTAAAGGTGGCACTGTCCGTCGTATGGGTGGTGGTAAAGCTACTAAATACAAATCTAAAGGTGGAACAGTTCGCCGTATGGGTGGTGGTAAAGCTACCAAATATCGCTCCCGTGGTGGCCGTTCACGGTAAAACTTGAGGATATAAAAGTGAAACCAAGAAATAAAGCTAGAGTTAAAAAAGTTATTAAAGGTTTAAATAAAGCCTCTAAGTTACACGCAAGTCAAGCTAAATCATTAAACAAAGTTTTAAAGAATGGTAAAAACAAAAGATCCAAAAGTAGGAACAGGAAAAAAGCCTAAAGGTTCTGGACGTAGACTTTATACTGATGAGAATCCAAAAGATACAGTTAGTATAAAGTTTGCTACCCCAGCAGATGCTAGGGCTACAGTGGCAAAGGTTAAAAGAATAAATAAGCCTTATGCTCGTAAGATACAAATACTAACTGTAGGAGAACAACGTGCCAAAGTTATGGGCAAAACTCAAGTAGCTTCTATATTTAAAAAAGGTAAAGAGGCTATACGAAAAGCAAGAGGTAAAAATGGCAGTAAAAAGAAAACGTAAGACTACAGCTAAAAAGAAGTCACCTACACCAAAGAATAAAGCTTTGTATTCACGGGTGAAGTCTGAAGCTAAACGTAAGTTTGATGTATATCCTAGTGCTTATGCTAATGCTTGGTTAGTTAGGACATACAAGAAGCGTGGTGGTACTTACGCATGAGCTTGAAAGAATGGTTTGGAAAAGGTCCAAAAGGAGATTGGGTGGACATTGGTGCGCCTAAAATTAAGGGCAAGTTCCAAGCCTGTGGTCGTGCATCCACAAAATCAAGTAAGAGAAAATATCCAAAGTGTGTGCCACGGGCCACAGCTAATAGAATGACTGCTGCACAAAGAAAAAGTGCAGTGTCAAGAAAAAGATCAAAGGCTCAAGGTGTTAGTGGTAAACCTACTAACGTCAGAACATTTGCCAAAAAGAAAACAACTAGAAAAAGGGCTAAAGCATAATGGCAGTTTCAGGAACATATGACTTTAACCTTGATATAGATGAGGTTATACAAGAAGCTACAGAAATGATTGGGGGTGAAGATACTCTTGGTCATGAACCTGCTTCTGCTCGTCGCTCTATAAACCTTATGCTTAAAGATTGGCAGAACAGGGGTGTGCTTCTATGGAGTACTTCTGTTTCTAATGTAACTGTATCAGCAAGCGTTACAGCATACTCCCTTTCATCTTCTACTGTAGATGCTCTGGAAGTTGTTCTTAATAGAGATGATACTGATATACAGTTAGAGCGTATAACTCCTGAAGAATATCTTCTCATTCCTAACAAGACACAGACAGGTCGTCCTACACAATATTCTATTCGCAGAGGGCGTGATAATCCTACTCTGTCTTTATGGCCCCTTCCTGATAATTCTACAGATATTTTAAAGATGGAAGTTATTTCTGAGCTTCAGGATGTAAATAAATCTGCTATACAAAATGCAGACCTACCTAAAAGATTTTTGCCTTGCCTTACATGTGGTCTTGCCTACTATATGGCAATGAAGCGACCTCTTGTTCCTGAGAATAGAATTATGATGTTGAAGGCAAACTATGAAGAACTTCTTATGAGAGCAATGGAGGAAGATAGAGAACGTGCTTCTATGCATGTAGTACCTAGATTGAGGTACGTTTAATGGCTAGTAATAAAAACGCACTGGCTATGTGTGATGTGTGTGGGTTTGTATATCCGCATAGAGTAATGCAAATGAATAGCTATGGGATGCTGGTATGCCCAGAAGACTTTGAAGGACAGTTTGATCTGAAGAACCATCCTCAGAATAAAGTACCTGATGTAAGAGATAATCCAGCTATTCTCAATCCTCGTCCAGATACGGGCGGTAGAAATCTTACATGGAGCGAAGCTTCAAGTACTTGGGGATCAACAGATAAATATTGGAATCTAATATGAGTGACTTAACTGGACAGCTAATATCAAATACATATAAGCAGGTAATACTTGTTAGTTCGTCTGCAAGTAATACTGGCGTAGATACTTCTCTGAAGGCTGTGCAAACTGGTGATGGAACTAATACTGCCCTGAAGGTAGCAACAAATGCAGTTCAGATTACTGGTGCATTGGGAGTGGATGGATCGGTATCTCTGGATGGAAACTTACATGTAGATGATAAAGTATGTGCAAGTTCTTTCTTTGGAGATGGCTCAAACCTTAGTGGTGTAACCGCAACAATTGCTGGCAATATATCTGTAAGTAATGCCACGGTAGGTGGCACTCTTTATGTTGGCGGCACAGCTACTTTAGCTGGCGCTACACATCTGCAAAGTACTGTATCAGTTGGTGGGGCCGCACACTTTGGTTCCACGGTAACTGTATCAGGTGCAGCACAGCTTCAAAGTACGGTAACGGCTGTAGGGGCTGCAACATTTAAGTCTACAGTTACAGTAGAGAATGCAGCAATACTTAAAAATAATGTATCAGTTGGTGGAACATTTGCAGCGGCTGGTGCAGCTACCTTTACTTCAAAAACGGAGTTTGACAATGATGTTTCAGTTAGCGGACGTTTGGATGTTGCTTCTTCTGTTTGTATAGGTAATATAGCAAACTTTGCTGACGATGTATCGGTAAGTGGTAATGTAAATGTAGTTGGTAATGTAACGGCTGCATTCTTCTACGGAGATGGTTCTAATCTTACAAATGTGGAAGCTGAACTGGGCATTGCTACAAACATCTCTGTATCAGGATTTATACATGCTGGTGGCAGTGTATCAGTTAGTGGACCATTTAATGTTGTAGGTGCTGCTACATTTAAAGATGATGTAAGTGTAAGTGGTAATACAAATCTTAGCGGCACAGTCACAGTAGGTGGTGCAGTAAGTCTGGCTTCGACTCTCAGTGTAGGTGGCGCAGCTAACTTTGCAAGCACAGTAACTATTGCTGGTACTAATGTTCAAGCAGCAAATGCACGGGTATGTGCAAGTGCCTACTATGGAGATGGTTCTAATCTTACAAATGTAGGTATCAGTGGAAATGTATCTGTTAATAATGCAACTATTGGCGGAAATTTACATGTAGGCGGAACAGTAACTGCTGTTGGGGCGGCGACATTTAAAGATGATGTAAGTGTAAGTGGTAATACAAATCTTGGTGGTACAGTAACTGTAGGTGGGGCAGTCAGCCTTGCATCAACTCTTAGTGTGGGAGGTGCAGCAAACTTTGCCTCTACAGTGACCATAGCAGGGGCTGTGAGCCTTAACTCTACTCTTTCGGTAGGTGGGGCTACTCATCTTGCCAGCACCGTCACAGTGGCCGGAAAAGCCATCTTTGAAGACAGTGTGTCTGTAAGCGGTAATCTGGATGTAGGTGGTAATGTTTCAGTTGGTGGAACGCTTTTTGCTGCTGGAGGAATTACTTATGATGGAGATGTATCTGTTAGTGGTGACTTGGCCGTTGGCGGTAACGTATCTATTGGTGGTACACTCAGCGTTACAGGTGCAGTATCTCTTGCATCTACTCTTAGTGTAGGTGGGGCAACCAATCTGGGAAGTACTGTTACCGTAGTAGGTGCTGGTACATTTAAAGATAGTGTCTCAGTTTCAGGTAATGTAAACATAGGCGGCACTGTAACAGTAGGTGGAGCAGTATCCTTGGCTTCCACATTATCAGTAGGAGGTGCGGCACACTTTGGTAGTACTGTAACAGTGGCTGGTGCAGCAATCTTTGAAGATGCAGTCTCAATATCTGGGGCAGTAGATATAGCTGGTAATACTTCTGTTGGAGGAACATTCCTTGCAACGGGCAAAGCAGAATTTGAAGATGATGTCTCTGTTTCAGGTAACTCAAACTTTGGAGGTACTGTTACAGTAGCTGGTGCAGTAAGCCTGAACTCTACACTTAGCGTTGGTGGAGCATCTAACTTTGCCAGTACGGTAACAATAGCTGGAGCAGTAAGTCTAAATTCTACACTGAGCGTTGGTGGAGCAACCAATCTTCTTAGCACAGTAACTGCTGCTGGTAATGCTGGTTTTCTTGGTACTGTAAGAGTATCTGGCAATACGTCACTGGAGGGACAGCTACAACTAACTGAATCAGCGGCTGCTGCTGTACATACCACTGCAATCAATGGTGTGACATCTGTATCTCTGAACTTTGGTATAGCACAGAACTTCTTTACCTCTGTTACTGCTGCACATACACTGGCACGGCCTACCAATGCAAGAGTAGGACAAGTGGGTAGTATTCTTTTGATGCAGGATGGTGGCTCTGGTACAGTTGCTTATAATGCCTGTTGGAACTTTATTGGTGGCACAGCCCCAACATTATCAACAGGCGATAATGCAATGGACAGATTAGATTACATAGTAGTTTCAGTTTCTTCTGATGATACTGCTGAAAATATTCAAGCAGTTATGACACAAGCTTATAGTTAGGATTAATAAGAATGGTATTTAGTAATAATCTTTTAATGGGTGCTGCTGGTCAGGCAAGCGGATATGAGATAGATCAAAGTATTCGTTTCAATGACGATGATTCTGCCTTCTTAGCCAGAACGCCTAGCGCCTCCAATCGGAAAACTTGGACTTGGAGTGCGTGGGTAAAACGGGCAGACCTTTTTAACGGTTCTGTTCCCCAGATTCTTTTGTCGGCTGGTGACGGCGGCAGTAACGATTTCATTATGCAGTTCGGTCAGTCTGATGATACGTTGAGAATTAGTGATTATATTAGCACTACTCAAAGCAACTTAATTACAACGCAGCTTTTTAGAGATGTTAGCGCTTGGTATCATTTTGTTCTTGCTTACGATACCACGCAAGGAACAGCGGCTAATCGCATCAAACTTTACGTAAACGGCTCACAGGTTACGGCGTTTGGAACTGAAATTTACCCCAGCGAAAACCAAGATCTTGTAATCAACTCCGCTATTGCTCACAACATTGGCCGGGGTGCTTATTCTAGCAATGGTTATTTTAGTGGGTACATGGCTGAAATAAATTTTGTTGATGGAACTGCATTAGCACCTACTGCGTTTGGAGAAACCAATACCAACGGCGTATGGGTTCCTATTGCATATGCTGGTTCTTACGGAACGGAAGGTTATTTTATTGACGGCAGAGATAGCTCTGATCTTGGAGACGATGAATCAGGTAATGGAAACGATTTCTCCAGCAGTGGCTTGGCAGCGGCAGATCAAATGTCCGACAGCCCGACCGACAACCACTCGACTCTTAATCTACTGAGCAATGGAACTGGTGCGGATCCGTCTGACGGCAATTTAAAATTTTCAACTACTTCATCAGCAACGGGAACTATGGTCTCTACAATTCCGGTAAGCAGTGGTAAGTGGTACTGCGAAGTTACAGTAACAACAGGCAGCGCAAATGGCGCACTCGGTATTCGGTCAATTACACAATCTTCTGTTACCAGCAATACCCTTGGCAATCAAACGCTGGATTATGCTTATAGGGGCAATGGTCAAAAATTTAATAGCAATACCAAAGCAAGCTATGGAACTGCTTATACGACAAACGCCATCGTCGGAATTGCGCTTGATTTAGACAGCGGAACAATAAAATTCCTTAACGACAATTCTGACCAAGGAAACGCATACACAGGAATTAGCGGAACTTTTGTTTTTGCGGTTGGAGATGATAACTCATCGTCTGCGTTTGCTGGAACCTTTAATTTTGGTGCATCATCTTTTACATACACACCGCCAACAGGATACAAGGCACTAAATACCGCCAACCTATCCACACCAACAATATCTGATGGCTCAAAGTATTTTCAAACCACACTCTACACAGGTAATGGCTCAACCCAATCAATCAACCAATCTGGAAACAGTACGTTCCAGCCAGATTTGGTATGGGTTAAAAACCGCTCCGCAACGGACAGTAATGTTTTGACTGATGCTGTGCGTGGCGCAACAAAAATCATTTCGTCAGACGCTACCAGCGCAGAAAGCACAGACGCCGATACGGTGACGGCCTTTGAGTCCGATGGCTTTGCGTTGGGCGATGACGATAAAGTAAACACGAGTTCTGAAAATTTTGTAGCGTGGCAGTGGTTGGCCGGAAACAGTTCAGGCAGCACCAACGATGATGGTTCAGTTGATAGCACTGTCACAGCAAACACAACAGCAGGATTTTCAATTTGTAAATTCAATCCGGGTGGAAATAGCAACATCACTTTCGGCCATGGGCTTGGGACGGCTCCCCGTTTGGTGCTAGTTAAAAATTTGGAGGACGCTACAAACTGGCAAGTCCTGCACCTCGATCAGGGCGTTGGAAATAAACTCTTTCTAAATACAACCGCCGCAGCCGCATCGGATACAAACATGTGGCAGAACACAGCGCCCACAAGTTCTGTTGTTTCAGTGGGAACGTCTCAAACAACTAACGAACAGAATATTGCGTATGTCTGGAATGAGGTAGCAGGATATAGTCGTTTTCGTTCATATATTGGAAATGGATCAACAGACGGGCCTTTTATCTATACAGGCTTCCGTCCCGCTCTGGTCATAACCAAAAATATCTCGAACTCAGGTGATGCTTGGCCCGTGGCTGACTCCAAAAGAGCGCCCTTTAATGTCTCTGACGCAACAGTGTTTTGGAACCAAACCACGGCAGAAACAACCGGCTACTCAGTTGACCTGCTCAGTAATGGGTTTAAGCCCAGATCATCTGATCATGCAATAAACGAAAGTGGAGCAACTATCATATATATGGCTTGGGCTGAACATCCGTTTGGCGGTGATGGTATAGCACCATCTCCAGCAAGATAACAGGAGAATAAAGTAATGTGGAAACATAATGGCAGAACAATTACAGTAGGTAAGGCATGGACTGCTGATAACGGAGTTCAGAATCCTGCTAACTGGCATATCTGGTCTGCCTCAGAAAAGGTTGCTGCTGGTGTTGTTGAGATAGTAGAAGAAACCCCACCGGATAGCCGCCTATATAATTGGTCTATGGGTTCAGATGGTAAGATAACTAAAACAGCAAAGTCTTTGACTGATGTTAATGAAGTAGATGGTAATGGTGATCCTCTTCTTGATGAAGAGGGAAAGCAAGTTGTTACCCGTGGTGTTAAATGGAACCTAAAGCAAGAAGTTAAAAGTCAACAAGGTTCTTTGCTCAGTCAAACAGACTGGGTTATTATTCGTAAAGCAGACAAAGGTACAGCTATACCTAGTAATATTCAAACATGGAGGGATGGCATTCGTACAAAAGCTACACAGATGGAAACAGCTATAGATAATGCAGCAGATACAGATGCGATAGCTGCGCTGTTTGTAACATATACGAGCAATGCAGATGGTAGTCAAACTAAGTCTGGTATATTGTACGATTGGCCTGAATTAGGAGATTAATGTATTATTTTATTTCAGTTATTATAATTTCTATACTACCAACTGGAGAGCCTGTTATGGAACGAGCCGTTACAGGTCCATTTCCAAGTCAGAATGCCTGTAGTTTGTATACTAAAGTAATTGAAGATATTGTTAAACAAGTACCAACATCTTACATAATAGAAGCAGAGTGTAAAAAAGAAGATAAAGGAAAGGCAGTTTAATGGCAAGCACATATACAACAAATCTTCGTCTAACAAAACAAGCAGATGGAGAAAATCCAAATAGTTGGGGACAAATCCTCAATGATGGAGTTATCAGTCTTGTTGATGATGCCATCGCTGGATACACTACTGTATCAATAGGTAGTGCTGCAACTGTTACTTTGACAGAAACTCAAGGTTCAGGTGATCAGTCACGTTCTGCTATTCTTGAGTTTAAAGGAACTGTTGGTGGAGCGCATGATACAATTAATGTTCTTATTCCTAATAACTCAAAAACATATGTTGTAAAGAACTCTGTCTCTTATAATGATAGCACTGATGCTGTTGTCCTGAAGGTAGCTGGTAATACTGGTGTAACTATTACTGGTGATTCCACAGCAATGTATGTTACAAATGGAACTACTGTTCTTCCTGTAGCACAGACTACTTTTACTAATATCACAGCAACTGGTAATCTTGATGTTAGTGGTAATGCAAGTGTTAGTGGAAATATAAAAGTTGGTGGTACTCTCACAGTAGCGGGGGCAGTAAGTCTTGCTTCTACCCTTAGTGTTGCAGGTGCTGCATACTTTGGTAGCACAGTCACTGTCTCCGGTAAGGGTAAGTTTATGACAGGTGCTTTTGCTCCTATTGTTACTCTGGCAGATGCAACTTCTGTAGTTCCTGATCTTAATACCAGTAATGTATTTGCTGTTACTCTGGCAGGTAATAGAACTCTTGCTGCACCTACTAATACTTCTACTAATATTGGAGCATCTGGTCATATTTTTATTATTCAAGATAGCACTGGAGATCGTACACTTAGTTATAATACTGTTTATCAGTTTCCAAATGGAGGAGGAGTGCCAACACTAACAACTGCTGCTGCTGCGGTAGATGTATTATTCTATGCAGTAAGAACTACTGCTAAAGTTGATTCAATACTTATAAAGAACTTTACCAGATAATGGCAACAAGACTAGCAAAGTTTGAATTTCAACAAGGCTTTCATAGGGAGACTACGCCCTATGCTGAAGGCCAGCGTTGGTTTGATGGTAACTATGTACGCTTTCGTGCAGGTCGCCCAGAGAATATGCGTGGCTATGAGACAAGAGCTTCAGGAGAAACCTTTGATGGTTCTGCCAGAGACTTAATTACATGGTCTGATTCCGATAGTAAGAAAAGAGCAATCTTTGGTACACCTGATAAGTTGTATGCACATGAAGGTGATCAGCTATTTGATATCACACCTATAACAACGGCTGTTACACTTGCTAATGTATTTGGTACTTCATCTGGCAGTACAAGAGTTTGTTGCTCTGATGCAGGACATGGCAGGGCTGTGGGTGATTATGTATTATTTACATCATCGGCAGCTTTTAATAATGTTAGTCTACAGGGAAATACATATCAGGTTGTCTCTGTGGAAAGTGCAAATGTATTTACAATATCTGTTACGGATGCAGCTAATGCAACGGGCAGTGATACAGGGTCAGCAACATTTAAGTATTATATACCCACTGGTAATTCTATAGCCGCTGCTGGTCTTGGTTATGGTGCTGCCAAATATCAAGCTACCGTCTGTGCATCAGAAACAAGAGCATGGAACCAACCTGCATCCGCTGGATCATCTGGAATTGTTTTTGATATTACTCAGTGGAGCTTAGATAATTATGGAGAAGATGTTGTAGCTAATCGTAAGGGTAGTAATATATTCTTCTTTGATAGTGATGCTTCTGTGTTACCTACCAGAGCAACATCTGTTACAACTTCACCAGTGAGTTCTAACTCTATTATTGTATCACCAAATGATAGGCATCTTATCTGTCTTGGTACAAATGAGTTTTCACCTACAGCTACAGTAAGTGGTACATTTAATCCAATGTTGGTGCGGTGGTCAGATCAGGATGATAAAAGTAACTGGGTTCCTTCAGTAAGCTCCACTGCTGGTGAGGTTGTTCTTACTGATGGTACGGAAATTATTGGTGCTGTTCGTTCTAAAAATGCTATTAACATCTGGACTGATAATTCACTATGGTTAATGGAGTTTGCAGGACCACCTTTTACATTTAGATTTACACAGGCTGGTACAAACTGTGGAATGGTAGGGCCACATGCAGGTATTGATTTTGGTGGCGTTACTTATTGGATGGGATATGACAATTTCCATAGATTTACTGGTCAGGTAGAAGATATTTCATGTACAGTTCGTAGATATATTTTTGATGATATAAATAGAAACTATTATGATAAAGTATTTGCAGGATTAAATTCAGAGTTTAATGAAATTATCTGGCTTTATGCTTCCGGTACAAATACTGAGTGTGATAAATATGTAATATATAATCCAGTAGATGATTACTGGGTTTATGGTGAAATGATCTTTACAACATTTGCAGATAAGGAAGTTTTTGGAAACACAATTACAACAGGCGTCACTGCTGCTGGTAATAATATATATAACAATGAACCTGTATCTGTCTTCACGGGTAGTGGTGAAACGCTTCCATCTTTTGTTGAGTCTGGTGATTTTGACATTGATGATGGTAACGCTATTATGTTTATGAATAGAATTATTCCCGACTATGATTTGTCTGGTGGTAAAATTAAGATGAAGTTTACAACCAAACAGTATCCAGAAAGTAATGATTCTGTAACAAAAGAATTTGATATTACAAATACAACAGAGAAAGTAAACTTTAGAAGTAGAGGAAGGCAAGCAAAGGTACGGGTATCTTGTGGTTCCAATAATGCAAGCTGGCGTTGGGGAGCGATCAGGCTTGGCATACAAGGTGATGGAGCAAGGTAATGGCAAGATACCCAACCCTTCCGCAGAATATGTCCACGGATGATATTAGGCGAATGTATGGTGAAATACAACGATGGGGATCAATACTAATTAATGAACTTAACAATAGAGATACGGTATCAGAAAGCACACCAGCAAGTAACATCTATCGTGTTGTAACTGTTACCAGCATAGGAAGACCACGAAAAGGAGATATTGCATACTCAGCAAGCACAGGGAAGTTTAAAGGGTATGTAAGTCTAGGATCAGAAACATCTTGGCAGGACTTAAACTAATGAAAACATTTGCAGATCATTTTAAACTTGTAAATAATAGTACTCTGTATGGTAATTATAATACTGGACAGGCTATTGATCCTTTTCATCGTAGAATTGATGAGAAGCGAGAACAGTTTGCGAAAACGGCTAAGATAGGGTATAATAGTAGTGACAATAAATTACTTAATAATAATATTTCACAGTTTACTTATGGAAGGTTGAAGTAATGACTGTTGATCCAAGACAAATGATGCCTTCCGCAAGAACACCTGTAGTAGGAAACTCTCTACAACAGCTTGCTGCTATGAGAGCTAACAGAGGTCGAGTTCCTGCTCTTGGTAATATTCAGCCAATGCAGCCTATGCCTCCTGCACAGGCACCTACTTTACCTATGAATGAGAAGACAAGTGAAGTTATAAAAGAGGGTGCATTTAACGCTGCCTTTGAAACTCTTGCAAAGAAAGCAGGAGTTAATATCATTGAGGGTGTTCGAGATGTACAACAAGTTCAACAGCAACAGCAAGTTGCAAGCCTACAAGAAGCAGCTATGAAGAATGCAGCTATACAAAGGCTTATGATGGCAGCAAATGATTCTACTGTTGCAATGCAGAGCGGTGGCCTTATAGGAATGGCGGAACAGATAGATGAAGGAGAACCTACAAATATTGAAGGATTTGTAGAGGGAATAAGGTCTGCTTTAGACAAAGATGAGTTTGGTGTTCCAATAATAGAAGGTTCTAAAATGGACCCTAAAACAGGTATTATTACATTACCTGATGGTAGACTAGTAGATAATATTAGATATGCAACTAAAAGAGATTTAGTAGAGGGTATTAAAAATCATCGTGAAGTTCTTCAAGATAGACTCCAAGAGCTACAAAAAGGACCAAGAGGATCATATCCTAAAGCTCTGAAAATACTAGATCAGCCTATTCCAGTTGAATTTGAATTAAATCAGATTGCAGCAAAAAAAGCTGAAGAAGATTTAAAAGAATATGATAGA
>CETM01003410.1_pt1 | contig 14419 bp, 11 predicted proteins | sample 361451 | NCBI WGS metagenome assembly CETM01 (sample SAMEA2622690, study PRJEB7988) | marine metagenome | isolation source: saline water (ENVO:00002010), including
CGCCCTTGCGCCAAAGGCGCAAGCTACGCGGGCATAAAAAAACCGCCATAAAGGCGGTTTTTTGGGTATCTGGCGGAGAGAGAGGGATTCGAACCCTCGATACGTTGCCGTATACACACTTTCCAGGCGTGCTCCTTCAGCCACTCGGACACCTCTCCATAGGGCGCGTATACTAGGTGTTTTAGCCGCTTAAATCAAGAGCCAAAACACCGAGTGGCTAATTCTAAGACGTTTTGAAACGCTTGACGCGTTCGCTTAGATTACGTGCAAGCTCATTCAGCTGACGGCTTGACTCACTGACCTGCTCAGAGCCCGCCGCGGTTTCTTCGGTCGCTTCAGTAATTTTATGAAAGTTCCGATTAATCTCTTCCGCAACAGAGCTTTGTTCTTCAGCAGCTGTCGCAATCTGCGCGTTCATGTCGGTCATCTGCTTAACCACATGATTAACCGTGTCTAACGACTTACCCGCTCGGCGAGCTTGCTCAACACTATTGCCGGCCTGCTCTTGCCCGCGTTGCATGACATTAACCGCTTGTGAAGCACTGGTGCGCATTGTTTCGATACGCTGCTGAATGCTTTGTGTTGATTCCTGCGTACGGTTAGCCAGAGCACGCACCTCATCAGCAACCACCGAGAATCCGCGTCCATGATCACCAGCACGTGCTGCCTCAATCGCCGCATTCAGTGCCAGTAAGTTAGTTTGATCCGCAATGCCCTCAATCACCTCAAGCACTTTATCAATCTCGGCGGTGTTTTCACTCAGTTCAACAATCACTGCGCCGGCACTTTCCACTTCTTCGGCAAGTTGTTCGATTGAACGGATAGTCGCCGCCACCTCTGCACTACCCGTTTGCGTTTCGCGGTCGGTCTCATCGGCTAACTGTGCTGCTTCATTAGTATGTGAAGCGACTTCAGACACGGTTTGCGACATTTGGTTAATCGCTGTCGCACCTTGAGTTGTCTCGTCCTGCTGACGGATCACCATCTTGGTATTATTCTCACTGGTTTCGCTAAGCTCACCCGAGGCATTCAATAGCTGGTCAGAGGTTTCATCGACTTCTTTTACCAAGGCACGCAACTGACGAACCATACGATTGACCTGTGCCATCATGCTGCCTTCAAACTTAGAGCGCGTCTCAACCGTCAAGTCGCCCGCCGCGATGGTTTCCAGTACTTCGACAACCGCTTCGGGCTCGCCGCCTAAGGTATGAGTGAGCCGACGCACAATGTAATAACTAATTGCTGCAGCCACCAAAGCAGATATTAAGGTCACACACCACATCAACACCGCAAATCCATTACTGCGTTCAAGTACCCCATCAACGCCTTGTGCAATTGTTTGCTCTTGGTAGTCAATAAAGGCATTAATACGCACTAACCACTCAGCGTAAGCGGGCGATAAGTCACTAAGAACATAGTCTTGAGCCTGTTGCCGCTGACCTTGCGATAACAGTTGATAAACCCGATCTGAAGTCGCTAATGCCTCGGTACGTATCTCACTGATGCGCGCTAACAGCTGCTTCTCTTTCGAGTTCACAAACTGAGGATCACTGATGATGCTGTCCATACCCTTTTGTGCCGTCGCATAATCCGCTTGTAGCTCTTCAATCAGTGCTCGGTATTCTGAGCGCGCAGAGCTCTGTTCAGTAAGCACCAGATCGCGTAAGGCGATCGCCCTATCGTGCACGCTCCCACGGAAATTAATCGCGTAGCGTTGTTTCTCGCTGCCGACCTCATTCACTTGTCTTAGTGTTTGGTCAATTTGCCCAACTTGATAGGTACCCACAATGGTGACACCGATAATCAGTAGGATGATAAAAGCAAAACCTGCATAGAGTCGCTGCGCGATGGTCATAGATAATCCTGTTAAAACGATTGTTCAATTAAATCGAATACTAATACATCGATTATGACTTGCTAGATCAACATTATCGAAATTTATTCAGCAGAATCGAACGGAAGGGTTTCGGTCGCACCGACCGGCATTATCCGAAACTCACTATCAGTTAAGCCGGCATCGGTGCGTGCTTGCTTAATATCATTGAGGGTTTGTGGGATACCCTCTGCAGCAAGCTGAAAAGCGCCCCAATGCATCGTAATGCTGCGCTTAGCGCCGATGTCTCGATGAATCAAAGTCGCTTGTTGGGGGTCAACGTGAGGCATTTTCATAAACCAACGTGGCAAGTAGGCGCCCACCGGCATCAACGCAAGGTCAATGTTATCAAATACGTTGCCGATCTCTTTAAATTGAATAGGGTTATAACCTGTGTCGCCGCCAAACCATATACGCCAATCGCCGATATCAATGACATAACTCGACCACAACGTTTCAAAGCGATCCCACAAGCTGCGCCCAGACCAATGCTGACTCGGCGTTGCATGCACCCGCAATTGTTCACTGTTTGCCGCGCCCTGCCACCAATCGAGTTCCGTCACATTCTCTTCAGCAATACCTTGTTCAATAAATCAAGGCTTGAGCGCCAACGGCACATAATAGTGAGTCGAGTTACCAAGTGCCTCAATGGTGTCAGCATCCAAATGATCATAATGATCGTGCGAGATGATGACCGCATCAATCGGTGGCAAGTCAGATAATTGCACAGGAAGTTCGGTCAACCGTTGTGGCCCCATAAAACTCACAGGCGACGCACGTTTACTAAAGATAGGATCGGTCAGCACCGTCTTGCCTTGATACTGCAATAAAAATGTCGAATGCCCTATCCACGTCACTTGCCGTTGTTCAGGATCAGGATGCGCAATACGTGCCAGATCAGTGCGCTTAAAAGGGATTTCATCCACTTGCTCAGTTTGATCAGCCCACTCGGTATCGCCAAACCAGCGCATGTACCAGTAGTCGAAAAAGCCGCTTTGCTTCTCGGGTCCGTGTAAATTCTTAAAGCCTTCCTCAGTGTGATGCGGCGGTGCTTCTTGCGTAATTTCAATTTGCTCGCTGTTGCTACAGGCCATCAGAATGAGGGCGAATACACTCGCTAAAACTTTTTTCACGGACGCTCCTTTCGCGCAGAAACACAACTCAACAACCAAGCAAATAGGCGACGCTCACTAGGCAAGTAAAACAAATATTCGGGGTGCCACTGAACGCCTATGATGGCGCGTGTCGAATGCTCCGTCGCTTGGATAAATTGGTCTAAATCCCAGCCCACCGGCACCATATGTTCACCCGGTTTAGTCACCACCTGATAATGCAGGCTATTCACACGTAACTTGCTTTTCTTTACCGCAGCCCGAACTGTCGAGGACGGCTTCAGCCAAACTTGTTTAGTAGGTAATAAGCCTGGCCGATTGTAAGTTCTTTTACGCAGGGAACGAATATTTTGGTTCAGTTCGCCTCCCAAAATGACATTGATTAACTGCGCTCCACGGCAGATACCCAGCATGGGAGTGTCCGTTTTCAGTGCCCACTTTATCCACTCTATCTCCAGTGCATCGCGCGCAGGATCGTAATCGCCATCCGGCTTAGCCGGCTGACCATAGTGGTTCGGGCTAATATCATCGCCCCCACCGATAATCAGTGCATCAATATCAGCGTTGCGCGAAACGCGATGACGTGTACTGACACGGACAGCGCGGGCGCCCAGCAGCCACAGTGTCAGCTGCGTGCACCACCACGACGGAGACCAACGGCGCGCATTACCCGTTACCACCACGCGCGGTCGTGCAACCATGACGCTATCCTATCTATCCATGCCGATTCATCAACGCCGACCAGCGGCCGATCCGCCGCTAAGAAGGCGTGCTTCCAGTACGCTAAAGCGTCGCTGTCATTCGCCAGTTGCTCAACCACCCACCAACTATGCCAAGCGCTATCCAGTTGCCAGTTTTTTTGCTCAATCTGACAGTTGGGCAACCGAAAATGAAACGTTGGGCGGGCGCCTACTTTTTCATCTCCCACCGCCTTCGCCACCACTTCAGGTCGCCAGTGCGCAAATAGCGGCAACATATCCAGCGCACGATTACGCGACGCGTTGTATCGCAAGTAGTCATCAATTAACTGGCCTTGAGAGACTTCGGACTGCGTACAGAGATGACGAATGTAAGCCTCTGGATATTTATCAATATAAGGACTGAGCTTACGCGTCGTGTCGACTTTAAGCGCTTTAAAGAGCCACCATTGCAATAACGAAAACGCCTGGACATAGCGCAGCACATCAGTGCTATCTTCACTCGCGACTTGCGGATTGACATGCACGCCGTAGGCCGCTATCCAAGATTCATCGGTACCTTTGGCACCCGCTTCGCGCAGCGCTTTGATAATTGGAAACAAACACTCGCACTGCGCCAGCGTCATTGGCGGACAAACGATTTCCATCGGCACCATGCGTTCAGCCAATGCGTGTAATTCTTCAAGCCAGATATGTTCAGGTGTGCCGCTCGTGGGTCGCTCGCGCGCAATACGTTTGAGATAGCTCCAATCGAGCTCTATATGAAAGGTGCCCAGCGACTCATGTTGGATGCTACGTTCAGCCAGTGAAATATGGTCGACTTGACCTTGAAGGTGAGCTTGCAGCACATCTAATGTCTGCTGCACCGATAATCCACTGAATTCGATTTCGAAGCCAATGGTGCGCAGCTGACCAGAGTCAGTCTCTGGTCGCTGCAAAGGTTTAAAACGCTTAGTTGTTGTCTGTGTCATCCTCGAACTCGATTGAGAACTCGCCCGCTGGCCCAGGGAATACGACAGGACTCTCGAACCCATCGGGGCTTACACTGGCAACTCCAAAAATGTAGTTATCAATCACTACGTTCTCAAGCGTATATTCGTTCACATCACCGACATAGCGACTCCACTGCCATTGCGGCTCAGAGGTCAATCGCCAGTAAACTTTGTACCCCATGACATTGTCTTCACCACGGGCATCATCCCACGTTAATGTGGTCGAAGGCTGCACGGCACCACGAATATCAACGTTCTGCGGAGGCTCCGGCGCCCAGCTCATACCTGCCAACGATACCGCATTCAACGCCGTTAACTTAGCCGCATAATCAAAGTCTACGCCATCAATGGTATCACCGTATTCAATACCGTTTTCGGTGCGTAAATCCTGATGCTGGCGGTTATAATTCTCGTTGGTTTCCATAATGCGCACGCCCGGGTACCCCAAATCGTTGAACGGACGGTGATGACCACCGCGACCGAAGCGATCCAAGCGATAGATGATCATGGTATCCAGATTAGGAATATAGCGATCCGCCATCGTATCAATATAACGCGCTAAGTTGCGTGAGGGTGAATCGTTCTCACCGCCATAGAAACGACGCATGGTCGCTTCGCGATCCGATTCATCCATGCGTGTGCCTTCGGCAAAAATACGCGCGGTGGTATTATTGATAACGCCATTGATGCCTTCAATGTTACCAATCATGTCGTTGTTCAATACCGCCATGATGCGCCATTTATTTTGTTTTGCTTTGCTGGCTAAAATCTTACCGCCAAAGAGCCCTTGTTCCTCGCCCGAAAGCGCTGCGTAAACAATCGAACCATCAAAATTATATTGACTCAACACGCGCGCTGCCTCAAGCGTTCCCGCAACACCTGAGGCGTTGTCATTGGCACCCGGCGCATCGGAAGTCGAGTCCATCACATCACTCACGCGCGAATCAATATCACCCGACATCAGCACATAACGGTCCGGATCGGTTGTACCACGTTGAATAGCGATAACACTCTTCACTTCCGTGGCGTTTGGAATACGCTCCTCGCCCTCAATAATGTCAGAGACATACATGACTTCCAGACAGCCACCACAGTCGTCTGAGATACGCTGAAACTCTTCATACACCCAACGACGCGCGGCACCAATGCCCCGCGTGTCGGATTCGGTTTCCGATAAAGTATGTCGTGTACCAAAACTGACAAGCTTGCGGATGTCTTGCTCAATACGGTCCGCTTGCACAGCCTCAGCAATATCATGGAGTTTTTCTTGATCAGTGTAGGTAACCGCATCTTGCGCGACAGCACTTGTCGCACCCACGATGCCAATCCCTAACAATAACGTGGACAGTTTTTTCATACTTTTTCTCACTGCAATCGTTGATAAGTACTTTCGATTATGGCGAGTAGCATGAGAATTGCAATACACTGCGGATCAACCCACAAATTTGTAGGTTGTATAGCGAAAAAACATATTAGAGCGCCAGCTTTTTCTGCAGTTGTAACTTAACATGATGCGGACGGTGTAAATCGACACACCGGCTATTGGGCGTGTAACTGGTCGGAGCCCCCTCCAGCACACGGCGCAAACCTTGCCCATCCATGGCTGCACAACAGCGCCGTATGTCCCGCAATATCAAGCCAACTTCTGACCAGTCTGCGGCCCACTCGGATGCTCGGCGAATTCGAGGATGCTGCGTGTTTTGATCGTTCTCACCAATAATCAGTTCCTCGTACAGCTTCTCTCCGGGACGGAGACCGGTAATAGCAATTTCAATATCACCATCAGGAAACGCTTCACTCTTCGGTGTCAGTCCCGAAAGTCGAATCATTTGCTGTGCTAAGTCGTATATTTTTATCGGTTCGCCCATATCAAGAACAAAGACGTCCCCTTTATTACCCATCGCCCCCGCTTGGATAACCAATTGAGCAGCCTCTGGAATCGTCATAAAGTAACGGGTAATATCTTTGTGCGTCAGCGTAATGGGTCCACCTTGTTTGATTTGTTCGCGAAACTTTGGCACTACAGAACCTGATGAACCCAGCACATTGCCAAACCGCACCATACAAAACGCCGTGGTACTGGCGTGTTGAGCCAAACCTTGCAACACCAGTTCAGCCATCCGTTTAGTTGCTCCCATGACATTGGTCGGGCGCACGGCTTTATCGGTCGATACGAGAACAAATTTTTCAACACCAGCTTCTATCGCGGCTTCCGCCGTACAGAGAGTGCCCAACACATTGTTTTTTACCGCCTGTACGATATTCATCTCGACCATGGGGACATGCTTGTAAGCAGCTGCGTGATAAATCGTATCAACTCGGTGCGTATTAAGCACCGATCTTAATGTCGTCTCGTCCTGCACCGAGCCAACGAAGGGATAGATCGCGACTTCAGGCGACTGTTCACGCAATTCTTGGTCAATGTAATACAAAGCAGGTTCCGACCACTCAAACAAAATGAGCGCCTTTGGCTTCTGAAGTGCAACTTGGCGGCATAACTCTGAACCAATGGAACCGCCGGCGCCCGTAACCATTACAACTTTATCTTTTATATTTTTATTTAGCAGTTTTGTGTCCGGGGCGACTGCGTCACGACCTAACAAGTCTTCAATATTGACCTCGCGCAGTTCATCAATGCGCGCTTCTCCAGAAACAATATCCGCCATACCCGGTATTGTCTGAACCGTTACAGGAAGGTGTGAAAGTTGATCAATTACACTGCGTCGTACACTTCGCCCAGCACTTGGAAAGGCGAGTAAAATACGTTCAACGTTATGCTCTTTTACTAACTCAGCGATTTTTGTTTGAGGGAAGACAGTCAGGTGTTGAATCAACGCACCGTGCAGGGTTTGATCATCATCAACAAACGCAATGGGGTGATAATCGTTGCCATGCATTAGCGCATGCGCAAGTTGTCGTCCGGCCTCACCGGCACCATAAATGATCACATTCGCTTTGGGTCGCGCTTGAATCTGCCTAAAAACAGAGCGCACACCAAATCTCGACGCACCGATAAAAATGAAAGCCGACAAACTGTATATAACGATGACGGTCAAGTTGGCACTAGTCTCAAAAGCCATATCAAATAATATCAGCATGAGAGTCGATGCCAAGACGCCGAGAACCACGGAAAATAGTGCTCTGATACCAATGTGGCGCGTGACCGCACGATACAACCCTAAACGATAAAAAAGAAGTACGGAAATACCCGCCAAGGACATTACAAACAGTCCAGCTTTAATATCGTATGTCATATACAGTTGACGGCTTTCAACACTAACAGCAAACCAAAGTGCCAGTGAAATTCCTAATACATCCGCTGTAGCCGCCACTATACGTTTCAAGTTCCTGGGCCAAGCCAGAATCTTCAAAAGCATAATGCGTAAAATCCTTTTTAACCGATAAATCCATTTTGTCGGTGCAAAAGCATTTTATGCGCTAAAGACTATGAAAAAGAACATATAAGTTCGTTATTCTTTTCACCACATCAACTTGACGTCATGTAACGGGGCGATATTGAACGAAGCCTTACTCAAAGACTCCCTGATTTAAATACATTATGAGTAGAAAAACTTACGGCTGTGGCCAAGTTCTGCCCGCAACTGCGCCCGCGCGGCATACCTGCTCACGTTGCTGCGCGACCTGCTGCTGTAAAGTATTTGCAAAGTCGTAAATTTTTAGTACACGTTGATAGCGCGTCAAATACTGGCAGTGAAAGCGCGCATTAGGTGGCAACCATTGCTGAGGTCCCTGCGCGCCTTTACTCCGATTAGTACCGTTGTCCACCGCAAATAAATTAACCGGGTCATTAGCAAAACGTTGACGTTTCTCGTCATTCCAAGAGCGAGCACCATTATCCCAAGCCCACTTCAACGGTACCAAGTGGTCAATGTCCAAATCGCTGGATGATAAAAATGTGCGATCAGTGTATGGATCTAACCAACGACCGCGTGTAACACGACAACCATCTTGGCTGTAGCTCACCGAACGCGTAGATAACTGCTGCAGCAGCTCGTGACGTGTGTTCATGCAGTCATTATCATCGTCCAACCAACGCCCAAAGGCAGAACGGTCATAGTCTTTATCCTGTGGTTGCTGTGTTTGCTGCGGTTGAACAGCTGGACGGTGGCCTTTGGGCAAACGCCCACCATTGGCTAAACACGCGCGTAAGCTATCGTAGGCGGTATAATTTTTAGTACGCTGGTAGTAGGGACTGGAGGGATCGTGGCAAATGCCCGAACGCGACTGCTTAATAACTGAATCGTCAAAGGGTGCAGCAACGCCAACGGAGACAAAGCTGCCCCAACCCAATAGGATGATAGCAAGAAAAAAGGGAACAACACGCATGGAAGGGCTCCAAAGCCGAGTGATGTTCCCCTTTTACGCGAACTTATTTGTAAGTTCAAGCGTACAAACGGTAGTGCAAAGTCGGTTATAGCGGCCTGCTATACTGCTCAGCTATAACCTGAGCTCTGTGAGTTGCCCTTCTTCGTCCAGCCGATACACATACAACCAACGATTTTTAACCAGCAGCTTGAAACTGGGACTGGCATCCAACGCCTGATTAATCTGTTCGTCAGATGCATCAATAATCACCTGTAACCGGCACGGACGATGACGCCATTGCTCACCATCCCACACCGACTGTAACGATAAGCCAATGCGCAGATCGCCACTGTTCCCCTCAAATACACCGACGTTCTGCGCCACCCGGTTATGCAGCAACTTGTTACCACTGCCCAAACGCGTCGGTGCGGTGACCGACGTAAAGTACTGCCAGTTAATCCAATGTGCGACAACACCTGGCGCACTGATCAACGCCGCCAAAATGCTCGCGTCTGGGTCTTGCTGTGCATCATAATCGTGCAAGAATGCACGACCACCCAAATCAATCTCGGCACTGCGCGCGCGCGGTGCAAGCACCATCATAAAGTTGTCCGCTAACCCCCACTCAGGTCGAACTTCGGCCCAGTCCCGCGTCTTCTTAAATAAGTCTGCTAAACGATTCAATCCGGACCGCGTTTGTGGATATTGCTTATGCTCACGTACCGTCTCACTGGCGCGCTCAAAGGCGTTTTTGACAACATCAGGAAACTCACCACTCAAAGGCAAAATACGATCAGTGACGGTTTCATGCAGACCGCCATAAAACTGCGTATCCGCGGGTATCTCTATGCCCCGTTCCGCTAAAGCTGAGCGAATGTCCGCTTGATTCAATAACTGGCACATGAGTCGCGCATTAATCGCACCACTTTGACCGCCACAGGCACCACAGTTCATCGCCGCGCGTTGCGGATTATTCTCGTGATGAGAACTATGCCCAACCCAGACAAAATGCTCGCCAAATTGCGTCAGCCCCAAGCTCGTCAACGTACCGGCTAATGCCTCAACCAGCGGCGTTTTCACCTGTGCAACGTCAATGTCTAACTGAGCGAGCGCAGTATCGGTTGACTCCACCTCACCATGCGCAGTAAATAAGCCGATACCTTTAGCTAAGCCCAGGACCTCAACCGCATTTAGGCTCGACGTCGGCGTATCCAGCAGTTCACCAATCGCCGTGATGGTGGCACCGGGTAACGCCACATCTTTTTCGGACACCCATATTTGCGGATTCAATAACCCAGGCAATTGCGGACGTTTACCCTGCTGCGATTTAAACCCAATCGGCAAGCCAAAAAAGCCCGCCACACCCAGACTTTTTATACCACTTTGTGTATCGAGCGCACGTCGCAATGGCTCAGAGCGCACATCAATACAAAAAGCCGCTTGTACGGTGGGGCGTTCCTCAACCACCGAGCCCACTTTAGGCGCTAAACGATAGCCTTGCAGCTGCTCACGTTCATACGCGCGCTGGCACTGCCAATGAATACGTTGCGACTGTTCAACCCGTGCACAATCTCGTTGACACCGCGCCGCCTGCTGGGCAAAGCGTTGGCTCAGACGGTTAAACAGATCGCTTGAGGTATCTTTTGCCCACTGCCATAACACATAATCCCACGCCAGACGGATACCCAACAACGACAACACCGGCTCGATATTATTCTGTGGTGTAGATGGATCCCAATCGCGGTAACGCAGCGCCGAAGACCAACCCAGAACATCAATCAGCAAGGCAAACAAATAATAGTTAAGCGCATCTTCACTGTAATGCTGCAACCAGTCATCGGCGAGCACCTGATACAGCTCAGTGATATCGTCTGGTAAGCCATCAAAGTAATGCGGCAGTTGACGTTCACCCATCAGCGTGGCGATACCCTTATCCTCGCGTACCACCGTTAACCACCCCAGGTACAAGCCATTATCGGGCTGCGATTCATCAACAAAACGTTCGGGGAACTCGGTGTGCAATCCGCAAAATTGGCTGATTTGCAGAACCACTTCATCCTGCCAGAGCATCTTGCGTTGTCGTGTCTGCAGCTGATCAACTATATCGGTGACATTAAACCAACGCGGTAAGCGTTGTGGCTCTGAAAGTTGCTTTATTGCATCGGTTGGTAACAGCGTATCGTCGAGTTTGCCTTGATGAAGCTGTTGACGGTAAAACGCCCGATCCATCACTAAATCAATGTCCGAAACATACTTCCAAATCGCCGACACTCGCTCAACCGGCTGGTCGGTGAAGAACCAACAGGGGTTCACTGCAATCGACTCAGCCAGCGGCCACATAGGAGCAACACGCGCACACTGTTGACGGGCCAGTTGGATAAACTCACTCATGACGTCGACTCCTCTTCCTGCACAGAATCATAGCGATGCCGCTCCTCGGGTCGAGGCCATAACCACAACGCAAGGCGGGTAAACCACTCATCGATATACAAACCCGCGTTTAACCGAATAAACCACCGCTGACTGACCTTATGCGCGACATGTTGTTCTAACCACCAGTAAAGTGCGACCAAAACAATGAACCACGCCGCCACCGCCAAATCGAGCGCAATATGCACCCGCCCGTCTTGCATCACTTGCGCAGCAGATAGGGTCAATGCGGTGTATAGTGCCACCCAAGCGATGGCGATAAGCACGCTCTTCAGCCAACTAAATTTGTGTGCCTGCGACATTAATAAGGTAATCGATAAGCTCAACAGGACCGCTGCGGTCGGCTTAAAGTGACCAAAGCTCAGCCATAACGCGCCATTAATCAGCACTAAGCTGAACATAAACCAGGCCAGCGTGACCCAGCTGTTACGCACCAGCACGTTGTGAATCGGGCGGACCGTGCCCGATGATAAAAAGGCATACGCTTTGTACAACGAATGCGCGACCAAATGCAGCAAGGCAAGGCTGTAATAACCCAGCGCAATCTCTAGCAACATTAAACCCATCTGCGCGCAAGTCGACCACGCTAAGCGGATTTTTATACTGATGCGCGTCGACATGATTAAAATCGCCAGACCACAGGAAACAGCGCTCAACACACCGAGCAACCAACGCGCGGCTTCAGCCTCTGTCAGTAAAGGAGCAAAGCTCAGTAATAAGAAACCGCCAAGATTCACAATTCCGGCATGTAATAGTGACGATACCGACGTCGGTGATTCAACCACTTGCATCAACCAGCCATGAAACGGCATTTGCGCACAACTGAGTAACGCGGCAACGACCAAAGTCAGCATCGCCGCCATCGGCACCGTGCCGGTTTCGGCATAATGCGCCAACGTTCCTGTAATAGTGGCATCGCCCGACCACAAGTAAAACTGAACAAAACTAACCGCAAGCAACAGCTCAGTTAAACGTGCCGTAATCATTCGTTTGTGAGTAGCCAACACGGCGCGGGCGCGCTCAGGGTAGAACAACAGTAAGCGATGCAAGCAAATACTGATGCTCGTCCAACTCAACAGAAACAAAATAAAATGATTGGCAATCAGGGTGACTAACACACTGGCTAAACAGCCCAACATCCACCCCATCGCACGCGGCCGACTCGGCTCGAGCGCAAAGTTGCGCCACGTGTAACGCAGCACTACCCAGCTGAGTAAAGCGACCATCACTAACAAGGTCACTCGCAGTTCATCGATCTGAATCCAGTTCAACGTGGTTGCTCCCATCGTTTACCCTATTTAACTGTGGTTAGTATCTCGACTAGTGATAATTAAGTAAAATAGATATATATTATTATATTATTCTGTTTTTAAGAACAGTTGGTTCAGCCATGAATTATCGTCACCTTTACTACTTTTGGTCGGTTGCCAAAACCGGTCACTTAACGCAAACAGCACAGCAACTGCACGTCTCTCAATCGGCGCTTTCGAGCCAGATCAAGCAACTTGAGGAGTGGTTGGGGCAAACCTTGTTTGAGCGTGAAGGTCGTCGCCTCAAGCTAACCCAGGCAGGCTACATTGCTAAACAATATGCCGACCGCATTTTTGCAGAAGGCCAAAGTTTGGTCGAGCAACTCAAGCAAGGTAAGACCAGTCAAGCCAGTGTGGTGCGTATTGGTCACGCATCAACCATGTCGCGTAACTTTGTTGAGCAATTCATCGCATCCTTAATGAGCCCCTCACCCCAACCGTTTCGCTTGCACTCCATGTCGACCCATCAATTACTCACCGAGCTTGCCGAGCACCGCATTGATATAGCGCTCGCCAATACCGATGTGGCGGGTCAAGATGAAGATATATGGCAAAGCCGACTACTCGCGCGTCAGCCAGTGTCAATTATTGGCGTGCCCGGTTTGCCGATAACGTCGCTCGATGATCCGGCACTGCGCAAGCGCTCGTGGGTACTGCCACCGACCAGCGCGCCATTGCGCTCCGGTTTCGATATGTTGGCGACTCAATATCAGTGGTCACCTCAGATTATCGCTGAGGCAGATGATATGGCGATGTTGCGGTTGTTAGCACGTGATGGTGGCGCGCTTGCGGTGATTCCTGACGTGGTGGTAAAAGATGAGCTGGACAGTCAACGATTGCAACGTTATGTCACATTGCCGAATTTATTTGAGCAATTTTATGCCATTACCATTAAGCAGCCGTTCCAACACCCGTGGTTGAATCGCTTGCTGGCGCGTTATGATTAGCGTGAGCGCGCCCGTTCAAATTCAGTGCGCAGTGCATCAAGCTCATCTTTGCTCAAGATTTGTTGGACACTGCGTGGCTGTGCACGACGATGCCAGCGGGTTTGAGCTCTACGCTTGAGAGTTTCATCGAGTTGTCGATTTATCGACGCCCAATCAATCGTCATGATCTGCTCCTTAGCTTAGAAGGTGTCACCGACGGCTCAGAGTTATTCGGGGGGTCACCCGAGCCGCCCGATGACCTCTAAACACTATGCCTTGAAGCCTTATTCAACAAGGTCTGAAACAGTAAAAGGTTCGTAAAGGTGAGTACTTACAAACGTGGTAAAAGCGATTCATTCATGACAGGTGCGACAATTTGTCACATGGTCAACAGCCATTAAGTTCGTAAACTGGTCGGCACATTCATTGTTGACTACGTGGAACTAAACGCATGCCGAGCACCTTTAAACCTGCCCCTGTTAGCCTGATTATGATGGCGACTCTGAGTTCACTGTCGAGTTATGCGCAGTCGCCTTCAGTCGAAACCGAAGTCATTGAGATCACAGGTCAACGCAGCCAAAATCCATTGGGCGATTTATCCAGTCAGTTGCGCGAACAAGGTGTGGAGTTTTCGGCCGCAGGTGGGGTGTCTGCGCTCCCAGTCATCAATGGCATGATGGGCGATCGCATCAAAGTGATCATCGATGGTGCCGAACTGACAGCCGCCTGCGCGAATCAAATGAACCCGCCCC
>CETM01159147.1_pt1 | contig 14404 bp, 13 predicted proteins | sample 361451 | NCBI WGS metagenome assembly CETM01 (sample SAMEA2622690, study PRJEB7988) | marine metagenome | isolation source: saline water (ENVO:00002010), including
CTTCTGTCATTTTTTTTGCATCAGCAAATAACATTAAAGTATTTTCTCTATAAAATAGATCATTATCAATACCAGCATACCCAGGTGATAAACTTCTTTTTACAAAAAGCACAGATTTACATTTTTCAACATCAAGAACCGGCATTCCATAAATTGGACTCTGAGGATCAGTTTTTGCAACTGGATTTGTTACATCATTAGCTCCAATCACAAATGCAACATCTGCATTAGCAAAGTCGTTATTAATTTCTTCTAATTCAAATACTTCATCGTAAGGAACATTTGCTTCAGCTAGTAAAACGTTCATATGGCCTGGCATTCTTCCTGCAACAGGATGAATAGCATAAGAAACTTTAATGTCATTTTTTTTTAAAGTATCAACCATTTCCCTTAAAGCATGTTGAGCTTGAGCAACCGCCATCCCATATCCAGGAACAATTATTACTGATGAAGCATTTTTCATTAAAAAAGCTGCATCATCAGCATTACCACTTTTAACTGGTCTTTGCTCTTTAGCTGTAGATCCAGATGTATCCTCTGTTGCACCAAATCCACCTAAAATTACATTGAAAAAGGATCGGTTCATTCCTTTGCACATAATATAAGATAAAATAGCTCCTGATGATCCAACAAGAGCTCCGGTTATTATTAATGCTGTGTTTTCTAGAGTAAATCCAATTCCAGCGGCTGCCCAACCTGAGTAAGAGTTTAACATTGAAATTACTACTGGCATATCAGCTCCACCAATAGGGATTATTAAAAGAAAACCAATTAAAAATGAAATGGCTAATAACAGCCAAAATAGATTTGATGATTGTGTTGTGCACAATAAATAGATTAAAACAATTATCGAAACTAAAATTATTCCATTAAGTGGGTGTTGTCCTTTGAATGTAATTGGAGAACCTGACATTATTCCTTGTAATTTTAAAAAAGCTATTACAGATCCTGAAAATGTAATTGCCCCTACTGCAGCACCAATAGACATCTCAATTAAACTACCTAATTTAATATTTCCAGGATATCCAAGATTAAAAGCTTCTGGATTTAAAAAAGCTGAAATAGCAACAAACACTGCTGCTAATCCTACCAAACTATGAAATCCCGCAACAAGTTCCGGCATGGCTGTCATTGGAATTTTATAAGCAATAAAGGCTCCAACTAATCCTCCCAAAAGAATAAAAATTAATACAAAAACAAAACCAGTTGAAAAATTACCCAATGATAAAAAAGTTACTGTAATTGCAATTATCATACCTAATATTCCAAATAAGTTACCTTGTCTCGATGTTTCAGGAGATGATAAACCTCTTAAAGCTAGGATAAACAACACTCCAGAAACTAAATAAAAAATTGCTGATAAATTTGCAGATATCATTTTTGTTTATCCTTTTTCTTTTTTTTATACATAGCTAGCATTCTTTGCGTAACAAGAAATCCACCAAAGATATTAATTGCAGCAAGTGATATTGCCAAAAAACCAAAAAGACTTGAGGTATTAAAAATAGTTTCATTATCTCCTGACAAACCTGCAATTATAGCTCCAACTATAATCACTGAGGAAATCGCATTTGTAACAGACATTAAAGGAGTATGTAAAGATGGTGTCACACTCCAAACAACATAATAACCGACAAATATTGACAGGATAAATATACTTAATCTAAATATTAAAGGATCTATTTCCATAAGTTTATTTAATTAAAGTTTTTTTTATTATTTCATCCTCTAGATTAATATTAATCTTTTTACCTTCTTTATCGAATAAATTTGAGACAAAATTAAACATATTTTTTGCGTATAAACTAGAAGCAGAAACTGGTAACTTATTCAAAATATTATTCTCACCTATTATTTTAACGCCATTTTTATCAACAATTTTGTCTACTTCTGTAAATGCAGTGTTTCCACCTTGTATGGCCGCTAAGTCATAAATAACTGACCCTGGCTGTAAATTACTTATCATATTTTCTTTAATTATTATTGGTGCTTTTTTACCAGGTATTAAAGCTGTACAAATTATAATGTCAATTTTTTTTAAAGTTTCAAGTAAAAGTTCCTCTTGTTTTTTTTTAAAATCATCTGATGTCTCTTTTGCATAACCTCCTTCAGTCTCTAAGTTTTCGGAACCTTCAACAGTTAGAAATTTACCACCTAAACTTTCAACTTGTTCTTTGGATGCCATTCTTACATCTGTTGCAAAAACAATAGCACCCATCCTTTTAGCTGTAGCAATAGCTTGTAAGCCAGCAACGCCTGCTCCAACAACAAGAACTTTGGCAGCTGGAATAGTTCCTGCTGCAGTCATCATCATCGGTATAGCTTTTTCAAAATTTGCAAATGACTCAACTACTGCTTTATAACCAGCAAGATTTGCCTGTGATGAAAGTATGTCCATTGATTGAGCCCTGGTTATTCTTGGAAGTAACTCTAAAGAAAAAACATTTATTTTTTTTTTTATCAAATTATCTATTTTCTGTTTATTATTATAAGGATTAAGGGCTCCAATTAATATTTGGTTTTCTTTTATAAAAGAACTTTTTTCATCTGATAATATTCCTAGTTGAACAATAATATCTGAGTTGCTTAGGATTTCTTTATCATCTTTATAAATTTTTACACCTTGGTCTAAATATTCTTTATCATTAATACCAATATGAGATCCATAATTTTCACTTAAAGATAATTCAAACCCTAAAGAAAGATATTTTTTCACAATCTCAGGAGTAATTGCTATTCTTTTTTCAAGATTTTGATTTTCTAAAATAGATCCAATTTTCATGATATGATTCTATAACAAGAAAATTGCCATAAGAACTAAAACAAGTACAACCGCGACAGTTCCCCACAACACAAATTTTGTAAAGTTATTCCAAGTATTCTTATGGTTATCATTGTCCATAAAAAATTATTTTTGACGAGCTTTAAATTTAGGGTTTGTTTTATTTATGATATAAACTCTACCTCTTCTTCTGACCAGCTTAGAATTAAGGTCTCTTTTTTTGATAGATTTTAGTGAGCTTTTTATTTTCATATTAAACTTTTAAGCCGGCGACGTCCTACTCTTCCATGTCTTAAGACAAAGTACCATCGGCGCAGCAGGGCTTGACTTCCGAGTTCGGAATGGAATCGGGTATAACACCTGCGCAAAAATCACCGGCGAGTTTTTATACCCTAATGAATTTTATTGTAAACACTTTTTTTTAGACAATGACAATTATAAATAGCAGATAATATAACAATTTTAAAAATCTTATTTAAACCTTCTCAGTAACAATTACTCAAAATAAAAAAATAAGCTGTCTATATTTTATTATTTTTTTCGATAAAATCTTTAATGTAATCTTTTAATTGTATCTTTCCAAAATGTTTTAAGATTTTATTTTGTGTGTTTATATTTGTTAATGCTGAAGCAAATCTCTCACCCTTTCTAAAGGGTAGATATTTAATTTTTGATTGAAATAATTTTGCAACTTCTTTTATTGAATAACTTTTTTTATTTGAGATGCTATAAAATGTGCATTTATTTTTTTTCCAAGCTTGGTAACAAATTTGAATTGTATCATCAATATGTGTAAATCTTCTTGATTGATTACCAGGCCTTACTACTGGTAATGGTCTATTTTTTAAATAGTGTTCTTCAAATATTCCAATTACTGTAGCCATTTTACCGGACGTAATTTGTCTTGGACCATAAACGTTATAAAAAAATATTACTTCATATTTAAAATTAAACCATCTTTTTAAATTTTGTAGATACTCTAAGTTTTTTGATTTTGTAAAAGCATATGGTGATAAATCTTTATCTTTGCCCTTATTACCTAAAGATGCAGAAGTTGCAGAATAAATTAGCTTAATTTTATTCTTTAAACAAAAATCTAAAACTGCATTTGTTCCAATCGAATTAGACTGAATACACTTATTCATATTCAAAAAGCTTTGATAAATTCTTGAAAATTCACCAAAATGAAAAATTACATTAATTTTATTTTTATAGGGATTTAATATTTTAGATATATTTTTTGTATGAGCATTTAAATATTTAATTTTTTTATTTTTAATATGATTTTTTTTTTTTCCAGAAGAGTAATCATCAATACTTATAATTTCAAAATTTGTTTTTTTAATTAAATACTCAATTAAATTTGAACCAACAAACCCTGCTCCACCAGTTACAACAATTGTTTTTTTCATTATTTTAAATTGATGATTAATTATACAAAATAAATGTATTTGTAAACAAAAGCATAAAAAGATATACAATTTTTGAATGAGCCAAATATCTTTAATAATTCCTGCCAAAAAAGAGCCAAATGCTTTACCTATAGTCTTAGATGAAATTAAAAAAAATAATTATGATTTTGATATAATTGTAATTCTCGATAAAAATGATTTTGAAACTTTTAATTCAATTAAAAGTTCAAATTGTAAAGTTCTTTGGCAATCAAAAAAAGGATATGGAAATGCAATTGTAGAAGGGATTAATTATTGTAAGACTAAATACTTGTGTATTTTTTATGCAGATGGTTCGACTGATCCAAAGTTTGTTTTACCGATGTTAAAAAAACTTGAAGAAAATGAATACGATTTTATTTTTGGCTCAAGATATGAAAAAAATGCATATTCATATGATGATAATATAATTACAAAAATTGGAAATTTTTTTTTCACTTTTTTAGGAAATTTTTTTATGAAATTAAATTTAACAGATATCTTGTTTACTTATATTCTAGCTAAAACAAATAAAATTCAATCTCTTAAATTGGAATCTGATGATTATTGTTTATGTATTGAAATACCATTTAAGATTAAATTAAATAAATTAAAATATTCTTCATACCCCTGCATAGAAAGGAAAAGATTTGCTGATAAAAAAAAAGTTAAAGCCTTTAGTGATGGTCTTAAAATCCTGATTTATTTTTTCAAAAAATACTTAAATTTTATCAATAAGAAATAAGGTATTTTTGATAAAAATTACTTGTTTTTGAGTTATTTTTTTTGTGTGAAGACCTATTACAAAACCAAGTTGTTCGATTTTGTTTGCTCCTTTAAAATTTTCTTTACTTTTATTCAAAGAATATAATTTTGTTGCTGGTTGATTTACAAATGAGCCACTAATTATAGGTCTTGTTTGTAACCCCTTTTTTTCTATTATATTAATAAATTTTTTTTTTTTATGTTTTAAGTCTGGATTTAAAAATATTGGAAAAACCATATAACTTGGTTTAACGTTACTAGGTACATCAAGAAAATAAAATTGATTTTTCCATCTGACATCCTTTTTTAAATTATCTATTATTTTTTTTCTATTGTTAATTCTATTTTTTTTAAAAGTCTCAAGTTTTTTGAATTGACTGGCCCCTATTGCAGCTTGTATGTCTGTAGGACGTAAATTAAATCCCGAATTAATAAAAATATATCTTGGATCTAGATTAGGAAATTTTTTTGCAGTTTCTATATCTCTTACCCATCCATGTGATCTTAATGATTTTAATATTCTATAATCATTTTTATCATTACAAACTACCATCCCTCCCTCGCCTGAGGTAATTTGATGTGAGAAAAAAAAGGAAAAAGTGCCAAAATCTCCAAAAGTTCCTAAATTTTTATTTTTATATTTTGCTCCTAATGACTCACAATTATCTTCAATTAATATTATTTTTTTTTTCTTACAAAATTTTTTTAATTTGATTAAATCACCAGATAAACCTAAAACATTTATAACCATAATCAACTTTGTTTTTGAATTTACTTTAGAAATGACTTCATCAATATTAATATTTAAAGTTCTTGAATCAACATCAACAAATTTTATTTTAAGACCTGCTTGAACCAACGGCCATAACGAAGTCGACCAACATAAAGATTGGATGATAGCATGGTCACCTTTTTTAAATCTATTTTTTCTCCAAGGATTACATGAAGCAAAAGTTGCAAGTAAATTAGCTGAGGAACCAGAATTTACCATTAAAGCATAATTTATTTTAAGTTTTTTCGCAAATTGTTTTTCAAAAGTAGATGTATGCTTACTCATCGTTATAAAACCAGAATTGATTACTTTTTTTGCCTCATTCAAATCTGATTTATCCAATGCATTTTCTATTAGCGGATAATTGTATTTTTTTTTATTTAATAATAATTTTGGATTATAGTTTTCTACTTTGGTCATTTTTTTGAATTTTCTAAAAAATTTTGAAGTGTCAACTCAAAACCTTTCTGATAGTTACATTTCGGCCTCCAGCCGTATTTTTTTGCTAAACTTATATCTAAACACTTTCTGGGCATACCATCTGGTTTTTTTGTATCATAACTAATTTTTAATTTTACATTCATAAATCTCATTAACATCCTTGCATACCAATTTATTGAATAATCTTTGCCTATACCAATATTTAAGAAAGGTTCTTTAATTTTTTTTTTCATGAAAAAGACAACTGAATCTGCAAAATCATCTACAAACATTAGTTCTCTTTTGGCTTTACCGGTACCCCAAATGTTAAGGCTTTTTTTATTATATTCTTTTGCTAAATAAATTTTTTTTATTAAAGCTGGGTAAAAATGGGAATTTGTTAAATCAAAATTGTCATTTGGCCCATAAAGATTTGGTGGCATTAAACTTTTATAATTTAAATTTAGAAACTTACTATAATATTCACACATCTTTATACCCATGATTTTTGCTAATGAATATGCTTCATTAGTTTCTTCTAGTGCTCCTGACAACAAATATTCTTCTTTCATTGGTTGTTTACAATGTTTTGGATATATGCAGCTTGATCCTAAAAAAAATAGATTCTTAGTTCCAGCTAAATAGGATCCATGAATTACATTATTCTGGATTTGATTATTTTCATAAATAAATTGATGTTTAAAATGAGAATTGAAAATTATTCCTCCTACTTTTGCTGCAGCTAAGATTACAAAATCAGGTTTTATTTTTTTTAAGAATTTATATGTTAAATTTTGATTTGTTAGATCAAGTGATTTTCTATCTTTAACAATTATATTTTTATAACCATTTTTAATAAGTGATCTTTTAATTGCTGATCCAACCATACCTTTATGTCCAGCTAAAAAAATTTTGATTTTTTTTTTAGAACTCATTTTTACTAAAGACTACTATATTCATGATCTATCATTTCTGTAATCAAAGTCTCAATTTTTACTTCAGGTTTCCATTTTAATTGTTTTCGAGCTTTTTTAGCATCACCCAATAAAGTATTAACATCAAGAGGTCTTAGATAATTTTTATCACATTCAATTATTGATTTTCCCTTTTCATTATACCCCTTTTCATAAATACCTTTGCCTCTCCAAGTTATTTTTAAATTCAATTTTTTTGCTGTTAGATTTATAAATTCTTTAATTGAATATTGTATACCTGTCGCAATAACATAATCATCAGGTTTTTTTTGTTGCATCATTCTCCACATTGCATAACAATAGTCTTTTGCATGACCCCAATCCCTTTTTGCATTTAAATTACCTAGAAAAAGTTTTTTTTGTCTCCCTTCTTTAATTTTACAAAGAGCTGAGACAATTTTTTTTGTTACAAAAGTTTCTCCTCGCCTAGGACTTTCGTGATTAAAAAGTATTCCATTGCAAGCAAATATTTTATATGCCTCTCTATAATTTTTTGTTATCCAATGAGCATACAATTTAGCAACACCATATGGACTTAATGGATAAAAAGGTGTTTTTTCATTTTGGGGTGATTGCTGAACTTTTCCATACATTTCAGATGTCCCGGCTTGATAATATTTACATTTTTTTTCCAACTTGTGAAATTTTATAGCCTCTAATATTCTTAAGGCACCAAGAGCATCTGCATTAGCAGTATACTCTGGAACTTCAAATGAAACTGCCACATGAGACTGTGCAGCAAGATTATAAATTTCATTTGGTTTTGTTTTTTTAATAATGCTTGAAACTGACAACGAGTCAGTTACATCTCCATAATGAAGTCTAAAATTGTAATTCTCTTCATGCGGATCCTGATAAATATGATCAACTCTTAAAGTATTTATACTAGAAGATCTTCTTTTTACACCATGCACTATATAATTTTTTTTTAATAGAAACTCCGCAAGGTAAGAACCATCTTGACCAGTTACTCCAAATATTAAAGCAGTTTTTTTCATTTTTTAAAATTTTTTAGTAAATTTTTTTAATCTCCTTCTAATTCAATTAATTAAATTTTACACTAATTTTTTTTTAATTTTTCTATTTTTTTTCATAAATATATTCAAAAGTTTTTCTAAAAGACATTCTATATTTATATATTTGTTGAAAATTATTATCTTTTAATAATTTATGAATATCACTAAATGAATAATCTTTCTTTAACATATCATCATAATGATGCTCAAACATTATCAATGAAATAATCGATATTTTTGACTCAAGTCCTTTTAAAACATTATACTCATAACCCTCTGTATCAATTTTAAAAAAATCAATCTTTTTTATATTTTTTTTATTAATATATTCTGATAATTTTATTTGATTAGTTTCAACTTCTAAAAAGGGGACACCAAAATCTTCACTCATGAAAAATGATTTTTTTTTATAATATTTTGATCTGTAATTTAACTCATTGATTGTAGAAGACGAAGATTCATTTAGTTGCTTAATAGTTATTTTTTTATTTTCAGCACCAGCAGCAAAATTTTCGATAAATATTTTAACATTTTTATATTTATTAATGATATTTGATAAATTTTTTTTCAATTTTACAAAATTAATTGGACTTGCTTCAAAAGAAAAAATTTTATTAATATAAAAATTTTTTAAAAATAATTTTATAGTTTCTCCTTTATGTGCTCCAATATCAAAAAAAACATCAAATTTATGATATCCTTTTTTTTTTAAAAACTTAAAGATTTTCAACTGATTATATTTATCGAAAATATCTAATAATAATAAAGTAAAAAACTTAATCATTTTAATTTAAACAAATAATTACCAAATTTTAGTCTTTTAACTTTTTTATGTAATTTTTCATCACATTCAATTTTTTTAATGCAATTTTCATAATTATTTATTAATAAATTAAATTCTTTTTGGGTTCTAAAATGGACCTCGTCAATTCTATAAAATGGTTCTTTTATAGGTTGATAATTATATTTTACAACTTCATCACTGATTCTGTTAACATTTCTTAAAAAAAGAATTAAAAATGAAATACATATTAAAATGAAAACCTTTTTTTTAAAATTTTTCAAATTGATCTTGTTTTTCTCAAGAAATAATGAAAATGGATAAGATAGAATAATAACTATCAAGCAATATCCACCATATCTTAGTGCAGGATGATTATAAAACCATTCTACAAACAATAATAATATAAAAGAATATATAATTAAATCATTCTTATAAACTTTTGATTTAAATTTTATTTTATTATTAAAAAATAATCCTAAAATTAAGAATAAGAAAATTAAACCAAGCAAAAAATCTGAAATTTTGTTAAAAAAATACATTTTAAACCAATTTGAAACCCAATTAAAATTATCAATATATTCAGCAGGATTCTCTACTCTGAAATTAGGTCCAGCACCTGCTTTAGACCATTGTTCATACCAATTGTTCATTTTCATAACTTCCAATGAACCAAAAGACCAATCTAGACTATCAAAACATGTATAGAAAACTGGATATACCAAGCAACTTGAATTCAAAAAATTTTGAAACAATATAATAATTATAAGAGAAATGAATATATAAAATAATTTGTTAAAGATTATCTTATTTATAATAAATATTTTTTTTTCTAAAATAAGTATTAATAAAAAAGGTAACAAAAATATTAAATATAAAAAATAAAATGATTTTAATGAAAGTATTATTCCTAGTAAAATAATGATGTTATTTATATTTTTTTCATAATTTTTAAAAAATTTTATTAAAATAAATATTTCAATTAAAAAAATGAATATTAAAATTTGAGCTGATTTATCTGTACCATGTTCTTGTATTCTATAAAAAAAAATATTTACAAATAACAAAAATAATAAAGAAAGATAAAAAATATAATCGATTTTTTTTTTATCTAAAAAATTTAAAATTTTGTTTATAAAAAACAAATTAGCAAAACCCATTATTAAAACAGGAAATAAATTAAACATGTAATATTCAACAAATGGTAAATAAAATAGGGAATTTATATAGAATAATGATGAAGGTGTTAAAAAACCATGATTAACTTGACCTGTGCCAATTATCATTGAATTTTGAGTAAGATAATAAGTATAAGGAAAATGATAATAAGGGAAATCATCGTGTGTTTTAAAGATAAAAAAAGTAATAAAGAAAATTAAAAAAATTAAGTTTGGCAAAAAAAATAATCTATTTTTATACAAAGCTTTTAAACTCACCAAATAAAAAAGAAATCCAATAGTTATCAAGATTACGTTATGATGAAAATTATGCGCTAAAAAAAAATGGGAAATGTATGAATAAATTATTAAAAAAAAAATCCCGTAAAATCCAGTGTAAGAATAATTATCGAGAAGATTTTCTTTTAAAAATACTTTTTTAAATAATAAGCCATATCCAATGATCGAGTTAATACATATAAAGTAAAAAATAGTAAATAATGAAAAATCTAACATTAATAATTATATGTAAAAGTATTTTTTCAATTTATATTGATGTAAAAAATAATCAAACTATTTATAATTTAAATAGATTTTTTTTAAGATACACTTAATATCAAAAAAAGCAAAATGAACAATCTTACTTTGATTATACCTGCAAAAAATGAAAAGGAGTCATTACCCAAAGTTTTAGAGGAATTAAAAAAATATTCTTATAATATTAGTGTTGTTTTAGAAGAGAGTGATACAGAAACTATAAATGCAATTAAAAATTTCAGTTGTAGAATAATCTTCCAAAATGGAAAAGGATTTGGTGATGCATTAATACAAGGAATAAAAGAAACTCAAACTGAGTTTTTTTGTATTTTTAATGCTGATGGATCTTTTAATCCAATAGAATTAAAGGCTATGTTAAAAAAAGTCCAAGATGAACCATATGATTTTGTATTTGCAACAAGATATGAAAAAGATTGTGGTAGTGATGATGATACGATAGTAACATTTATAGGAAATTATATTTTTACATTTATTGGTAAAATTTTTTTTAAATTAAAAATTTCTGACATACTTTACACATTTGTGCTTGGTAGAACTGAGCAGGCTAAACAGCTCAATTTAAAGTATAAAGACTTCTCTTTTTGTGTAGAACTTCCTATAAAAGCCAAACGCAAGGGGTACACAATGACCACAAGTAAAAGTTATGAAAGATCAAGAATTGCGGGCGAAAAAAAAGTAAATGCAATTAGAGATGGAATATTAATTTTTTTAAGTATTATTAAATTATTTTTTAAATCAAATTAATTTTTTCAAAATGTTATAAGTTAGCAAATATATCGTAAAATTTATTAAAATAAGTAAAATTAGAATTTTAGAATTACTTATAAAAGATATTGATAAAGAAATGACTATCAAATTATAAATATTAATAATTATTCCACTAGATGAGTTTATTAAAATTTTATCATTTTTAGAAAATTTTTTTTTTAAAAATAAGTAAATTAAATGATGTAAATGATGATTATCTGCTAAAGATAATTTTTTTTTCAATAATGATCTTCTTATGATTGAAAATAAGTTTTCGAGTGCCGGATACCATAGTAATAAAGCAATAAAATATGGTGATACAGTCTGCGGATTTTCATAAATAAATTTAATACAAATAACTCCAACAAAAAATGCAATACAGTAAGAGCCTGAATCTCCTAAAAAACTTTTACCAAAAAGATTGAATAAAGAAATAATTGCAAGAATTACAATGATATTTTTAAACAACTCATAATCTAGTATTAAATTGTAATAATTTGATGAAATATAAATAATTATTAAGCAAATTAAAAAATAAACTACAACAAGAGTGTTCAAACCATCTAAAAAATTAGAACCATTTACTAATACCAACAAACAAAGCAATAAAAAAAATATATTGAAAAAATTTATTTCTAAAATTTTATCAAAAAATTCTATGGAAATAGTTCTTATTTCAAGATTTCCAAAAAAAATCATACCTGTTAAAATTAAAGACTGAAAAAAAATTCGTTTGGGTGGTGATGACAAGATATTTACGTCAGATAATAGTCCTAGAAAGTAGATCATTAAAATAGAAATAATGAAGATTTGATATTCTAAAATAGGTGTAAAAAACATAAAAATTATAAAAATTAGACCACCTGTTAATGGAGTTTTTTTATTTATTGCAACACCTCGCTTATGTTGAGATATGTCAATTTTATCTAATAAAATATTTTTATAGATAAGAAATTTATTTAAAACAAAATAGGATAATACAATAATGATAATCTTAAAAATCATATCTTTTAAATGTTTTTTCTAATAAAATTAAGTGAAAGAACAATCAAATAATATATTGATTTAAAAATATTAAAATCTTCATATTTATAATATAATCTAAAACCATCACAAATCTTTTGTATTGTGCTTGATGATAAAGAGTTATCTAATTTTCTCCACTTCGATAAAACCTTATTATAACCTATTAAATCATATTTTTTTGATAGTTGAAGCCACAATAATAAGTCTTCTTTAGTTTTTAAAATAGAAAACCTAAATTTTTTTTTAAGAATTTTTTTTTTAATAATTACTGTTGATGTACCTATTTTACAGTCTCTTAATAAATTTTCGTAAGTTTGAGATTTAGGAGCCGTAACTGTTTTTATTTTGTTGCCGTTTGAATCAATCTGATCATAGGAAGTATAAGAAAAATTAATATTATTTTTTTTCATAAAAGAAATTTGATTTTTTAATTTTTCTTTTTTCCATAAATCATCTGAGTCCAAAAAAGCTATATAAATTCCTTTCGCTTTATCCAAACCTTTATTTCTTGAATATCCGGGTCCAATATTTTTTTTATTAACAATCAATTTAATTCTTTTATCTTTTTTCTTTAATTCTTTAACTAAATTCAAATCTTTTTTACTTGGGCTATCGTAAATTATTAATATCTCAAAGTTTTTATATGTTTGTTTTAAAACAGAATTTAAAGTTAAATGGACATAATTTTTTTTATTAAAATAAGGAATTATGATGCTTACTTTTTCCATCGATTATTGTGCTTCAATCAAAAATTGATTTAATTTTTTAAAATGGCGAAATTTTGAATAATGCAGAGCTTTTTTTTTTGAATTATATTTCTTAGAAAGTATCTCCTCTTTGTCAGATTTTTTAAAGAGATCATAACTCATTTGTAAACTTGAAATATTGTTTGATTTAAATAAAAACCCACCTTTTTCATCTTCTAAGATTTCTTTAGGTCCACTTTTACAATCACTTGATATTATTGTTGCATTATTTACAGCTGCCTCAATAAGTACAAATCCAGGATCTTCCCATAAAGACGAAAGAATAAAACAATAACAATTATTTAATAAATTATGAATATTTTTTTTATAACCTAGTAAAAAAACTTTATGTTTAATTTTTTTACTAACAATTAGAGATTCTAAGCTTTTTCTTTTCTCCCCCTCTCCAGCAATAACTAAAAATAAATTTTCATCTTTTTTTGCTTCATCCTCAAAAAAATTGATTAATAATTTAAAATTTTTTTGTTTACTTAATCTTCCAATCGATAAGATAAATTTTTTATTTTTTAATATATTCGGTATTTCTTCATTTCTTAAGGTTGATATTTTTGATATTTCGATTATCGGATCTTCTATAAATATAATTTTTTCTTGAGGAAAAACTTTTTTTTCAATTAATAATTTCATAGTTTCTCTAGTAGGACATATAATTTTTTCAATTTTTTTGGAATTTAATTGCCATAGTAATTTTCTCAAAAAATTTAATTTTGGAAAACCAGAAACTCTCAATATAATTTTAGTATTAAATTTAAAAAAAATACTTAGTGTCAGCGGAATAAATGATAAAAGATGAACAATCAAAATGTCAGGATTTTTATTTTTCATCAAATTGAATAATGGAATTGTTGAAAAAAAACCAACAAAAAAATAAAAAATCCTTGATTTAAAGAATCCTATAATATCCTTTTGATAATTGATCTTCCTTGCCAAAAAAAGATCTATAAAATTTATATTATTGTTATTACTTTTAAATTTACTCCATTCGCCAAAAACATTTATAAGATTTACATCATAATTTTTTGAGTATCTATTTAATCCTGATATTGAATTTAAGACAGCTTTAACAGTTGCAACATTACTGTTAATATGTGGAGACCAATAATATATTGTTTTTTTTATTTCCAGAACTTTGATATTTTTAGATTTATTAATAATTTAAATTACTATAAATAAATCATAAACACAAAGCTTAATGAGTAAAAAAAATTT
>CETM01457091.1_pt1 | contig 14403 bp, 14 predicted proteins | sample 361451 | NCBI WGS metagenome assembly CETM01 (sample SAMEA2622690, study PRJEB7988) | marine metagenome | isolation source: saline water (ENVO:00002010), including
CATCAGCCGCTGAGTTAACGCGCTTACCTGTAGCGAGTTGCTGATCTAATTGCGTCGAACGAGTATTGATTGACGCTAGTTGGCTTGCAGCTTCTGAGTTGATTTTCATAACCTGCCTCCTGGAGTTTTGTGGCCTGCACTTATACTAAAGTGTAGAACATTGGTCTCCAACAAGCACTTTAAATCGCTGTCCATCCACCATCTAAGAATAAACTCTGGCCGGTCATATAGTTAGATAATTCACTACTAAGATAAGCAATGGCTCCTTTGACGTCTTCTTCTGTGGCCATTCGAGCCAAAGGTACTTTGGCATTATATTTATTCAAGAATGAATCTGGCTGGCCACGCTCAATGCCGCCTAGTACTATATTATTTACTCGGACTCTAGGTGCAACATTGGCAGCTAACCAGCGTGTCAATTGCATCAACCCCGCTTTGCTGGTGGCATATGCAGCTGGATTGCCCATATCGGTGCCTTCATACATGTCCATTTGTGGGCCAACAACGCCGTAAATTGAGGAGATATTAACGATCCTTGCTGCGGCACCGGGCGTGTTTTTCATTAGCTCATAAGCGTGTTGGCACAGCTGAAACGGCGCAGATAAATTCACATTTAGGCAGTCGTTGAAAGTCTCTAATGACTGCTGCTCAAAAGGCACACACCAGCCTGAGAGCTTATCAGTGCCAACAAACGCTGCGTTATTAATGAGAATGTTGAGCTTGCCTTGAGTGAGCTCGCTAACCTTAGCCATTGCTGTGCTTATTTCACTTGGCTGTGATAACTCGCAAGAGAGAGTATGAACTTTGTCACTGCCGTCATACACCGAGCTATGAACTTGTTGTAACTGCTGTTCACTTCTATCTAGTAAAATCACATGAGTACCAAGCTCTAACAGCGTTTGCGCTGCGGCATGGCCAACATGCCCTGCACCACCGGTGATCAATGCCCACTGGCCATTTAACTGTTGTAATTGTGACAATGTTCTCATACTTTCCTCATTCTCTTAGCCAACAGCTCGGCGAAATCAAAATCCAATTGTGTATCGATATCTACGGCTCGCTCAGCTGGGACACAAACGCTGGTGACCTTGCCGCTCAGTACTCCAGTGCCGGATTTTATATAGCTGCTTTGCGCTGCGTACACCACTGTGGTTATATCAAATACTTCAGGCGCATCTTGGCGACGCACAACCTGTCCTTTTGGATTAATGACGAGCTGTACCTCGCCATCGGTTTGACGGGTGACCATATTAAAGTAAGGGCTGCGTGAAGCCGGGGTGACTGAAATGCAAATATCTGCACCGCTGCTCGCTAACTGCGAAATCGCAGCAGTAATATCGTCACAGCTGCGCAGTGGACTCGTTGTTGGCAAGCTAACAAAAGTATCGAAGGCACCATATCTATCTTCAACCCAAGCAATTGCATGTTGCCACGCCAACCATTCTGGTGATGTGTCTTGCGCCAGTTCTTTTGGTCGAGCAATCACCTGTGCACCGTATTTTAGTGCCACCTCAGCGATTTCATCATCGTCGGTAGAGACAAAAATATTGTCGAAAGTGCCCGCCTGTTTAGCGCTGTCGATTGAATAGGCCAGTAAGGGTTTGCCATCAAGAGGCAAAACGTTTTTGCGAGGTAGACCTTTTGAGCCACCACGCGCGAAAATAAAAGCGTAGCATGTCATGATTTTATCTTTTTTATATTGTCTATCAGTGTCATAACATCAGCGGCCTGGGTTAATGACACCCCCTGATTTGGCTGACCAGCTATTTTATTCTCAAAGTCTTTGAGCATGGTTAAATACATGTCATTTGGCTGCCAATGAGGAAATGAAAATACCTCAGTATGCCCGTCTTTATTAGTCCATTCTATGCTATTAGCCAGTAAGTCCCAATGTATCTTGCCCTCACTACATAAGACACGGCAAAAGCGCGATGCTTGACGCTGCAAAAAGTCTAAATGTAGCTGCACATGGGCACCATCTTGAGTGGTTAAACTCACATCTACTAGGTCTTCAACTTCTAGTCCTAGGTCTTTGGAGCTACGAATATTGGCATACTTCGGCTGCAAAGGGCCAAATAACCAATTGGCATAGTCAATTTCATGACTAAGCTCTAATAAGGCTCCTCCGCCGAGTGCTTTCTGCGCCGAAACTGTTTCTCTAAAATCACTGTTAGGACGCCAATTAGGTAAGTATTGCCCTACTTCAATTTGAATAGCGTACAGCTCGCCTAACTTACCCGAGCTTATCAATTGTTGCAGCTGTTGAGCGCTTGGCATATGGCGCAGGCAATAGCCAACGGCTGCCGGGGTTGCAAGGCCCTGCACTGCATCCAGTAATGCGGTTGTTTGTGCGCGGTTAGCACATAAAGGCTTCTCTATTAAGCATGGTATCCCTGCTGCAAGCAGCGCTTGAGCATGTAACTGGTGCATAGAAGCTGGCGAAGCCACTATAACGAATTGCGGCTGGGCGTTAATAAGATCTGATAAGGTGTCAACCACAGCATCGGCGTCTTGCGGTATGTCCGTCAATGCTCTGCCACTGGCTGACATCGCCAGCACCTTAGCTTGCGGGTAGAGTGTTTTTAAATTTTTTCGGTGACGCTTGGAAATATTACCAAGGCCAATCACTGCCACTGTGTGCATCAGTTTAAACCTAGGCTGCGAATATCAATTTGTGCACGATTAAAGTCATCCATGCGGCCAATATCAAGCCAATATTCGTGAATAGGGAACATCAACACTTGCTTGTTAATGGCAATTTGTTGCTCAAGAATAGTTGGCATATCAATACGGTGATTGTAGGGCACAGACTTTACTACTGCAGGAGACACAACATAGATCCCCGCATTAACGAAGAAGCGCTGGATTGGCTTCTCTTCCATATCGACAATACGATTGCCTTCGCCATTAATGACCCCGTAAGGAATTTGGTATTCGTACTCACGCACACACATAGTTGCGTCTGCTTGGTTATCACAGTGAAACTCCAGTAAACGGGCAAAGTCCACCTTGGTTAGAACATCACCATTCATCATTATAAGCGGTAAATCATCTGGCAAGTCTTTAGGCAGTAGCCCCAACGCTCCTCCAGTACCAAGTGGCGAGTCTTCATATACATACTGAATGCTCACACCCCACTTACTACCGTCGCCAAAATGATTTTCTATTTGCTCTGGCATGTAGTGCGTGGAAATATAAAAGTTACGAAAGCCTGCTTTGACGAAGCTTTGTAGCACGGTTTCTAAAATTGGTTTGCTGCCAATTTGCAGCATTGGTTTTGGGCAGTCATCTGTCAAAGGGCGTAAGCGTGTACCAAAGCCTCCTGCCATTAAAAACACTGGGTTGTCATACTTTGGCCGAGAGAGAATATGCTGTAAACTTTCAAGCCCGACGAGCTTGCCTTGATTTACCACCGGAATTGAAAGAATTCCTTTTTCTTCCATAACCGCAACTAGCTCTTGTTTTGGCGTTCCCTGTTTTGCAGTGATTGGGCTAGTATTCATAACTTCCTCGACAGTGATGTCCAGCCCTAAGTTATTCAATAACGCACGACGAATATCTCCATCAGTAACCACGCCCTTTAGGTGCATATCATGATCTACTACCAGAACGATACGTAAAGCTTGAGTATTCATGATCTCAAGGGCTTCGCGAATTGAACTATTAGGTGTTATGCATACTTTATGAACTGAATTCATCTATTACTCCTCCCGCTCAGCCTAGTTCCAATCGCAAAACGAGGAATGAATGCCTTTGATTGCGCCGCGCCAGAGCTCACTTCTCTGATTAAATTCATGGCCAAGGTACTGTCGCCAACCTTTACAACCACCCCTTCGTGCGTTCGCCCAACAACCTCACCTTCCGTTGCTATGTAATTAGGCGCGTCTGCGATCATGCTCGTTTTAGCTAGTGCATACTCTACTTCACCCACAAAAAAGCGAGCTTCTGGCCCTGGGATGGCTAGGGCGCGAACAAAATTATGAAACCTTTTAGCCCCCCAACCAAATTCAAGGTATTCATCACCGACTCTTCGCATTCCAAAATAAGTGCCTACGGGATGAATATCTGACTGTTTTAGCGCCTTTGCAGTATTATTTTTTATTCCGATGAGTGCTTTTATCAATACCTCGGCGCAACCAACAATTGCCACTTTGAGTAAACTACCGTAATTATCATCTGGGCTAATTTGAAAGAATGCTTGTTCTATAATATCGCCAGTATCAATTCCTTGATCTATATAGTGAACTGTAATACCAAACTTTTCTTCTCCGTTGATCAATGCCCAGTTCAAAGGGTTTCTCCCCCTATAAAAAGGCAAAGCACCCGCGTGACAATTAATAAACCCTTTTGGCGGTAAAGCGATGAGCGCTTCTTTTAAAATCTGGTTAAAGGACATTGAAACAAAGAGCTCCGCTTCATACGCTTTAACCTGCTCAATGAACTCAGATGAATTAACATTCTCTGTAACAATAAATGGCACATCCAGCTTTTCTGCCCACTGTTTTAGAACTGGATCCTGCGTTTCATAACGCGGCACTATAAAGACAATTTCGAATAAGTCGCTTTCTAATATGCGTTCTATTGCTTTGTGTGACCAAGGACCATCTGCAAAGTAGCCGATCTTCATTTTATTTGCTCATCCATTTGGTATGCATTGGCGGCCGTTTGACCTAATAACTCCCAATAAGACATGGGGCTGAGCCCATTCCCTGGACGTTTAGCCGTTAAGTTAGTCGCTGAGTATTTGTCGCCTTTGGCAATGTCTTCACTAGCAACTAGGCTTTTTCTCGCTACAGCTTTGTTTTTAACTTCACTCGGCATCGCGCATTTGCGCCCGCACCCTAGTGCTTTTTCAATATTGCGAATCGCTTGAACCATTTCTAACAATTCATCAGGCTCTAATGACGCTTTGTGATCTGGCCCTTCCATATCTCGGCTCAATGTAAAATGCTTTTCTATCACCTGCGCACCTTTAGCTACGGCCGCTATAGGCACTATTATCCCTTTACTGTGATCGGAGTAACCAACTTGCAAGCCGAATGCTTTCTCCATTGTCGCCATTGCATTCAAATTAATATCCTCTAGTGGCGCAGGATATTCAGTAGTGCAATGTAGTAAGGTCACTTTATCTCTTAGTGCCGCCTGCCCCTCCTTACTAGCTAACGCCAATTCAAAAGCTTCTTTTGAAGGAGTGTCACGGTTGTTAGTCATCCCAAAAGCAAGTACGCCCAAAGCCTCTTCGATCTCACCTAAGTTTGCCATACCAGTAGACAGTATGATGTGCTTATTGCAACGTGCGTGTGCTAATAACAGAGGTCCGTTGGTAATCTCACCCGAGGGGATTTTTAACATCGAGACTTTTAATTTCGTCTTTAAAAAGTCAAGGCTTTGCTCATCAAAAGCCGTAGACAAAAATCCTATTTTTTTTGCATCACAATAACGTATTAATTCATCGTGCGATTCATAGGGTAACTCAAGCCGTTTCAGCATAGCTAACTGAGATTCAGATGTGCCAAGATTCTTAGCTTGGTACTTAGCCTGCACTGCATGTATAGAAGCTAAATTTGATGCCTTAAATGTTTGGAACTTAACGATGTCCGCACCCGCAGCAACTGCGGCATCCACTAACTTTCTCGCAAGCTCTATGTCGCCGTTATGATTTACGCCAGCTTCAGCGATAATCAATGTTTTATTCGTCATTCGTCTGCTCCTGCTCATAAAACCCGAGGTGTTGCACTTGCGTGAAATCTAACTCAGCTAACGTATCTACAATTTTTTGCGCGCTATTACCCTGCCCATACGGGTTTTCTGCCTGTTCACACACCTGTTTAAATGATTCACTCGTTGCCTGCTGCAATGCTTGCTCTATGCTGCACTGTTGCATCGGTGTGTCAATTACTGTCTCGCTTCGAGGCCGGCCATGTTGACGAGTGCCAATGTTAATCGTAGGTACTTTAAAGCTAGGCGCTTCTATCAAGCCGCTAGATGAGTTACCAAGTACACAGGCTGCTCTGCCCATAACCCCCAAATAGCGCTTGAACCCCAGTGACGGGACCAAACGCACGTGCGGGTATTGGGCCAACACTTGCCACTGCGAAATCATCTGCGCACCCAACCCATCGGCGTTCGGATACGTAACAATAAAATTATATTGCGGATTTTGGGCTATCACATTGATTAGTGGGGTTATATCATTCTCTTCGTCGCTACCTCGGGTAACTGGGTGGTAGGTCACCAGCATTAAAGGAGCACAAGATTCAAAATCAAGCACCTCAGCTAGTTCACCTTCATCAGCAGCGCGTGAAGACATAATATTATCAACCCCTGGTGCACCAACCACATGGATACTGCTAGGAAATTCACCAAGGCGTTGCAGGCGCTGAGCAAATTGCTCGGCAGCACAAAAATGAATACTTGCCATCTTACTGATGCTGTGGCGCAATGCGTCGTCAAACGCCCCTTCTGTCACCTCGCCACCGTGAATGTGGGCAATCGGTATATCAAGTAAAAAGCTCGCTTGCGCCACAGCAAAGGTTTCGTACCTATCACCGAGCACCAACACACAATCAGGTTTGTCAGCGGCCAGTGCATCGGTAAAACTGATCACTGCAAGGCCGGTTGATTTTGCGACTCCCACTTTAGAGCTGGAGGAAAGCAGCATTTCAATGGGTCTCACGTTAGCAATATCGTTTTGTGTCAGCTCATTAATTGTCATGCCAAATTCGGGCGACAAGTGACTGCCACATGCATACACGACCGTGGAGAACGCACTGTGTTGCTGCAACTTTTGAATAATCGGACACAGTAGCCCAAAATCTGCCCGCGTCCCGGTAATAATGGCTATTTTCCTCATGACGCTTCCTTCGGTTTGGGAACTGAGCTGGGTAAATTGACAAGGCGTTCAGACAACCATATGGACACATCTAAAGGGCCTTTAAGCGCGTTTTCATACATAGGTAACGTGTGCATCAACTGCCATACAGGACGCGTCATAACGCCTTTTTCATTGGTTTGCTTAAGTAGTTCATCACGATGTTGCTTGTCAGCACACAATACCGCGTTGAGCCAGTAATTAGACCGTGCATGCTCAGGTTCACAGACAAATTCAAGGCTGGTATTTTCAAGCTGCGCTTTGTACGCCATCGCGAGTGCTCGTTTGGCTGCAACATAGTCGCTCAATTGCTCTATTTGCGCACAGCCAAGCGCCGCATTCAGGTTTGGCATGCGGTAGTTAAAGGCGACTTGATCGTGATAAAACTCGTACGCATGGGCCACTTTAGCGGTGGTAGTAACATGCTTAACTTGCTGCGCCAACTGTTCAGACGAGCACAACACCATGCCACCGCCTCCGGTAGTGATGATTTTATTGCCATTAAAACTCAGCGCCGCGTAATCACAAAACGTGCCGGTATGTTGCTCTTTATAAAAAGATCCTAAACTCTCAGCAGCATCCTCAACTAAGGTAATAGCGAAGCGAGCACACACCTGTGCAATTTTATCGATACGGGTCGGGTGGCCAAACGTGTGCATTGGCACTACGGCAGCAATTCGTGCGCCACTGCGATGAAAGCACTGGCCTTCGCGCACCTCACAGTGCTGCTCTAGATACGCAGCAAGCGCCTCTGGGCATAACCCCAATGTTTGCCGCTCAACATCAACAAACACAGGTTGCGCCCCAAGTTGAGCAATCACATTGCAAGTCGCTACAAAGGTCAACGCTTGAGTGATCACTAACTCACCAGGGCGCACTCCAGCCATGTATAAGGCACTGTGCAATGCTGCTGTGCCATTGACCGTGGCAACCGCGCCACCAGAGTGCGTATACTGTGCAACCTGTCGCTCAAATTGATCAACATACGCCCCCACACTGGATACAAACGTGGAATCAAGCGTTTCCAGCACATACTGTTTTTCATTACCCAAAAAGTGTGGCGCGTGCAAAGGAATAAAGTCATTACTTTGATAGTAATCACGAACAAACGACACTAAATTAGCGACCGTGTTCATTACATTTTTCCATCAAGGTATTTGCCAACCTCGGTATGGCTAAATTCTGGCATCAAGTGGCAAAATAGCTCCACCAAATCCACTTTCTGCCAACTGCCTTGCTGTTGCATTGTGCGTATTTGCTGCGCAAAATAATCTAGCTCATCGGTATTGAAATAGCTGTTATTTTTGACGATGCCTAAATCCTCAAAACGCGTCATATCAAGGGTTTCACCCTGGGTATAGAATTCCTCTATGTCTTTTTCTCCCGTGGTATCACTGGCGGTGAACAAACAAGGCCACTTTCCTTGGCTCGGTAGGGTTTTTGCAAGTTCCCTTGCTTGTTCTTCACTGTCACACACAACAGGCTCGTAGCCACGCTGTTGCAAGTAAGCTTGTGCTATTTCTGCAAACGTCAAAAGGTGTAATTCATCACTTAATTTCGGGAAGAAGATATCGCGGTTATCACCCAATAAACATGACATCAAACACAACTGCCCAGACTCCTCGGGAGTCACAAAATAACGTTTGATGTCACTAGGTGCAACGAGCGGTTGGCTTTTCAACAACCTTTGATTGAAGCCATGAAGCAAAGATCCATCGCTGAATGCAACATTGGCAAAGCGGGCCATCGACACAGGGATATGCTCGCTGCCACGCATTAAAAACATTTCCATGATGCGCTTCGAGGCGCCCATCATGTTCACCGGATTTGCGGCCTTATCGGTGGACACGCAAAAGTATTTTTGTGCATGACTGTCGATGGCCTGGCGTAATGTTGATTCGGTATTGAAGATGTTGGTGTTGATCATACGCATTAGTGTAAAAGGGTCTTTTTCGCTGCGCACATGCTTTAACGCCGATAAGTTTAAGACGTAATCATAGCTGGGCATGGCATGCACAAACGCTTGATACTCAATGCTGCCAATATCCAGAGCAAAGGTCTGAAAATCACCACGTATATAACCCAGCGACGAGCGAATATCACGCACTAGCTCAACTAGGTTATTTTCACTAATATCAACAACATGAAGCGCTTTTGGATTGCGTTTAAAGATTTCCTTACTGACCGCTTGGCCTATCGTGCCTGCGCCACCGAGCACTAAAAACCGAGCATCGGCGACTTTTTCATCAAGCTCATTCGCAAAAGTGTGTAAATCTTGGCTAAATAGTGGCTGAGTACGATGAACTAAGGTTAAAACATCCATACTCTACCCTTTTTTATAATGCTCATACTCAGGTTTGGTCCACGTACATTTGGTGCGCCAGTTTTTACGGAAATCGGATTTAGCTTCTTTTACGAAGTCCAACCACAATGAGTGGATTTCATGAAAATACTGCAGAGTTTGTTGCTCATCTTCAAATTGATATAGCAGTGAAATCATTGGGCAATGGAAGTACAGCAGTGTACCTTTGAGTAAATGAAATAAATGCTGTGCTTTAGATTGCTTGTAAGCATAAACAACGCGCTGCTCCGCCTTGAGAACACTATTTGCATCCTCACGCGTTTTTACAGATCGCGCACCAACGTCCAGTATGTAGTCACACAGCTCATCGAAATCATCGAAACTCATCAGCTGTTCTGTGTCTCCCAAGTCGATAGTCTTAAAGAACGTAGATTTAATATCTTCTATGAGTTGATGCTTGCCTATGATCTCTTCTTCTAGGATCACATCACCCTCTCGCACTGGCGTTGCACCCCGTAATTTCGCACCGTTGCCAACATTGTAAGCATTAATACTCCCAGCCAATGCTGTTAGCAGTCGATCAAAATTGGACTTCGATATCGCCATTAAAGGTGTTGCCATAACATCATTGTCAAAGTTACCTTCAAAACGGATATTGGCCCCTTCTAATACCGACAACGGCTTGTCCTTATCTTGATACACAGACAACTTAGAGTGGGTTTGGCCGCTCAAGTGATAGCCGTTGTCAACACCTAGTAGGTACACATTTTTGAATCCCATCATGGCTGCAAAAGACAGTGCTGTATTTGATACAAATGGACTACTAGCAATCAACTCAGTAATTGGCATACCGCAGTTAACATAACTGAATAAGGACAAAAATACACTTGCCGCCTCAGGGCCTTTAAGCCCGATTCCTGCCCACTTATACATGTCTAATACATCAGGGTACATTACATCCACAGTGAGTAAGTTTAAATCACCATAGCCCTGCTCTGGTTCCAGCATTTTTAGGATGTCGTAGGTAATTTTGGGGCGCTCTACTAGCACATGAAAATCAGGCACGATCCCCGCTTTGAGTAAACTTTGAAGCGCCGTACCAGCAGCCATGATGATGGCTTTGTCTTGGTTAGCACGGATCACCTCAATAGCATCGTCGAGTGAAGGCCCGTTACCGACGATAAATACTGGGATGTCAGCCACTACCTCCTTGGCTTCGTTGGTCGCGAACAAAAAGTTTGCGCCTGCTTCCACATTTCTCACTGCATGCGCTAAGCCGGTAATCGCATCGTTGTAAAAGCCATATCCTTGTTGTAACTGATAATAGTTGTCAAAAAATGAACGAATAAGTTCATTGACCTGCACGGAGGGGTAGTGTTGATAGCAATACGAATTTATCGCAGAAAAAGAACCAATATCGTCGGCAATACGATATATTTCATCAAAGAACTCATCGTAGTCGACACCGAGGCTAAGAAACAAACAGCCGCCCTGCTCGTCAATCTTAGTGATCACCTCAGCCCAATCTATACAAAATAGGCTGGCAAAAAAGAGTTCTAAGTCGGGCTCACAAATAAACATGTAGTCGAAACTATGACGGCTTAATAACTCTGGAATGTGATAGCCCAAACCCACCCCAAAAATCAGCGCTGTCGGATAATGAGCTGGCAACGCCTTCATGAGCGTCAGTTGTTGTGGCTCAATGTCGGCGAGCACCTCACTGAGCCGACGCATATATTGAATATGCATACGCTCATCGTCACTTTCCCAACGGCTGGTATTGGTATAATCGGTGCGACCAAAGTTCGCGTTTTTGGTATATTTTTCTACCTGAGCGATGGTTTGCGCGATTGGATCGTCGCTATAAAGCGGCGCTTTCTCGCCCTGAGGCACAAAGTTGCCATGCCCCGATTCGGTCACATGTAAACAAAAATCATCACGGGTTTGGAAGTGCTTTATTGCCTCAGCAATATCGGGATAGAATTTTTCGAAAGCAGCGAGGTTGTTAGCAAAGCGCACATTAGCTTGCTCAGCAAACAGCGCTTCTCGCTGCTGATGCGCTTGGCGCTGTTTAATAGAATCCTCGGCTTGCGAGAGTAGCTTATTAATTTCGTCTTGCCGGCTTGCCATTTATTGACCTCTCGTCACATTTGACTGTTATAACAATAAACTAGCGTAAAGCAAGGAAAGTGCCAAGAGCCAAACGGTTACTTTGAGTAAGCTTTGAGCTTATTAGTATTAGATTTATATTGGGTTAGCTGTTTTTTGGCTTTGGCACGTTGCTCAGTCAAGTTTGCAACTGCATGAAGAAGGCGCTCATGTAAGTCTGTGAAGTAAACCTGGTCTTCGATGATCTGCTGCTGACTTAGCCTGCGCAGCAGAGCATCGAGCTCTGCAAGTATAGCTTGGGCCTTATCGAGTTCATTATCGCGCAACGCTGCCTGTAACTGGTCAAACAGCGATGCTGAATGGTTTTGATTATCCAGCATTAACAGTCGCTTGCGCCTGCTCAGAATTCAGCGTTTGTTGGCGTACATCCGCAGGAATTGCATCCCAAGCAGACTTTATTTCTTTAAGTAGGACGCTCACTTCTTCTACTTTAGCCACGTTGTTTTCTACACTGGCATCAATAAGCTGATCTAACATATAAGTGTACAAAGCGTAGAGGTTTTCACTTACTTCTCCACCCACCTCGAAGTCCAAGCAACCACGAAGCGCATCAATAATGGATGACGCCTTGCCTAAATGTTCCGCTTTTGCCTCAAGGTTCTTATGTTCAATCGCAACTTTCGCGTGTACCAGCTTTTCCAACGCGCCATTCATAAGAATTTGAATTACTTCCCAGCGATCCGCCCCGGCTAGGCGAGTTTTTAGAGCTTCTTTTTGATAATTTTTTACTTTTGCATTGTACATAGTTTACCGCCTTATCTATGAGGATTTTTTAGCGCTTGTGAACCCTGGTAAGCTCGCTAACTGAGCCCCCAAATACTGTTGGGTCGATTGCATTTGCGCCAACAATACATCTAAATTTGAATATTGCTTACGTAAACGCACCTCAAGTTCTGTCATTCGATACTCGTGATTGGCTACATCGTCTTCCAAATCATCGAGTTGATTGTTTAGGTCTTGTTCTCGGTCTTTTAAAATGCCGCCAGAATCAACAAATGCACCGAGTAATTCATCTAGCTTTTTAGCGACACCGTTATCACCTGCAAATGCCTTGCCAATGTCGTCATAATTGGTGTCCATTGCGTCGTTCAAACTGCGCACTAAACTCGACTTTTCAAGGTAACCGTCGTTATCGATACTTAAGCCGATATCAAAAATACTCGTAAACGGCCCTGCATCAGTCAGGGTACTTGAAAGTGCGCCCACTAACTGATCTCCCAATGAGCGCATTGTGGCATCGCCACGCAAGCCCACTGTTCGTTCTTCGTCATAACTGGTGTGGTAGGCGATAGTACCGACTAGATTGTTGTAGTTTTCGATGAACTTGTCGATAAGTTCATTCACGCTCTCACGGTCAACGGCAACGTTTAATTTGGCTGACTCACCCACTTCACTAACTTGCTTAGCGGTGATGGTCATGCCTTGCACTGCGTCTTTAAAGACATTGCTGTCATTGACGATGTCAATGCCATCGACTTTGATGATGGCATCTTGTGCCTCGTTTCCTGCGGCAATAGACATCCCGCCAGCACCACCGCCATTAGCAACCGTAGAGACTGCATCTAGCTCCGCATTGTCATTGGTGATGACTAAATCGTTTCCGGTTCCGGTTTCACTTGAGGTTAAAACGAGCTTGGCTTCTGTGCCCGTGTTGATAATGTTAGCGGTTACACCAAAATTGTTCTCAGCACCGTTGATTGCATCTCGCAAGTCGCTCAGTGTCGCCCCCGCATCTAAAGTCAAATCAAAACTATTGGTGCCGGCAGCAAAGGTGAGAGTACCGCCGCTGGCAGAAACTACTGCGCTCGAATCAGCAAACGCGCCAGGTGTTGACATTGCGCGACTACCCTGAGCAAGTTGAGTCACCTCAACGTTGAAATCTCCTGGGGTAATATCACTCGAAGGCGACACAGATATAACGTCACCGCTCGCTGGTTGAGTTATATTAGCAACGCGATTGTTGAAGTTTTCTGGTTCAGATAATTTCTCCATTGTCTCTTTAAGCTGAGACAAGGCTGATTTAACCGCTCCGATTGAAGACAACTCCACTTGAAGTCGCTCTTCTCGGTTGATGAAGGAAAGCATTTTAGGAGTGTTTTCAGCTTCAACAGACGCACTGATGATACCTTCCAAGTCTAAACCTGAACCAATGCCGGCTGATGTGATTAATGGCATGTAACCCTCCTAAATCTAATGCTGCTACGCGGATTGATTGAAGAACATCCCGCGGTTATCTAGTTTATCGGCAAATTCCTCTAAAGCTTTAGCAATATCTCTAAACTCACGAGGGGGGATTTCCCGAATCACTTCTTCACTGTCTCGGTCAACCACCTTAATAATAGGTGGGTCGCCAAGCTCATCAAATTCAAATATCAAGTTTGTTGAGCGAATGGGAATGAATTCATTCAGCTTTTCTAAGCTTTCTTTAATCTCTTCAATGCGCGCTTGTTGTTTCTGCGCAACTTGCTCCGTCACACTCAGTGTTTCTTCGCTTTTTTTCGCCGGCGGAGAAGGTTTCACAGTGGTTCCATCATCATTTTGAGCCAGCGGCTTTGCAGTGACGGAGGCACTCTCTTGTTGACGGTTTTGCGCCTGAATTGGCTGCAAAATGCTTGCCACATCTTGCGTTGAGTTAATCTCAGCCATGGTAATCCTCCAACATAACTAAGTAGGAGTATAAGCCATAACCCCTGATAGGTCAGTTATGGCTTATCGCTACTCTGTTTATTAGCCTAGAAGTGACAGTGCCACCTGTGGACGCTGGTTTGCTTGGCTTAGAATAGACTGACTCGCTTGTTGCAAGATTTGGTTTTTAGTCAATGCTGCGGTCTCTGCTGCGAAATCTGTATCACGTACACGTGAACGTGCAGCTGACAAGTTTTCAGAGATGTTTGCTTGGTTACGAATCGTAGATTGGAAACGGTTTTGCACCGCACCCAACTCTGCACGCTTCTTATCAACTACCGCGATAAGTGAATCCATACCGGCCATAACCGCTTGCGCATTACCTTGCGTTGATACACTGATGGTGCTCTTAACAAATACACTTGCAAAGGTGTAA